>Ga0181355_1000279_pt1 | contig 21449 bp, 29 predicted proteins | sample Fa13VDMM15DN_FD_130099 | JGI IMG/M metagenome (GOLD analysis project Ga0181355, IMG submission 130099) | Freshwater viral communities from Lake Michigan, USA - Fa13.VD.MM15.D.N | ecosystem: Environmental > Aquatic > Freshwater > Lake | place: USA: Michigan | collected 2013-09-23 | reverse complement strand
GAGTTAATTATTTTTGCGATATGGGGGGCGATGTAATGAGCGCGTTCATTGTTAAAGGTGTGGATGAAAACGGTAAGCTATTTATTTATTACGCTATAGGCATTAGCGCAGAAGTTGAACAGAAAGCGCGTGATCGTCATAACGCGCTTGGATTGTCGGTGATATTGCTATGAATATTGCACAAATATTTGCTAGCAATCTGCATGGTTTTGATTATTACAGAGCGCGTAAGTTATCGCCAAAACCTCGAATAACGCATGAATGCAAAACGTGCAAACAAGTTGAGTTGTTGCCGGTCGTTCAGCAAATAGTTGAACTAGAAGCTAAGCGGTTTGAGTATTTGCAAAGTAGGCCAAAGCGAGAAATGGGCACCACTTGGAGGCCATCTGCATTAACAGAAGAAGAGCAAAAAGAACGGTATGAGTATATCCAAAAATGGAACTTACCGTTTTAACATTGAGCGCAAACGAAACGAAAGAAAAGATGAGCGTATATCAGAAACTGCAAACAGCTAGAGTAACGCTGCAAGAAGTAGAAATGAAAAAGTCTGGCAGCAATAAATTTGCTGGGTATCAATATTTTGAGTTGGGTGATTTTTTACCATTTATTCAAACTATTTTTAAAGATATTGGTTTATGTGGCATTGTTTCATTTACATCAGATATTGCAACTTTAAAAATTGTTGACGTTGAATCAAAAGAGGAAATCGTTTTCACATCGCCAATGGGATCAGCTTCATTAAAAGGTTGCCACGAAGTGCAAAACATTGGCGCAGTTGAAACATATCAGCGTCGTTATTTATGGGTAACAGCTCTTGAAATAGTTGAGCATGATGCATTAGACGCAATTGTTGGTGAAATTGAAAATAAACCAAAATCACATGCAAAAACAATAAATAAACAACAAAGTTTTGAGAAAGATTTTATAGAACGATGTGTTGTGGCAATGCTTAATGCAAATACCGTGGGAATATTAAAGGATCAATTTGCAGTTGGCTATAGGTATGCAAAACAATTCAATAATTTTGAAGAAATAACAAAAATTACAAATATTTATAACGGTCGAAAATCCAAATTACAAGAAACATTGAAAGAAACAGACGCCGCATATACGCAAGAAAATCACGATAACGGATAAGGGAAATCATGGCTAGTCTAAATAAATTTATCGGCATTGGGAATTTGGGGCGCGATCCTGAAATTCGATATATGCCTAACGGAGAAGCAGTTGCCAATATCAGTGTAGGCATATCTGAGAAGTGGATTGATAAAAACTCAGGTGAGAAAAAAGAAAACACTGAATGGGTGCGCGTTACGTTTTATCGTAAGTTAGCCGAGGTTGTTGAAAAATATTTAAAGAAAGGATCAAGTATTTATTTTGAGGGCAAAATGCAAACTCGAAAATGGACGGACAAAGACGGCATTGAAAAATATACGACTGAGATTATTGCAGACAGCATGCAGATGTTGGGTGGCAGGCCAGAAAATAACCAAGAAAGCGCACAGAAAAGCGATCCACACAATCAGAGGAAAGAGCAAAAATCGGCAGCGACATCGACCAACTTTTCTGATATGGATGACGATATCCCATTTGCCAACCCATATCGCGGCAAGTATTCATATGTGGTTTGATCATGTTAGACTTTTCTACATTATCTGATGAAGTGCTCATAAACAGGGGAAAGTATTCTACTGTCAGGGCGCGTCACGAAGATAGTAAAAAGAAGCTACAAGTTATGTGCGGGGAGTTAATGTGCCTCTCGCATAAAATATTGAATCTTGGGCAAAGTGATGATACTGAAGAAATTCAAGAATCAATACTTTACCTGGAAAAACAAAAAGAACTTGTTGAAAAGGTATTCGATCATTTGGCTTTTATGCAGTCTTTGTCGCATCAAAGAAAATCATTAAAAGAGTTGGCATGGGGCAAATCATGACCAACATCGTATTAATGAAAACCTCTAGCAATACTTTGGTTCCGGCTGATCATAATTCAGCCGAATATATCCGAAAATTAAAATTAGGTGTCGGTGTCGATGTAAAAGCTAAACGTTATAACAATGTGAAATTCCACAATAAACTTTTTAAGTTAGTTGAGTTTGCATATGATGTTTGGGAGCCTGGAGAAAAGGAATACAAGGGCGTCAAGATTGAAAAGAATTTTGACCAGTTCCGAGAAGACATTACGATTCTTGCGGGCTTTTACACTACGAGTATTAGGGTGAATGGAGATATTCGATTTAATGCTAAAAGCTGGTCATTTTCAAGCATGGATGATGTAGAAAAAGAGAAACTTTATAACTCAATTATCAATGCAGTTTTAAAGCATGTTTTAAAAAACTATACCCGCGATGATATCGACAAAGTAATTGATGGGCTAATGCGGTTCGATGGGTAAGTCTTAATCTTTAACTTACAACTAAAGGTGTTTTATGGCGGCCAGATGGACGCAAAAGGAAATAGAGATTCTTGTGAGGCTATACCCTGATCACGAAAAAAACGAAATAGAAAAACAATTAGGGCGAAGTGAAAAATCAATTTATTGGAAAGCAAATGAATTGAATATTAAAAAATCTGATTCTTTTGTGAGTGTCGGTAAAGATTATAAAATTCGCTTTGTTAAAAGAAGCAAATCGCGGCTTGACGCTATATTTAAGGCTGGCAATAAACCTCACAACTACAAGCCAATTGGAAGCGTTAGAGAATGCGCTGATGGCTATATAAAAATCAAAACTGGAGAGCCTAGAAAATGGGAATTAATGCACCGCATTATTTGGGAAAAAGAAAACAATCGCAAAATTCCCAAAGGTCACTTTGTACGGTTTAAAGACAATAACAAACAAAATCTTGATATTGAAAATTTAGAGTTAATTTCATCTAAAGCGATGATGGAATTAAACACGCTACATCGTTACCCGCCTGAAATTAAAAATACTATCCGGCTTTTAAGTGAAGTGAATAGGAAAATAAATGAACGACATAAATGAACTTCGCAGGCACTTGTTTGAAACGCTAGCTGCATTAAAAGACAAAGATAATCCAATGGACATTGACAGAGCAAAAGCCGTGTCTGAAGTGTCGCAAACAATTATTAATAGCGCAAAACTTGAAGTTGAATATGCCAAAGCGACTGGTGCAAAAATTAGTTTTATTGAAGTAGAAAAAAAACTACCAATCGGCATTACAAATATTACTCAGCATCGTTTGAAGTGAGATAAACCATGAATTTGTAAAAGCAAGTACGCCATCTAAAGGTGAACCTCAGAAAGAAACAAAATGACTATTTCACTATACATATTAAATATTGTAGATGGATTTGCGGCATACGGATGTCTACATTCGCAAACTACATGTAAAACATGTGGTTCTAGTTTGTGTGATGAAAACTGCTAATAGAAAGAAGAAAAATGACTTTTTTTGCTTGTGAAGAATGTAAAGGTACATTGATTGGTAAATGCTTTCGTTTTTGCAGCCAGTACCAAGACAAAATAAACAAGGAAAACAAAATGACTATTGATTTTACTAAGCCTGTGCAGACGAAAAAATATAAATATCCAGTAAAAATTTTAACCACTGAAGTGCGTGGCCTTTCTTCTGTTCTTGGGTATATAGGAGACGGTACATGCTTATGCGGCTGGAATTCTGAGGGCAAGATGTGTTCTTCAGGTGGCCACGAGAACGACCTTGAAAACGTCCCAGAAAAGAAAGTGATGTATGTGAATGTTTATATGGATGGTTCCTCTAGGGTGTGCGACTTAAAAGAGGAGGTAATTAAATTGCAATCTGAAAAGTGCATAGCCTGCATACGCATTGAATATACAGAGGGGCAGTTTGATGAATAACCAATCACTACTAGAAGGGATACTAAACACAATTGCAACATGGCCCGATTCCTTCATTGATTCGCATACTGCATTGCAAATGAGAGAAATGGCACGAGCTACGATTGGAACATTAAATAAACAGGTAGTAGCAAATGCATCAGCACCTAGCATAGTGGATGAGCGTGAAGCGTTTGAAGCATGGATTAAGCGACCGCCTTTTGAACATATGTGCGACATGAAAAGCGATGCGTCCGCATGGCCAGGTAAGTATAAACGATACGAAACCGAACTAGCGTGGGAAGCATGGCAAGCAAGAGCAGCTCTATCATCCTCGACAAGTGAGCAAGAGAGGATTGATGTTGACCGGCTAAATTCAAGCAGCATTATGATTAGTGATCGTAATAAATTTGGCGAAAAAATACGAGTTTTACATACCGGCATTAATCTACGTAAGGCCATAGATAAAGCCAGAGCCGCACAGGAGAAATCAGAATGACTAAAAATAAAAACTGGATTGAATTAACTCCTGAAACTGCATTGCCACCAATCGGCACAAAATTAGAAATTAAACATTTTGGGAATTGGCCGGACGATCATCATATTTACGACGATGCGATTGTGGATCAATGGGGTATTTGTCCTTTAGGTGACGGGCATTCTAAAAGAAGCACTGTTACGCATTATCGGCTGAAAGAGCAGGAGAAATTTTAATGAATAAACCCACTGCACAAGAACTAATGAAAGAGCATGATGACCTATATTTAAAAGGTCAACACGCATACGAACTTTCGCAAGAATTGGGAATAAAAGTTCTTGAATTACGAGAGCGAATTAATAAAGAATTCCCAGGTGATTATGACGAAGTGCATTTGTTATTTAACGGGACGTTTGATAATGAATAACAAACAAGAAGCACTAAAGATAGCGCAAGAGTTGAGAGACTGGGCGCTAATAGTTGGAGCGATGGTTGGCCATCATAGGGTTGAAGTTTTTTTCCGCGCTGCTAATGTTTTATCCGCACAAGCAAAGCAAGTGCCATTTGCATATTTTCAGAAGCATCCTATATCTGGTGTGTGGGAAGAAGTTCTTGCGTCCTCTGCTAGCGATGATGGTGTAGTAGCTGCCTATAAAGCGCCACAAATACAAACAGCGGTTGATATGAAAGCCGTTAGTTTTATTCAATTAGAATCGCTTGAAGAAAGAAAAATTATGGAAATTTATGTGCCAGATTACGAATGGAACGCGCAATACGAATCGCCGGAGGAATGCCTAGCTTTAGGGCGAGAAAAAGGCGACCTCAAAGAAGGCGATGAGTTTTCACTTGTTCGGCTTACGGTCGGAGCAAATACAACTTATCGGGTTATTGATGGGAAAGCAGTGCCAATAATTATTACCTTTCCAGTCGCGATATTGCCTGATGCGCCATTGCCACCAAAGGAAGCGCGATGCTAACCAAAGATCAAATTGAACAGCGCCTTATCCCGTGGAAAGATAAATACATTGCGCTATCAGCCGCTTACGAGGAATTTAGAGGGCTTACTGGCGCAACGCCTGATAGTAAATTAATGACCCCTATTTTTGACGTGTGGGAAGCCTACACTAATTTAATGTCTGAAACAGTTGGCGACGGCAGCGAATGGCTAGATTGGTATACCTACGAGTGCTGCATGGGGGAAACGCCCATGACGGTTGTTTTTAAAAATGGCAAAGAATTGGAAGTTACAACATTACACGATTTGGCGCGAGTGATATCTGATATATAATATATTTTTTGTTTTGAACCTTACTTTATTTTTGTATTTTCTGGGTGGCGCGATAGCGCATTCAACGATAGCAACAGAATGTGAGCGGCTTGGCGGTTTTTATGTTGGCAATAAAACGTATAAGTGCGTGGAAGTTAAGCATAGTGAAAGTGATAAATGAAAATAGAAACTGGTGTAATGGTTGCTAAAGATGGTAGTGGATGGGGGAAAACATACGAAGTAGGGCACCATATAAGTTATGGATGGGTTCCTCTTGAAGATGCGATTATTGCGAACCCCGAACTATGCAAAAAGTCTACTGATATGGAACCTATCGGGATGCTATCTAAAGACGGCTCTTACATTAATGAATTAGCATTAGGCCAACTTGTGCATGTAAAGCGTACAACAACAGTTGAAATTAAAATTGAGAATATGGAATGGAATCAAGGAAAAGTGCCGTATATACCTAGGGTGACATTTAAAGTGTGGCTAGATAGCGGAGATGTCAGAATTTGCCAATGGCGTGATTCGCTATGTACAACCGGTTTATTTTTTAAGGATTGCACCTCCCCTTTGCAAAATTCCCACTGCGATACAAGTCGAATAAAAGCATGGAAATTAAGCAACCATTGATAGTGCAAATAAAGATACACCGGCTATCACTTACAAGAAGGTAAATTTATGAATTCAAAGATAAACATCAATGATTATGTGCGCGTAAAATTAACAGATCATGGCCGTGCAATCCACTTAAAAAACCACGAACGATATATTGATATGGAATATATGCCTCCTAAAGAGGACTCAGAGGGCTACAGTAGATGGCAACTATGGCAATTAATAAAAGATTTCGGCTCGCACATGGGAAATGGCAACCCCATTCCTTTTGAAACAGCAATTGAGATTACTCCAGCGACGTGGGATTAAATAAACATTAAAGAACTAAAGAGACTAGCCAAACAAGCAACACAAGGGGGATGGCAAATTGAGGAAAGTGGCGACATGTATGATTCTTACGCCGGAAAACGCCGTTTGCTTGGCAATGCGCCTTATTCGAAATACGCCTCAGATATAGAAGATGCCAGATATATTGTAGCAGCCAATCCTCAAGTCATACTTGAGCTTATTGCTATGGTAGAGAGGCAGGAAGCACAAATAAAAAAACTTTAATCTATTTCTTGCGTCTAAATTCCCAGGGTGGAACAGGCTCATTATCAGCCCATAGTCCAATTTTACTATCCCTGGCCTTAGCTTCTATTGCTGGTAACGATGAATCCCTACTATAGCGAGTATAAGTCCATGCCAGGCCACGTTCTACCTGGGCACGGTTAACTTGTACGCCGTCACACGTTACAACAGCTACAGTGCGTTTATAGCGATCTATCGTTTGCGTGACATACTGCGCATCTTTGCCAAAGCATAACTGAGATAATGATTGTTTTGACCGATCACCCCAGGCTTGCCGCTTTTCTGGTGCGTCAATATTGGCCAGCCTTATTTTAAGCGGCTTGTTATTTTCAAGAACGGTCAAAGTATCGCCGTCAGCGATGCCGATAACTTGCGCTGAAAAGGCGTTACCTGTCATTATTAACAGGGTAAATAGTAAGGTTTTCATTTATTGGCTAATAGTTCATTCTTTTTATTGCTTCCGTAGCTACTGCCGAAATAATAATATAAAACGACCATTAGCGCCGCGTCTAATGTGCCTAAAAGACGTGCGACAAGTTGCTCACTTCCATGCGGAACAGTATTCATAAAAAGAATCATGTTTAATATTGCCCACACGATAACAATGCCGTACGCAAGTACCTTGTTTGTAGAATCATTTGTCTGTATCTCGCGGTTACGGGCGCTGTCACGGTCTTTAAATGCAAGTTCCTCCATATCTTTCAGATTCTGGAAGCCAAGCTCCTGCATGCGCAATGCAAACTGCTGATCTGCATTCTTTAGCGCCAACATCTGCTCAGGCGTCGCGCCAGATAATGCCTGTTTAATCGCGTTTTCTGTTTTATCCGATAGCCCTAAAGCATCTCCAATCGCAGACACAGCCATGCCACCCAATGGGCCACCGATTGCACTAGCTATCCAAGGTGATACCGCCGATACAATTGCTTTCCAGTCCATTATGCGTCCCCCGCTGCGTAATCAAGGTTATTTGCGACACGATTTGTCCACCCCTTGCCATAAGTTGCCCATCCAGAAAGGGACGTGTAATACTTTAAGCGTTGCGCATTAAACCGAAGAATTACATCGGTAACACTGTATGACTGGATTGCGGCTAACGTGTGAGGGCCAATACTTCCATCATCAACTACTTTAACCGCTCGTTGCAATGCACGCCTTGCTGTACTCATCCCTGCATTTACAGCAAAATCCCATACCTGAAATGCAATGGCACTATCCATTTGATCCGCGCCAAGTTTTAACCACCAATCACGGTAATAAATACTTTTTGCCTTTTCAATTGTCAAATTTTTAATATCCAAGTCACCGTAGGTATTAGCGGCTATCCCGTATTTCGTGCCTTTTAATTCCCCCGCGCCAATGCGTCCGCTAGTCCAATTGCCAGGGTCTTTTTCATCATTGCTAAATTTTCCTTCGTGCCCGATTAATCTTTCAAATGCTTCATCGAATGTCATTTTTGTAATCCTTTAATAATTTGCTCAATATTTTTAGATTTATTCTTTTTAAAGTACATCACCAATGCACTTAATAAAAACCAACCAGGTAATCCTGCTAATAAATATGCGCCTGCTTGTATTTCCTCTGGTGGTATCCAATCCGCAAAGTGAGTAATAGTCCGCAATACGGCATTGCCGAATAAATGAGAAGCAACGCCACTTGCCACCACTCGACAAAATCCTTCTTTTGCCGTTTTCGGCCAATCCACCATAAACAATAATGCAGCCCCACCAATCCCGATAATTCCTGGTGAACTTACTAATGCCTTAACAAGGATAATCCCATGCGTAGCGGAATTAGCATGATTTGCAGCTTCGGACATGTGCTGCTCCATTATTTATTTGCGCTTAAATTGTGTAAGTTGGTTTTTATTGTGTACATTTTTGATATTACTCGGCATAATAAAAAAGCCCACGGGTTAATGTGGGCTTAGGCGAAGATTAATAATCAGGTTATTTTTAATGAACAACTTTATTTATATAAAATATATATTTTTAAAATTAATCATATTTTTACTTTTGGCTTTTTTATATGGGATTTTTAAAAAAATAAAATAAATATTTATTTTATATATCCTAAAAAATTTCCATTATTTCCAATAAAATCCTTAATAGATCGTCCCGCTAATTTTTTTTGAACTAAATCAAAAATAGGTTGCGCGGAAGAAGAAAAAGAATTTCCTAGGCGATTCGCTGCAAGTACACCAGGAGAAAACGCCGAACCTAATAATGCCCCTACCCCGCTATTTTCTGGATTAATCATTCCAGCACTTGCCCCTCCATTGATTGCGCCGCCTAACATCCTTGTGCCTATATCTGCGCCTCTACTCATAAAAGGTGTTGCCTCCCCTACCGTACCAATCCGCATTCCATTAGATGCAATTGCATTGCCCAGTTTTTCAAGCGCAGCAATCCCTTTTGCACCACTTCCAAGAATTGGGCCAACAGGCGATGTAGCTAAAATATTCCCACCAAGTCGCCCCAATAAAAATGCAGGCGAATTATCATAATCTTGGTTAAAAAGACCAAGTCCAACATGTCGATTATCATTCCACTGTTTTATTTCTGAAGGATAATTTGTACCAAATATTAAATTTTTTACATTTTCACCCCCATTAATTGCTGCATTAAGCAATGTGTCGCCAACATCAGCAAATCCTGATGCAAAACCTACTCCTGAATTTTTAGCGGCATCAAATGCCATTGGAGATCGTGTAATAGGTTGAAAAGGTGTGGGGCTATTTTTTTTTGCCATAATTTTACATTTTTACATTTTCAATGTTAAAGTCTATTTTTAAATAAATATTGAAGGCAATATGAAACTGCCTAAATACGATAATAGACCGTCTGGAACTCCGCTTTATCATGACAATAGCGACCAAAGTTTATGGGAGGATATTTCATTTCCAATAATGGCTTTATGCTTGCCGATTATTTTTATCGGCTGCGTTGTCGCGTTTATTTATCGAATTTTTAATTAATCGGAGCATCCGACAATTGATTATTTACCTCTGATAAATAATCAGATACATCACTTTTAAATTGCGCATTATTTGTTAAGTTCGCTGTGGCGATTAAGCGTTGCGCGTAAGATTGCGCATCCTGCGGCCTTATTTCTGGTGTTTTTGCTAACCAATTTACAAATTTTGGATTTAACAAAAGTCGTTTGGATACTTGATTTGCGGCCAAAATCCCCCCCGTTGCTATTGATGCTTCCATAGGAAAAAAGAACCAGCCGAACGTGACCGCGCCAAGTGTTCCACGCGCGGCTAGCGCTGGTGCAGTGCCTGACGGGTTTGCCCATACCTTACTACTTTCATTAACCATATCGGCAGCTTTAGCAATATCTGTCAATTGGTCTGACATTTTTTCACCGCCTGGCAAACGAGTAAATAAGGCTTTTTTTGATTTTGCATCCAGTAGTTTATTGTACCCAGTTAAAAAACTACGTGGCGACCATACATCCCCTTGTTCATTTTGCTGACCTGGATTGGCTTTCCCGAGGTCATCAATGACGGTTGCTACAATTTTTTGGCGTGATTCTGGGCTAATTAGGCCACGTAATCGGCTATAAACTGTCGGGCCTGCATTCAATGACCTCGCAACTGAATTATATGCGCCCTCTGGAGTACTCCGATTGGCTAGTGGGTTAACTTGGTCTACCCTATTCATAGCGCGACTGTAGAACGTATTTGCTCTATTTAGGGCGGTTGTTGCGCTGCCTGGTGACGCGGGATCAACCCCATTTTTTAAATCAGCTAGCGAAACCCCATTTTTCATATCTTGAGACATTGCGCCGTAAAGTTGCTTAAATTCCCCCTGCTCAGGCGTTCCCATTATTGCATTTGAAGAAGATTCTTTCCCAATTTTTGTACGCAAGTCTTTTAATGCGGAAAATGGAATCCCTTGAGGCGCTGTTGACGGGGCAACTGTTTGCATTGCTGGTTGCCCATTAGGAAGGACAATAAGGCTATTAAGTGCTTGCTCAGGTTTGCCGTCAGCGTCAAAAGACAAATCTCTATTAATTTTGGCAATGCGCGAATTAATAAAATTAGATGATGTTGCCTCCGCTCCTGGTATCGGTGTAGTTAATTGCCCTGATTTAAAAATAGACTCGGCAACAGGAACGGGCATGTTAGGGCCAACCGCCTGTTCTACTTTGTCATTTAATGTGCCGTAAGTATTCCCAATGCGCTCTTTAAACAATCCTTTTAAATCGGCTTGCAAAGCAGCGCCAGCTTCAACGGGGCCGTATTCTGTTGATATGCTATCACGCAAGTTATTCGCTTTATTTTGCATACCAGACAGCATTTTTTGTTTTGATTTTTCAAAAACACCCACTGAGCCAGGCGTAAGAGATAATATATTTTCAATACCTTGGATTAATTTATTGCCACTTGTTAGACCAACAGACGGCTTATCCACACCTGCGTTTTTAAAATCTTGAAGGCGCTGATCCATATCTTTTCTTCCAGCCTCATTGCCGCGAATGCCGCGCTTTATTCCACTAGCGGCCAAAAATGCACCGACTTGAGGCAACATACCAGCAACGCCAGCATATTCAGGGCTAACCTCTCCGACTGCGCCGCCAGTTACTCCACTTACTGCGCCCATGCCAAGGTTAGCAAGCTGTTTTAGTCCACTTATTGGAGCATTAGCATTAGGCACAATAGAAGAGCCAGCAACACGCCCACCAGAGTAAATAAGCCGTGACAATTGATCTTGCGGGTTAGGGTTATCAATAGGCGACCCCATGCCTAATGCGCCACTACCTTTATTAATTTGTTTTGCAAGCCATTCGCCAGATAAGGGCACTTGTGTTCGATCAAAAGGCTCCGTCCACTGTGGCGGGGCTTTTCCCGTCACTTTGCTTGTGCCATAACCAATTGCTGCCTTGCCTAGGTCAATCGCATTGGCTGCCGCATCAACTGGCATACCTAATAAATCAGAAAAGAATCCTTTATTTAAAGCCGCCACACCTGCTTGAAGACGATCCCCCCCGCCAACTACTTTTTTCTTGGCTACTGGCGCGTCGATAATCTCAAATCTACCTCTAGGTTCATCATCAATAATTTCAAAACGCGCCATTATTTAACCTCCATCCATTGCATGCCATTGCTTTTGTAACGCTTGCCAGTATCATGGTCAATTGCCGTTTTTCCTTGGTTTGACTTATTTGCAGTGGGCAGAGCGGGGAGGTAGCTTTGCGCTTGTTTTTGTTGTGTGGGCTGTTTAACCTGATTATTTTGAGCGTCACTCTGTACGCCATAATTGCGATTAATAGAATCGACTTCCATTAAACGTAAATTTTTCTCTGTATCTGCTTTTGGAACAGTCCCTTTGTATGTTCTGCCATTGCCTAAATCTAAATTAAATATTACTGGCTTACCAGAATTAGAGGATTGCGCTTTAAGAAGAAATTCCTGAGTTGGTTTTGGAAGCCGGTAAAAAGCATCTTTATTCGACATGCCGCCTGAATTTTTATTGGACTGCTTTGACGCTAAATATGCTTCATCTGCGCCATCGAGGTAGCCTTTTTGAGTTAAATACTTTGATTTAAATGCAAGTTCTTCTTCTGCATTTTTTAATTGATCAGCGTATTGTTCACGAATGCTTCTATTTACATTGCCACCCTTATCCGTGCCTGGCAAACTTTTTAAATATAATCCCATATCTTTATCTGAAGATGCGCCTGAACCTTCAACGCGCAATTGGGGTGCAAGCCTTGATTGAATAGACTCCATTTCTTGTTTTTGCTCATCAAACGTAGGTATTACCCCAATACGATCAATCAAGCCACCCGTTCCTTCCTGTCGATTAAGCTCCCCAAAACGTTCCAGGTCGCGCATATTAGAACGCCCCTGAGCGACTTTGGCATTAAGCTCATCAAGCCGCTTCCTATCTTGTTCGTAAGTTCGCTGCTTCATAGAATCTTGTTCTTTTGGTGATGTAATATCCTTCCAAGGCGCAAGATCATCTACCGGCGCAATTTCTGATGCTTGAATAGAAGTATTTAAGCCGCCATTAGGCATCATTGACGATTGCGGCATCCCGCTGCCGCCGCCAATTGGTGACATTTCGCCACCTCTTTTGTTAAACATTTGAGCTGCTTTGTAATCTGAGCCAGGGATATATTGATAACTTGGGGGCACTTTTGCATTACTCCATTTTTCGTTACCATTCTTATCTTGCACAAAAAAACCATATTCCCCAGTGGATGGGTTAATTCCAACTTGCGGGGTAACGCCAAAATCGCTGCCTCCTGGCAATATACTTTTGACTGCGCTTTCAGGGTCAATCGTCAATAAATCTGCCATACTTGGTTTATAGGTAGAATCCATTTCATAATTTGATGCAATGCGCGACAATACATCTTGCTTATTTTTAGATGAAATTGTTTTAGCTTGTAGTTCACCTATTTGCGCTTTCCGGTAATCATTCATCTGCTTTTCTTCGTCGCGCTTCATTTTCTGCTCAATAGCACCTTGATAAGCCTGCATCCCGCCACCTAACCCACTGCCCAATATCTGCCCAAAGCTACGCGGGGTTGTTGATGGGCCACTAGCACTTAAAATATTTGCAGCTGCCGACAATAACCCCATTGTTTTAGGATCATCAAAATTTAAATTATCAAATAAGCCCATAATTATTCCTTAATAGCCGTAAGAGCCGCGAATTGGATCACGGACAGTGCTGCTTGCATCAAATGATACGCCAGGCGATAAAACTGGTGTGGTAGTAGCCTTATTGTAAGCATCATACAAGCCAAGCCCCGCAGTAGCCCCGCCAAGGAGGTTTCCTGCCGTATTTGAATACAATGGCTGCGTCTGTGTTTGACCTCCACCAAGGCCCGTATATGGGCTTAGGATTGAACTTACATTGCCAATCTTATTAATATTGTAAGCATCATTATTCGTGCCGTAGTTATATGCCTGCCCCAACAAGTTAGATGTTGAATTTATACCGGCTAATGTGTTCGCTGAATTTAATTGGTTAGTGCCTAATTGCGCTTGTAAATTCGCTTGATTAGCTGAATTTTGCCATCCCGCATTGGATTGATTGGCTTGCTGCTGGAATTGCGCGTTATTTGTTGCAACGCCGTATTGATTGCTATTTAAATTTCCTAACGCCGATAATGCGCGGCTTCGGTCGGCATCATATGCGCCAGCTTGTGCGCCTACTGCTGCATCGGTATTGTTTTGGCCTACTTGAGATAAAGCGCGGCCAATTTGCGTATTAAAACTATCAAGGGCTTTACCTTCTGCCAATCCTTGACGACTGCCACCGAATTGACCATTTAAAATAGAACCTCTACGGATATCCGGCAATACACCTTGCGTTAAGTTTTTAGTCGCATCGGTGAGCATGTTACCGAATGCATTATTCGATTGATTAATGCCTTTTTGAATTGCACCAGTGAGGTAAGGATTATTCCCCGCTTCACCGTAGATCATATCTTGGAATGCAGGTGCTAATCCTAAATCATTTTGCTTTGGTGCATTGATTTGAGCCGCTTGCATTTGTGCCGCGCTCATTTGCGGGGCACTTGTATTTCCTGTCATTAACCCAGCCGCGGCACGCATGGTATTATCAAATTGGGGGCGACCATAATCGTTTAAATAATTGTCTATCCCCGTACCAAAATTAGACATTCCTGGCTTTTGCTGTTGGTCAAGCAATGCCATAATTTGACCAAGAAAACCCTCATCGGTCATATAATCAGATTCTGGATTAGTTTGCGCTCCTTGCACTTCTGGAGAATATTGCCATTGCCCGTCACCTTTGCGTATATTTGCACCACTTTCACGGTATGGGTTGGGGTTCCATATTTGAGATCCTGAAGTAGATGGCGCATAAGTCGCTGCTACACCTGGCTTTAATGTGCGACCAGTGCCGTACAATAAATCTGCAATACGTGGGTCAATTTGTTGTTTAGTGGTGACAGTTTGATCACCAGATTTACTTGACCCCTTGCTCATGGCGGTGCTTGCCGCCGAACCTGCAACTGCTGCGGCTATTGGGATTGCTGCTGGCATTTTATCCACTCCTCTTTTGTGATTCCAAGCATTGTTTGATCTTCTAAAACGCCGTTATGTAAGTAACTAGCTCGATTTATTCCCTCTACCGTCATGCCGTTGGCTTTCGCAAAACGTAAAGCACGCTTGTTATAAGCAGGCACATTGGTAATAATCTTTTTGCAGCCCAATTCATTAAACAAATAATTTCCAAGCAATTTGACTGCTTCTTTTGACTGCACCCCCCATACCCTAGGGAGAAGGCAGGTATGCATTTCATAGCAAGATGTATTATGTGCGTGTACTAAGAACACGCCCGCTGGCTTATCATCTGAAACAAGCATCCAGTAAAGTCCTTCATGGCAAAGAGGATTTACTTCGTTAATCCCATCTTCATGAATATGAGGAAAAATTAATGGATGGCTCATTATTTCTTTAACGACTGCCATGTTATGAGTACGCTCAATTCTCATTCCCCCCCCCAATAAAAAACCGGCATTAAGCCGGTTGATTGTTTGTTACTTCTTCTGTTATGTCTTTGTTTTGCTCAATAATAGGAAGTCGCCTTAACATATCAATTACACCGAATGTGTATTTCGCAGGAAATTCACCCAATACTTTTAACGTTTCTTCGATTTGCTCTGTTTTAATAATGTGATCCATTTTATTCTCCGTCATCTGATGTAAATACTTCTGAATTTGCAAATACACATTGCTCAATTGGTAACGCCAAAATCAACGTGTACAAATTATTTACTGTCACTTCATAATCGGGCGGCACATTTGATAGTCTAAAAGATTGAGAACATAATGCCGCTGCCCCGTCCTCTCTTGCTATTTGACTTGCATAAGATGCTACTTCAACATCAATAAAATTAAACTTCCTCCAACTATACGATGTAATGATGTGATACGTAGCCACTACGCCATATTGCGTATCTAAATTCCCAATTAATGCCATAGTTATGCCACGGCGACACTGCGCCATGCTCCGTTATAAAAACAAATTCGATTATTTGTGCTGTCGTACCGCATTGCAACTAATCCAGAAAATGCAGGGGGAACCCCCGTTGGCGCGCCCGCGCATGTCGCAATATATAAAAAATTTGCGGTAGATGTAGTAGCCTGCGCCCCAGTTCCTACTATTAAACTACCAGCGACTGAAACAAGGCCATCGCCTCGGACGTACATCCTACTAACGCCGCCTGATTCAAGTGATAAAGGATACGTGGATGTTCCGGTGTTTGCTGTTGATATACCTAGCCCCGAACTGCCGTTTGTATTATCTGTATTGCGGATAAGCTCTACCCATCCGTTACCAGCATCAGACCATACCAGCCCATTAGAAGAAACACCGGAACCACTAACAACAGGTGCCCAGTTAGTTGCTGTATTTGATAACTTCCCAATAGGGGAAGAAGTCCCTACTCCAAGAGCGCTTGATACTGTGGCGCTTCCTGTAAGTGTTGTTGTTCCCGTTATTGTTGTATTACCTAGATAATCAACTTTAAAACGTTCATCTGATACAGAAACAGGCGTAGTGGTTGCTGCGGTATTAACAGCGATGATAAAATCGCCATTTCCTATTCCAGCCCCAGGCGTATCATTACGGCGAAAATAAACCGCCGCTTTAGAATAATCGGTATTGGTTGCAACGCCGTTACCAACATTAAATAATAGCCCCGTTGTTTGACTGTTTGCAGTTGTAATTCGCTTTAAAAAAATGGCTTCGTTATCACTGCTTTTTACAACAAGTTTGCGAACTGGAGCAATAGAGTCGCCAATCGCCACATTTTTTGTTATTTGCTGCAATAACAAATGGCCATCTGTGCCAACATCAATAAAATTGTTATTGTTTGCAGCATCGTAAAAAAACAATGCGCTGCTAGATGAATTCCCCAATTGCCATTTTAAAGTAGATGAGGAATTGTAAAAAGAAAGCGTGCCGTTGCCAGAAGAAGGGATTAATCCTATGTCTGGTGAACTGCCCTGTATCGTCAAATCCGCGAAAGTTGGCGCTGAAGTAGTTGCTATCGACTGCGGCAATGACAACGTTACAGCGCCCGTAGACGCGCTTGCATTGATTTGATTTGCTGTGCCGGTGATTGACGTTACTACGCCAGAAGTTGTCGCTAATGTGCCTGATGTTGGAAACGTGACATTTGTTGTGCCCGTCATTGTAAATGTTGAACCGTATGCGCCAGAGGTCGTTAAATTGCCGCCTAGTGTGATTGTTTTCCCGCTATTATTAACGCCTGTTCCGCCGTATTGACCTGCAATAACGCCCGCATTCCATGTTGCAGTTGTGAAAGTTCCGGCAGTCGTTAAATTTGTTGATCCCGCCCACGTCGATAACGCGGTATTTTCAACGTTACCCAATCCAACATCTGTACTAGTCAACCCTATCCACGTAGGGGCAGCCCCAGCAGAACCAGTTCCTGTCATTGAAAGAAACCGCTTGTTAATTGTGGTATTTGGTGAAATTAAAGCATAAGTTAAAGGGGAACCTGTACCTGTGCCATAAAACATTGATCCTATTGAGGTGCCATCAGCAGTTAGAATTGTCGATGTAGCATTAGGCAATATAAAAACTTTAGGCGTAGTTGACGGGCCACTAAACGACATAAATCCATTATCAGTCCCCCCATTTCCTCCTGGGAGTACTCCTGTCACATGAGAAGTTAAATTAATTTGATTTGCCGTTAATGCTTGTCCACTTAATGATAAATAAGTTTGTCCAGATTTTGTAACATCCCCTGTGTTGGTTCCTGTAATACTTGAAGTGCCAAAAACAGCCAAGCTAGACGGCGCCCCCATAAATGCTGAAAAAGACACACCATTAACCGTCGTCGGCGTAATGTCGCCCAACACTAAAGTAATGGACGGTGTTGTCGTGGACGTTGCCACGCTGCCTGATATGCCGTTTGCCGTGACCACGGAAACATTAGTGACTGTGCCTGCATCCGTAATTCCATAACCGGCCAATGTAGTCGGGGTGCTAGTTACTTTTGACCATGCCACATCATTAATCATGCTATTAACAACTTTTGATGCGCCGATTGTTGTTGCAAAACTGCCAGTGCCGTTTCCTGTAACGTCACCTGTTAACGTAATTGTTTGATCGCCCGTATTAGTGCCGGAAAGATTGGAACCAGTTACAGTGCCGATTGAAGCAACAGACAAAGGCGTAATATTGCCTAAAATTGTGATGCTGGTTTGACCTGCATATGTACTGGCAATGTCTGCTATTGGGTTGCCGCTAACGCCATTGCCGTTTGTAATTGTGGTACGGTCAGTTACGCCCTCGATTGTGCGGCCTGCAAATGTATTTGCTGCAATTTGAACAAGGATGCCGTTTGTATTGTATGCAGCTAATGCGGTTAATGTCGCGTCTAACGGCTGTTTTCCTGCTAGATTACTAGTTAATCCTGTGACCTGTGATTCTGCAATCTGGATGGCTGTATCGGCAGCGGCTGTAATTAACCCTTTTGCATTTGCTGTAATAACACTTACGCTAGATGCACTGCCAAAACTACCGACATTGGCATTAACAGTTGCCAATGTCGCTGCAAATGATCCTGTACCGCTGCCCGTTACATCGCCTGTTAATGTGATGGTTTGGTCGCCTGTATTGGTGCCTGATAAATCAAGCATCGCCTTTGCCGTAGCTTGATTGAGTACCTCAATATTGCCGGTTCCTGCTGTATCGCGTCCAATAAAAGAATCCGTTGCAATAGTCTGGAATTTTGCCAATGTGACGGCATTATTTGCAATAGTTGTTGCAGAGCTGCCGGATGTTGTTACATCGCCGCTTAAATCCGCAATTGCGCCAGTTTGTCCAAATACACTGGCAACAGGAAAAGATATTGCTGTGTTGGATGCCGCTATTAAACGTCCTTTACTGTCTACTGTGAAAGTAGATACATTTGTACCACTACCATAACTTCCAGCCGTTACCGCCGTATCAGCCAACGTTAAAGCAGCACTTGCATTAGCCGAACCATCGACCGACATTGAACCTGTTGCATCGCCCGTATAGGAAAGTGCTCTTGCAGTCTGCCATGCGGTTGCTGTAGTCGCATTGCCGATTAACGCTGCTGTAATCGTACCGGCTGAAAAATTGCCGCTTGCGTCACGTTTAACAATTTTACTGGCTGTATTTGCGTTAGTTGCGTCTGATACATCAACACTTAACATCGGACGAAAAGACGGCACTCCATTCGCACCAGATGGCGCCATAAACGCATAATTTTGCGTCTGACTTGCCCATGCCCCAGTTAATGTTCCTGACGTTGTTATAGGGCTTCCTGATACTGTAAATTCAGAAGGCAATGCCAATCCAACAGAAGTAACATTCCCAATTGATGAGGCTGCCTCAAATTTTACCCACACACCGCCAAGATATTGATAAGTGCCAGCGCCTAAGCCTGGGTTCCAATTCGCGCCATCAGCAATAACGGTCATACCTTCCCGTTTTTTGACAGGTTCGACGGTTAAAGGGCGCAACCAAACAATATCTTGTGCATTATTTAATACTTGCTGAAGACGAGGAAATTCGCGCTGTAAAAAACTAGGCACTTCAGCGACATTAACGGGAACATTACCAAATCTATAATCCATTAGTACATCCCCGTAAATTCGTATTCAATAATCATACTTTTTAAGCGCCAATACGTTTGCACCGTCGTTTCAAATTTAATCGCTATATAACGCCATTCTTGTTCAAACGTCGCTTCAAAATCTTGCCCGATTGTGAAATTAAATGGCTCACTCCACGTAATCGCCGCGGTCAAATCATTTGCGCCACCAACATAAATTTGAATGACGTTATTGGTACCGCCATCAAACATGGGGCGAATAGAGCTGACAAATTTAAAACGATTTGAGTTACCAAAATCCATCCCTGTCCGTGCAATATACGATGTGTAATTCATGCCATCGAATTGACGTGACGCGTCAACCAAAAACATTTCATTTGCATCATCAGCTAGAACTAAACGCTTAGACGACTGCGTATATTCGTTGTAATCAATCGGGTCGGTGTAACTGTCAATAATGTTCGTGCGCGAATCAATCGAATTAGTGACAATCGTATCAATAACGCCTGAGGCTGCGTAGTGGATACTTGGTAGGTCGCGGAACGTCCATGTATTTGTTTTGTAATTCCAAATTAATGCGATATTGGGCAAGTCATACCCTACCAATGGGAGGCATACCCATATTTCATTTTTTGTTGGATTAGTAGCTAGAAAAGATCGATTAAAATAGGTTGCATCTAATGACGATTGTAGCCATCGGCGCATACGCGCATCAATGATACTTTCCGCTTGCGCGCCATTAAATACGAATATATCGCCTTGGCCTAAAACGACATGGCCGCCAGGGAAAGAGGCAATACAATTTAATGCTAATGCGCCTGCTTCTTCTGTAATTGGATCGGAAATATTGAATATCGCACCACCACCGACATAACTCATGCGGTAAATGGACGATTCTTTGTACAGATAAAAACTATCCCCCATGACCGCGCCATCAATTAAGCGGCCATCGGTTTTAGATAAGTCAAATTCCCCTGCGTCTTTCGTATCATCGCCAATATCCCAACTACTAGGCACAGAACCTGGTTCCGCAGGCTGCGAATATAGAACACGATGCGGATAATTATTGCCAGATATTGTTAAATTCATGGCAATGCCGCAGTATTTATATGACCGCAATGCTTTGCATGAATAGCCGGACGGCCAATTGCTTAAATTGGCAGCGCGACCAGTGCCAGGCCATTGCTGAGGTGCGTCTGTGCCATTGTTAAAAATAGCAATGCCGCTTAAGTCAGTGCCTGTCCAAACGTTATTCGCAGTTGCCGTGTAATTGACATCAACACCACCAGATTGACGCGTGATATTCGTATGGACATCGACTGTCACAGAATAGGCCTTGTTTGCCCCTGCATAAATCCAATTACGTGCCCCTGACGTGCTATAAGGTAGTAAAAAGTACGGCTCAATAGAGGATGCGCCATAGACGGGCAAATGGCCTTTCATCTGTTCCGCATAACCATTTACAAAACGAACATTCTTGCCTTCACTCCATGCGCCATCGGGCAATTCATGCGGGAATACATCGCGAATAATGCCGTATTGTCCACATGTGTTAATCGGTAATGATGCCATTCAATCGCCCATAAAAAAACCGCTTTTCAGCGGCTTGAATTAGTCAGGAATATATTTTTTTAACTCTGATTTTTTGTAATTACACATGTGTAAATGTTGTGGCGTTATTCGCTTTTGTGCATCTTTATCAAATAGAAAATTACCGCCGATACCAATTTGCATAAATGCAAATTCGCTACACCACCACTTGCTCCAGTCGCCCCAGTCTTCAGACATAAGGAAAGGGATACCTAGCGCACCAGCAACATCATATTTTTTACCGCGCTGCATTTTCCCAAAATTAATCGCTGTCTCTATGTTTTGCACGGGAACATACATGTCTTGATAATATGATGCGCCCTCCATTGCCTGCTTAACTGGAACAATGCGACATCCATGATTAAACGTAGCTTCATAGGCCATACCGTCGATCATATTCATAACGTGGCTAAACTGCTTAGAGCCACCACATCGGGCGACTAATAGACTTGCAATATTAGGCGGCCATTTTGAAATAAATCGAACGGTAATAATGT
>Ga0181355_1000277_pt1 | contig 21454 bp, 27 predicted proteins | sample Fa13VDMM15DN_FD_130099 | JGI IMG/M metagenome (GOLD analysis project Ga0181355, IMG submission 130099) | Freshwater viral communities from Lake Michigan, USA - Fa13.VD.MM15.D.N | ecosystem: Environmental > Aquatic > Freshwater > Lake | place: USA: Michigan | collected 2013-09-23 | reverse complement strand
CACAACTCACAGAACTTTTGGGAAAATTTGACGAAGACGACGATTTGACCGACATTGAAGCCTTACTATTTCGATACGGAACATTAATGCTTTACATCAAAAAGAAATGGGTTTTGGAACTTATCCAAAAAATGGTAAACCGATGAAAATAAAATTGATTGGAATCTTATATTTATTTTTTACACTATATAAAATGGCGGGTTTCCAAACAAAGACTTTTACTAAATATGACGACTGGATGACTCCTCCTTCTGCGTGGGAAGATATAAAAGCATATATCCCTGATAAGATATTGTGGGAGGCTTTTTACGGAGACGGTACAAGTGGTACTCACTTGACAAAACTAGAGTTTAACGTCATTCACGAAAATATTAACTTTTTCGAGAATAATCTTGGTGAAGTGGTCGTCAGTAATCCACCTTTTACCCAAATACCTGAAGTCTTGACTAGATTGAAAGAATTAAACAAACCTTTCATTCTGATAATGCCTTCTTCTAAAATCAACACTCAATACTTTCGTAAGTTGTTCTGTGATACGGAAGACCCGATTCAAATCATTATTCCACGAAAACGGATTCAGTTTGAGAAATTAGTGAATGGACAGAAAACAGAACACAAACTCGCGTGTAATTTTGACTGTTTCTACTATTGTTGGAAGATTGGACTAGCAAGAGATATTATTTGGTTAAATTGAAAAATCTAATCTATCAAGTTAGATTATATGTTGATTTTAGGTGATTGTCTAATTGAAATGAAAAAGTTAAAGGATGATACTATTGATTTACTTTTTTGTGATCTGCCGTATAATCAGACAAGTTGTCATTGGGACTGTGCTATTGATTTGGCTCTATTTTGGAAAGAAGTCAATCGAATCTGTAAGGATACGTGTCCAATGTTTTTTACGTGTTCGACCAAGTTTGGTGTTACGCTTATTAATTCGAATCCTAAGAATTTCCGATATGATATGGTTTGGGTCAAGTCCGCACCCTGTGGATTCCTGAATGCGAAAAAGATGCCGATGAAGAAGCACGAAATGCTATACGTCTTTTATAAAAAACTTCCCCTGTTTGACCTCAGTAGCCACAAGCCTAAGTTTTTGAAAGAAAAGAAGGTTTTGCGGGATACGTGTGATAGTATGTATGGGTCTGAAACTGGAAAGGTCTTTATCTACGACGAAGACGGAAAATTACGGAACTCAGAACCTCGCTACGACCCGCCTCTTCCTGTGACGGTCTTGAGAGAAACGGATACAAACCAATGTTACGATAAAGATATAACCTATAACTACGAAGAAAGAGATGGTGCTATATATGACCCGCCTTTACCGAATAGTATTCTCGAAATTCGCAGTGAAAAAGGTAAACACGCCACGCAGAAGCCTACCGCATTGATAGAGTGGTGTTTGAAATATTACAGCAAAGAAGGCGATACGGTACTTGACCCGACGGCGGGGTCGGGTAGTACAGCAGTGGCGTGTAAAAAAATGAACCGTAACTACATCTGTATCGAAAAAGATCCTGAAATATTCAAGGTGATGGAAGAGCGAAATAAAATTGAAACGATTTTGACTCCTTGATGTGAGTATCCAACGACACCACAATGAACGACGAGACCATTCTTGACGCACTGAAGGAAGACGCCGAGGCCTTAATTTCGGACTACTTGCAAGACTTCCCAGAATGGAAAAACAACGAGAACCTGTCTACATACAAGAACAATATGATAGAGACTCTCTTTGGGGATGCGAACAAGAGGAACAGTTGGGGGGGTGTTGTAGACTACATTGAATTTTACGTAGGAGAGGGTAAGGTGGAAGGGAGTATGGAAGTGATGATTGATTACGTTGTAACAATGGAACAGAACGAGTATGTGGAGGAGGCGGTAACGGATTTGGATTACTTTAACTCGGCTTGGCGGTTTCTGGGGTTTGAATTGGTAGAGAAAGAGTGGGACAGAATGGTAGAGTCCGTAGAGGGGTTGGTGTAAACACTTAATACCTAACAAAAAAAAGGAGGAGGCGACTCTTTTTTTTTAGTCGATGAGCCGACACACTGGTCGGACTTAGCCTCATCTACACCCCCTTTTTCATCTCCAGCCATATATACGGTTGGCGTTATAACCAACAAGTTATAAGGCAAGGGTCTTTTTCTGTAGCGTTTTGAGACTAAGGTGTGTCAGGTGTGTCTTATATATATATATATATATATATATATATAATAATGACACGGTAATGGTGCGAAAAAACACTGGACACACCTTTGGACACACCCAGCCACACCCCCTAGGAAAAGGACACGCCTTTATTCAGGCAAAGAAGCGAGAAGGGTAGGCTCAACGACTTTACTATAGACGGTCGATTTCACACCACCTACCATTTTTCGTTCGGATTTGATACCATATTTCGTCATATACTTGTTAAACTTCATTTCGAAACACTTTTTACTAATCTCAAACTGTAGACCATTCTGTTTCAGGTACTGTCGGTACATTGTGTAATTGTCCAAAGCAGACCGCTCATCTCCTGTAAATTCCATCGCAAAGTCTTCCGCTGGGTCACGATTTAACTCATACAGTTGTTCCATTATCTCACTTGCTGGTATATCTTTGATGGTAATTTCACGTTTGACGGGGCGACTCATTAGGAACTGATAGAAGGCACGTTGATTCTTACGACTCTTGATAAATTCAAACAATTCATTGAAATATTCCGTATTTCCAATGTATAGACTACTCGCACGTGAATAAAAGAATCGTCGACTCCCTTCCTTGATAGGAAGCACGTTCTCAGGGTTAATGGTCATACACAAGTGGAAGTGATTGTCTTCTACTTTCTTTTTCTGACCTTTTTCTTCAATGGTAATCGTAGGGCTTGTAATCATTGTTTTTAACTTTTCAATAAACGGCATCATTTCTCGTCTGTCGGTTTCATTAATGTTTAAAAGAACCTTACCCGAGAGATGAGCGTTGAACCTTCCAAAGAGATTTTCTTTGACATCTTGAATCTCTATTGACATATGTTTACCCATTATATGAGCGAGAAATTCAAGAATCACAGACTTTCCACAACCTTCCTCGCCTTGTAAAACAATCAGTAGAGTTTGAGTACTTGGAAACTGTAGCATATTTGCGAACCAATCCAAAATAAAGTCAGCATCCGTTCCGAACAAGGCTTGGATATGATTGACCATTGGACTAACATCCGCATCACTTTCGGGTAATTTTTCAGCAGAATAACCCGTCCAAAGATTCAGGACTCCCTCGGGACATTCTACGTCGTGTGCGTAGACTCCTACGGTTCGAAAAATCTGTTTGGTTGGGTCTTTGTTCCACATTGTAAAAAAGGACTGTTTTCCAATCAGTACATTGTTAAAGTGTTGAGAACAATCGCCATTGTTAAAGAAACACAACTTATCTCCAATTTTATAAGAATAACTCACGATTTCTTCAATGTAAGATAAACGATATTCTTTTTCATATTTTTCTTTGAGTGTAGCATATAAAGCATCAGCGTTATCTGGTTTCCAATCCTCGGGAACAACTAGACTATTGTCGTGTTCTTTATAAGAGAACTGAATTTCAAAACCAACTGAAATGGCTTTTTTAGAATGTTCAGAAAGGTCTGGTTTTTCATACGACATATAACCATCGAACATTAGACACGCCACATTTTCAATAGGTAAGACATTGTGTAGAATAATGGTTTCGTAGGATGTCGCCAAATGCGACATAAAAGCCCCTTCTTTGTTCTTTGGATTGGACTCCGCCATTATCTTCTGTTTTTCAAACTCAGGCATCTTGTAGAACCGTTGTTGAATCTGTTTCATTTCTTGGTCAAACGACTTTAACCACATACTTACGTTTCCTTTGATAGGAAATTTCTTGTTGATACTTGTAATGACATCTAATTTGGAACAGTCGCCACGGGCTATAATTTCTTTACGATGTTTGATATATTCTTCCAAGTACAGACAAGGAACGTTGTGTTTTTTACACAGATTCCAAAGGATGGTAGGATGAGCGTTCACCATATCTACATCCGTCATCCCTTTACAGATGAGTCCTCGAAATTGGTAGGGAAGAGATTGGATTCCTTCTCCGTAATCACGCAGAATACCGAACTTGTCTTTCTTGGAATACGACACTTCAACTACGCCATCACGTTTGTCGTAATTCTGTAAAATCCGTTTGATGTAGGTAAAATTGAATAGTCCTACTCGTTCCTCACCTACTCCAAGATGAGTTTTAATAAATTCAGGGGACAAATTCGCCAACAGCCAACGAACCGCTCGGACATCTACCTTTTCTGTGAACTTCATATACTTCCATTAGATAATAATTTCTGTTTAAGTCCTTATTTTCCCTTAAAAGAATTGTTTAATTCAAAAAACTCCCTAAAGTTTTTGAATGAAACGAATGAAAAATCTCCTAGAGTTCTCTCAATCTTTTTTTTTGAAGTGTAGCGTTTTATAATCCATCAAAAATTGTTCAAAGAATCCATCAGGAAGGTCGTCGATAATCTCCTTGAGAGAAACCACCGCGTACAGATTGTCCTTGTACTTTTTACACACCTCATCTGGAATGTCGTATTTCTTTTTAATATTAAGTGTATTTTTGTATCGTCGATACTGTTTAGGATTTTCTTCATACTTTTGCTTCATATAGTTCGACATATACTTGTTAATGTCCGCCGTCTTTTTTTCCTTTGGAACTTCCATCTATAATATACTACGAATATTTTTTTATATCTTTTCTTCCTAAAGATTAATTAAAAAGGAATTATTTAGTTTAGTAATGTCTATTACACCATCCGTAGGAGGATACTTTATACATTTTGAAAGAGAAGGATTCGTAATGAGGCAACGAAAACGAACCCGTAAAGAGGCTGAACTTTGTCTGAAGATGATGAGAGAAGAACAGATTGTAGAATTGAATCGAGTCCGATATATATTTCATCCAGATAAAATATACATTATACGGAAGCCACCTCATTCGGATCAGAAATACAAGTGTCCGTTTGAAGGTTGAATCCAATAGGACTTGGATTAATATAATCTTTCAAAAGAGATGGATGAATGGTTGTAGGTTCAGTAGGGTATCTTATCAACTTTGGAATCTCCATATATATTGATTGAGACAAAAAATCTAAAATAAAATATTATTCTATTCAAATGGAATGTAAGGCACAAGAAGACGCTTTGCGATGGTGTTTAGCATTCAACACAGCCGTCCGACCGACACGATGCGAACCTCTTTTAAACGAACTTTCTAGGTGTTGGGCTAAAGTTTTATTATAGTGTTTTTTATATGGTGGTGTTGGACCAACGATTGTATGATGCTGTTAAACGACACGCCGACACCGTATTCGACAAACCCTCTGCTTATAAGAGTGGATATATCGTCCGTAAATACAAGGAACTCGGAGGACGTTATAGCGACAGCGATGAAGATTCTTCAAAAAAAACACTAAAACCACTCGAAAAATGGTTCGCCGAGGATTGGAAAAACGTCGCGAAGAAGGGACAGTATCCAGTCCTACGTCCAAGCAAGAGGGTGGATTCATCAACCCCCCTGACAATTTCAGAGATTGATCCAGCCAACCTCAAGAAACAGATTGAGAGAAAGCAAGTGATTCGTGGAAAAAAGAATCTACCTAAATTTTTACCAAAGTAGATGATAGGATAGATAAGCGGGGCTATAAGGGTCAGCCGTAGCCCAGTGTCGATTTCGACTTTGAAATGATTTTTTTCGTTTATTATCCTGATGTAATGTAAAATCCTCGTAACCCATCTGACCAAAATGAACCATTTTTCTCTCGGGTGTTTCTACCATATACTTCTTATCTTTTCGTGTGGATACATTAATGTTATAGCCCATTTTTTTGGCTTTTTGAAAAACTACCTTAGGGTCAGAATATTCTTGAACTTGATGAAATTTATTGATTTGTTTAGAGTCAGAATAATCCAGTAATAATTTATTCATTGTAGTATATGAATAAATTATTTTAAATCAAAACAGGTATTAAGTTGTAGTGCAAGTTGACTTACTCTTTTTTCTTTCTTCGCCTTCCACCCAACACGTAATTAGTCAATTCAGTCCCTGCTTTTGCCGCCGCCATACCCGCCATCGGGTTGCCCGTTTCAATGGTTGTCCCAATCCCCGCCATCACAGGAACGCCAACCTTCAAGATCTTTTTACTGATTTTTCCCGCATCACTCGCCAACTGTTTTAAAGAAAACTTTCCACCCATTGCGTTCGGCATCATTTCCATCAGTTCTTTTTTGCTATAATTCTTCCTACGTCCATCTACCATTCGACTCAATTTGTGGCCCATCTCTTTCATTTTTTTCTTAAGTTCAGGAAGACTTCCACCAATCGTTCGTTCTAAATCCATTGGTTTGACTCCGTGTCCACACTGACCCGACATTGCTCCTCCTTTCATCGGTTTGTAAGAAGCCCTCGCCTTTGACAAACCCTCCTTAAACGAGCATTTATTCTTTTTACAGTAGTCCAACACGTGGGTGATCCAACGAGAAACCATATATATTATTCTCTATATAAAAATTTTAATAAGAACTCTTATTTCAAGGGTTTTGTAGAATGAGCGGTAAAAGGATTGTACTTAAACGGGTTATAAGATTTTGGCTTAATCACGACATCACCTTTCTTTGTTTTTGTCAATAGACTGACGGGGTCTAATTGTGATTTTACCACTTTCACCTTAGCGTTTGTTTTGCCTATAATCGCGGGGTTGTAAGCAATCGCTTCGTCGCCAATCAAATCCTTATTTGCTAAATCATTCACAATATGACCCGACTGTGAATGACCCACAACAGACACTTTTTGCTTACCATACTTCAAATTGGTTTTTTTTAGTGTTTCCTCACTATTTTTGTATCGATCCGTCTGTGAATGTAATCCAAAAGGAATCAACAAATTATTACTCCAATCTTTCAAATTATCTGTTCCCGCAATCGCCACCACAGCCTCGCCTTTGTCATTGGTATAAACTTTATTACGTCGGGTCGAAAGTTCGTTATCTATTTTGTATCCATTCACATCTTGTACTTCTCCTTTCTTCTTATAAGAAGCGTCGACAAATTGACCCAATTCATCGGTAGAAATCGCCCCGCCCTTGTATTTATCATTCGGCATTCCAAGGACTAACGTCATTGATGGACTTACTTTCTTTGAGACAAATTTGGTTTTTTGAAACTGTTGTTTCGGGACTACCCTCACTCTAAAAGAATTACCTGTTTCTCTCACGAATGTTTTTGTATGTTTGAAATCTTCTTTGGCTTTTGATAGGGCTTCCTCTTTCGTTTTCATTTTATCATTTTTCTTATAAATAATGGCGTGTAGCACAAGAGTCATTAGTATATCAAGATAAAATTAATTTATTGTGATATTGTATATGGACTTTCACTCGTTAGGATTTTATTTGTATCTTTTGTCTGAATCGGTTTACCAAAGGTTTCTTGTGTTATACGCTCGGGTTAAACGTCTTCACTAATTGGATTTTCTGTTCTTATATCTTCCTGTAGTTCGATATCTACAGCACGATGTATTTCAATCATACCCCAACAAATATTAACCTTATCACACTTGCTTTTATAAGCAATCGCGAACAGTGCTAACACGAACCCACCCGCGAAGGTATAGAAGGAGGTCCAAAAGATTTGTTGCTCTGTATCCATTTATATAAGTGTAGTAAAGATTATCCTATTCTACTGTATGATGTTCCGTTAAAATCTACGGCAAATCTCGCAACCGTTCCACCATTCGTCGCACTTGGAGAAACGGCAATAGTCGCAATAGTAGTGGCGGCGGGATACTGTATTGCTATTGTGTTCACGGTGGATTTATTGCAGATACTATACCAATACCCGATCGCTCCCGCAGACGGAGAGGGTAATACAAAGATACGGCCCACAGCAAGAGGCGTATTGATGGTCGTTTGAAAAGCATTCGCTATTGTGAAGGTCGTCGTTCCACTCGTAACCGCATTTACCGCCGTCTTTTCCAATAGACCGCAAGGGTTTCCAGAGGCAAATGTAGTTGGTGCTAAATTACGACGGAATGTAATCGGGTCAGTTGATCCCGACCCAATGGTTTCAACAATTTGATTACTAATGGTCAAACTGTATGCGGTATTACCAACAAGTAAACTGCTTGTAAGACCTCCAATAGGGTCAACAACTTTGAGTTCTATAAAATTACTTGTCGGTATGCTATCTATATACATTGTAATCGTATTTTCGGGCAAACTTTCGGCAAGATTGCCGTTAGATATAATGACTTCCTCGCCGTTTGCTCCACCCAAGTCTATTTTATTTATATTTGCGGTATAAGGCGGGGACTGAGTAGCATCACTAAACGCTTGTAAGATTGCTCTTGACGGAACTGCCCCATCAATATTTCCCGAGTTGAGTTCTAATCTTGCGTATCCAGTTCCAGAAGTTTGATTGGCGGAATGAGTTTGAATGACGGTAGTCGCATTATCAACCCCTTCTATCAAGACATCTTTCACCCACAATTCTCCATCACCCGTATTCACAAGAGTATTATTCACATATACCTTACCCAATCCACTTAACGAACCGTCTATCGCTGTTAGATTCAGATTACCATCCGTTGTTTTTATATTAATAAAGTCGTCCGCCAAAATATCTATCGGGTCATTCACAGCGGTCATCGTAATAAAATCACTCGCATTCAGAGAGAACCCACTACAAGTAGAAGTCATATTCCCGCTTGAACTTAAAGCAAGGGTGGAATTGGTTGAAGCAATCGTAAAATCATTTGAGCCATTTGAAGATATTGTATCAGCGGAAAAAGTGGTCGTTTGAGGAATATTGGTATCCGCAATGGTTAAACTAGTTGGATTTACGACAACACTATTGTCGCCCAATACAGCCGAAAAGGTTTGAGCGTTTACAGTTCCTCCCGATAAAATATCGTTCGTATTCATATCGATATCACTCGCCCCTGCACTGTTCCCAGCAATAAGCACAGCGGTTAAATCATCGGCAGAAACCACAGGCGGATACGCCAAACTGTTAATGGTTGTAAGGTCAATGTTATTCACTTGTAAAATGTCATTTGAGTTCATATCTATATCCGTTGCTCCCGCACTGTTCCCAGCAACAAGAACTTGTGAAAGAGTATCACTACCTACCACGGGCGGATAAGCCGACCCGTTAATCGTGAGTACATCGAGATTATTTAGATTGGTTATATCTAGACCATTTGCATCATCTCCCGCTGTCAATACATCTTCCAACGTTTCGGTTTGTGCTATAATGGCGTTGACTTGGGCTTGGAGATAGTTTAACCGATTTGTTAGAGTGAACACTGAAGTAGCCATATTGTATAAACGATAGATATTATATTTGAATCCTTCATTTTATTAAAAATCTAATAAATGATTTTATATAAATAAAAAATCTAAAGTAATTATAATGTCAGAAATCACGATAAAGGATAGTTCCAAAAAACTCTATCAGTCGAATCTAAAACGACTGAATGACAATCAAGAACCAACAGACTACCAATTCCTCAAAAACACAACCAAAATCTTGGATAAGATTAAACATTTGAAAGACAACACAAAACGAACCTATCTTATCAGTATTGTCTCGGTTCTAAAAGATCAACCTAAATTCAAGAAACCCTTTGATATTTATTATCAGATGATGATGGAATTTAATAAAAATTTGAAAACCAATACAACGAAATCCGAGACACAGAATGAAAATTGGATGGAACAAGAAGAGATTAAGAAACTTTGGGAAACAAGCAAAGCAGACGTAATAACAATGACAAAAGGAAAACGAAAACTCACCGATACAGAATTCGAACAACTTACCCATTATCTCGTGCTTTCCTTGTATGTTCTGATTCCACCTAGACGTAATGATTACCTGAAAATGTTGGTCTTGCTAGAACCCGCTGAACTAAAACCAGACTACAACTATTTAGATGTGAAAAACAAACAATTTATCTTCCAAAATTTCAAAACAGACAAAACCTATAAAACTCAGACCATTGATATTCCAAAAGAACTGATGGATGTGATTACGTTGTACTTGAAATTTCGAAAAGAGAAAACGAATCAAATGCCGTTCTTGATAAAGCCCGATGGAACACCTTTTGAATCCATCAATGCGGTGACTCGAATTCTGAACAAGATCTTTAAGAAAAAGATTAGCGTGAGTCTCTTGCGAAATATTTACCTGACGGATAAGTATTCAAAAGAGAACAAAGAAAAAGCACTTGATGCGACAGCAATGGCTACTTCGGTCAATATGATAGATAATAACTACACAAAGACAGATTAAGGAAAGAAATCGACGACCAACACATCAGATGGTTTACCCGTTTTGGCTTCTTGTTTTTCAATCAAGGCTTCCATCTCCTTGAATCCCATTCCTTCCTTGATACATTCAATAAAAAACAAAACCCAACGACCACACGTATTTATATTAGGAGTATCCGCCTGAAATTCAAATTCATTTTCGTGAACAGTAAATCCTTCTTCTCTCGCACTCTTATACAATCGTTTGACTTCGTCATTCTCTTGTCCGAGCATCTTCCGAACAAAAGTAGGAATCATATTGATACTTTCTTTAGGACTCATACCATATGAATCGCACCAGAATACATCATTACCACGACGAACAAGGACACACCAATGACCCTGATTACGCTGTGTCTCAACGAGCAATATTTTATAATCGAAATTAGGTTTCTCTAGTAGTTGTCCCATTGTTCTATATTTTTTGAGTTCTTTATAGGTGATCAAATTTTCGGCTGCGTCTGGTAAATAGCGATTGAAATCATCATTACTTAACATTTCTTTCAATTTCTCTCGGTAGTAGGCTACTTTCTGTTCCATTACATTCACTCTATTTTTTATTTTTAACTAAATACATTTATTTAGGTAAAAATCTACAAAATAAAATCTAGGCAAATAATAGATGTATCGATCAGGATATAACCAACGATATACGATAGGTAAACAGTCCGAAGCAACCATCTTGCCTATTATCAAAGAATATTTCAAAAGAGAAATCATACCCACAGAAGACAAGTATAATGAGTTCGATTTCAAGGATGACATCTATAATTACGAACTCAAAACACGAACTAACACGATGAAAGCCTACCCGACCACAATGACCACACTAAACAAGTGTAAACCGAACTCCATTCTCCTTTTCAAATACACGGATTGTCTCGCATACATTTCCTACGATGAGGAACGATTCAAACAGTATGAAGTCAAAGCCTACACACGATACGAAGACCGAGAGAATAGAGATCACATTTTTATACCAGTTCAAGACTTAACAGTTATAGAAATTCCTGAACCATCTGATGGAGATATTTGAAATAGCGTGGTGTCTTATATATTTGAACCTCGTAAGGAAATTCGCACTTGTAATGGTTTGTAAAAATATAATAGTAAAATTTGTCTCGGTCTTGGTCCATTATTTCAAAATCAACCTTCCTCAATGCTTCATCAATGGTGTCAAAACTCATTTCTAATTATACTAACAGATTATTTTTTATTTAGATTTTTCTTTAAATATATAAACCAATAGACTGAACTTGATTCTGTGAGAAATTCCCTAATCTTTTCTTGAAAGTTTCTCTCAATCATTCTTAGGAAATAAATTCCTTAAAACTATATAGAATGATTCGACTCTTTTGTGATTTTTACTTGTAGATTTATTACAAAGAGAAATCTATAAGGAAAAATAAAATGAAATCTAATTCAATAATAATCTTCTCGTAAGAATTTATAAATTTATACTTATTAAATCTCTTTGTAAGAAATCAACAAGTAAAAATCTAAAGAAATTCGCTTAAGTATTTTATTGATTAATACGGTAATAATCAATAAAATATAATCAAAAACTTATCTTAAAATACTTATTTATAGGAAGGCATTTCCTTAACCGATTTTCGTAGCAGTCCATTCAAGAATTTGCATTGTAGCACCGAATGTATCAGTCCAAGCAAAGAAATTGGGCGATTGGAAACCAGTTTCACTCACAAAATACGTAGTAAAAGTAACATTAGGATTAGCATTTGCTCCTGAATACGCTCCGTAAGAACCATACGGCGGTTGAGTGACGACTGCATCATTCACAATTCCAAGTTGACATTGTGCTAGAGGAGTTCCAACAAATTTTGATACACAACTAACCATATAGATTCCTAATGGTAGCACAATAGCACTTGTAAAGAAAGAACCTGCCCACGTCCCACCAGAAGGAATAGTCAGGGCTGCAACCGATTCCGATTGTGAAATGACAGTCCCCACAGACCCAGAAGGAACGGGATACGCTAATGTGACGTAGGTTGGTTTGAGTGGTGCGGAATTGCTAATCGTCACAGCAAAAATATCACTCGTTGATGTCAAATCTACACAAGTCATATTTGCCGTTGCGGTCACATTCGCACCCGTGACCGTTCCCGAAGCGGTCATCGTTACCGCCGTAACCGTCCCCGCAGTAATCAGATTCGCACCCGTCACATCACCAGTTGCGGTCACATCGTCCGTTGCGATAAGGTCAACACAAGTAATATTGGATGAGGATACAATCGGGATTGATGCTGTCGCACTTGTTGTAAGAACCGCATCTAAACCTGGGGCAGTGGTAGCGTTCGAAATCCAAGTCGGCTGACCAGAAGCGTTGGAACTCAACACTTGTCCAGCAGTTCCTACTGATCCACTCAAAGAGAGTCCTAAAGGGGCTGTCAATTTTACAGGAGCAGAAGCATTGGTGATACTGTCGACATTGACTAAATCCAACTGATTCATATCAATGTTAAGGTTTGCCGTATTACCATTGGTAAGCACTTGAGCAAGGGTCAACTGACTCGGAGTTTGAGCGAAAGCACCAGAATAAAAAGCCTGTAGGGAACTCATATATATCTATAAGAATATAAAATTTTTCCGAAGATTTATTTATTGTCTTAGTATAATGAATCCTATCAATCTACCTGAAAAACTCTATTACGATGTGATAATGAGTAATGTTTCAAATCAAAACATTCGTCCTATACCCGCAAGATATAGCGAAGCACGTAATCAGGCTTTCCTAGATAATCCTTCTGAATATTGGTTGTCTATTCTTAAACTTACAGCAGATACTCAAAGTTTACCTGTATGGCGATGTATCATTCAGCCTCAATCACCTGATCCCAATTTAAGTGTTTATTCCATTACATTGACCTTTGGAGGTTTCTCTTTTCAGGCCTATTTACAATATGAATCTCAAAATCAAGCCATCCTTGTTCCACCTGCACCTTCAGTCAATGGAGGCATTCAAAACAATTCGACCCTCTATTACGATGTCTATAATTATCAATATGTCCCGTATCTTTTTAACCAGACATTTATATCAGCATTTGCGGGGCTGAGTGCTTTAGTCGGTTTGCCGACCATTCACGCCCCAGTAATGACATATGATACCACGAATCAAACCGCTATCATTTACGCTGATTCAACCGCCTATAATGGAGCGGATACGGTAGGGTCGATTGGTATCTATTTCAATTCGGCGACGGCAAACTTGTTTAGCAGTTTTCCTTTATTTATTACGAATCTTACCTCGGCTACAGGCGAGAATTTTGAATTACAAACGACCCTTTTTGCCGAGACCAATTTAGGTCTCTATCCACCTGTTTTGCCTGTAGGTTCACCCATCGTTCAATATCCTTGCTATACCCTATATCAAGAGATTCCCACCGTTCAACAGTGGAATCCCATTACCGCATTGGTTCTCACGTCAACTTCTTTGCCTGTTTTACCCAATAATACATCAGGATCGTTGACTGTCAATGATATTGCTTCTAGTCCTACCACCATACCCGTGAACAACAACAACAATACTCTAGCCATTCCCATTTTAACCGATTATTCTACGGAAGGACTCTATAAGAACTTTTTGTATTACGTCCCTACGTCCGAGTATAGGAGACTTCAGTTGTATGGTTCAACCCCTTTGACTTCTATTGATTTGGAATTGTTTTGGCGTGACCGTTTAGGAGGATTGAACCCTTTTATCATTTCTTCGAATACGACCATTTGTATTAAAATGCTTTTTGAGAAAAAGTCAGCGATGACAAATAAATACTGATTCGACAAAAAATTATATATTTATAAAGTATAATGAGTTCTAATTTTCACTCTGTGCTTGTTGAAGACAATATCATCAGTCAAATTACAGATGAGGTAACCTTTGCCGTCCAGTCTAGCGGTCAGGAAAATTACCAACAATTCGCCGCGACTAGTGTTAGCACTAGCAACATCACCTTTAACGCCCAAATCCCCTCGCAAGAGGTCGTTCTAGATCGCAATATGTTACTGTCTTCCAATGTGAGTTTTACCGTCAGTATCGGACAGTCGGGAACGTTTGCGACGGCTTTCGCTGCCCTTCCTACGGATGGAACAGGTGTTTTTTTCGACTACGGAAACACCGAAGCCTTTGGTTCTTACCCGATGAACAGTTTGATTACTACCGTTTCAGGAACAATTAACAACGTGTCGGTAAACAGCCAGACCCAAGATACTCTAGCAACTCTTCTCCGCCTGAACGATGCTCCTCTGATTTCAGAAACCAACACCAGCACGGCAACCCTCCCCGATTTCTATTACGCCTCATACGGTGATGCGGTCATTAACGATTTCTCGTCCTCCAACAATCCTCTAGGAAACGTTCTCCAATCCTCATTTGATGCCGTTTACTTTGGTCGTGGAACAGTCCCCGCAAAGATTGCGATTATCCAGTATGACGCTGGAGGCGTTGCTGTTCCTGACTCTAATAAAAAATATCGTGTTGCCACTGCAGTTCGTGCCGTTGTGGAGGTCAATGTTCTCCTTGTTGAACCCCTGATGACTCTCAGTCCATTCGTGAACAATGCTTCAGGAACGTCAGCTGGACTTTACGGAATTAACCAGATTTCACTCAATATCAATGTGGACAACAACTGTCGCCGATTCTTCCGAACGGCTCGGGTGTTGGGTGCTACTGCACCACCAAATTCGCCACAGGGATTTTATACTCCATCCTTCATTCAATCCATTACCCTAGGTACTTCGGGTCTTACATCGGGGTATCCTGCTTCTACGGGTATTGTGGCGAACAACGCTGGATTTTCCAATTGTCAGTTGCTTTCTCGTTTCCTGACCCTCCAGCCGTCGCAAGTGACTAAACTCAAGTCTAGTCGTAACAGTGTGAGTTACACCGAAACTCCTCGCTATTTGACTCTTCAGGGTTCACAGTCTGCGGTAACCTCCCGATTTGCCACTGGTGCTGACCCTCATCAACCTCAAACGACTCAAGTCATCACGTCCAATCTTCAGTTGTCCCTCATTCCTGACAAGATTGTAGTCTGTGCGAGAATCCCAATGAGTCAACAGTCTTACGGAAACTCGGACTCTTTCTATACGATTCAGTCCGCAACCATTCTGTTTAACTCGGCAAGTGGTTTGATTTCGTCGGCTACGCTTACGGACATTTACAAACTTTCTCGTCGGAACGGTTCATCTCAAAACTTTTTTGAGTTTTTTGGGATGGCTTCTCGAAATGGTGCGGACAAAAACGAAATGGTGGGAACTATTGGCTCTATTCTCATCATTGACCCAGTAAAAGACCTTTCTTTACCAGAATTCTTGTCGAATTCTTCAAGTGGGTCATTTAATCTCCAGATTCAACTGAATATTGTGTGTAATTACGGATTTTCACCAGATAACCCAACTTATCCTGTGGAGATAATGACGACTACGGTGAACTCGGGTATTTTCACCTGTCAGTCGGGGGTCTGTTCGTCAGAAGTCGGTGTCCTCAATAAGGAGGTGGTGCTGAATACCAAGATGAACACCGCACCAGAATCGATATTGATGCAGTCCGAATATGAACGTCTTATTGGTGGTCGCCGTCATCAGATGTCTCGGTTCAACAACCCTGCTCTGATGACGCACAGGCGAACCAACTCAATGTATCAACCAAAGATGCATATGGGGGCGGGTGTATCAGGCGGGGTGATGTCGGGAGGTGTGATGTCGGGTGGTCGTCTTTCTCGCCACATTCGTTAAAGGAAGTAAGGATTAATCAAAATTTATATTCAAAATTATTATAGTTATATACTATAATGATTCGTCAGATTGAGAGAACCACCCCACACCGCCACTACATCGCATCGTATGAGGACGCTATTACCCGTAAATCTGTCGCCCACAATCCATTTGAAGAGCCAATGATATTTAGCGGTATTGGTGCTGAACTCCTCGGAGGTTCTCACTATAGCCAACAAACGGTTGAAAAAATATTCGAGAATCGGGAATATCACAGGGGTTTTCCTTTGCCTGACCTTCGGTTTCATCCCGATACATTAGCAGTGGGTGAGAATCGACTCAAAACGATTTACATTCCATCCAAAAAACCTGTACAGATTGACCAGCAAGAAGAAGAAGAAGAAGACTCTGCTGACAATGCGGTTCTAGACCGTTTGTTTTCAGGCGGAAGACGAAAGAGAAAGGGAAAGAAATGAAAATTATTTATATCTTATAAGTATAATGACTCGGGATAATACGTTAATCCAAGACCCAAACTCTTTATTCGCTATAAGTCGGGCTTTACGGAAGCGAATCGTTGAAACAGACCCTAACCCTGAACATCGTAATGATGCGATTCGTGATGAAAAACATATTGCTTACAAATCACAAGGTAAAGCTGGAATTGAAACCTTCAAGTATGATATTCTTACTAGTTTAGAACAATTGGATAATATGTTTTTGGAATTAGAAACAGTTGTACCTAAAATCACAAATGACCCTGCTAAGCCACGAGGAAGACCCAAAAAAGGTGCGGGTTTAGTAGGCGGAAAACGGTGCTGTTTTAATTCAGCGTATTGTAATGGAACGGCACACTATCGAAATCCTCGAATGACAGGCGGGGCTTTACCAGACCTACCCTCTGACCCAACGATACTGCTCAATTTAAATAGGTCATTGAACACAGTTGGAGAACTTTCAAGAACGTTAAAGAAACTTCTACGAAGTTTTTTACCACAAGTCGAAAGAGCGTTGGAAAGGTATCAACAAGGAGCGTTGACCAATAATGAACTTATAGACATATTGGATTCAGCCTTCCAAACTCTTGACCAGAAGGATGTTGACAAATTAGCGGGTGATGAATCGGACGCAATGACTGATATATATGATGCTTTAACTGGTTGGTTTGAAACATTACCCTTAAACGCACCTGAATCCTTGGCTGAACCTCTAGTAGCACCAAAAAAACGAGTCATTACTGTTTCGGCTACAGCAGGAAATGAGTTCGTTGTTTCTACGTTATCCAAAATCAATATTCTTCTTATCAAATTGATTGCCGAATACAACGGTAAAATTCTACCGAACTACAAGAAATTTTTACAGTCCGATTTAGAGGAAATCGCCAATAAAGTGGCTGATTCACAAAGACGATTTCGTGAATTAAAAGACGATTACTTAGAAAGGTTTTCAGAAGGAGCAAAAGCGTCGAATACGGATAAATTTGTAGATACCATTGACAAAAATTTCAATAAATTTACGGGTCTTGTTTCTCGTAGTATTGCGAACTTTGTAAATCCGAATCTTATATTTTTACCAAACTTCTCTCAACAGTTAATCGGGACGTACGCTGACCCAAAAGAATCCTTCAATTTACAACAAACCACAGAAGAAAGAAAGGATTTCGTGTATAAGGTCAAACGACTCGCTAAAGAATATACAAAATTGGAGGAAAAATTATTAAAAACGAGAGACGAAGCATTCTACCCCGCACAAGAAAAAAAGGATAAGATAATGACGATATTGAGTAAATACTACGCAAAAAGGGATAAAAGACCATTAACAACGAAAGAAGAAGCAAATATAGTGATATATGAACGCCAAGTTAGGACACTATCAAGTGTGATCGATAAGTCTGTTGAAAAGATGGAAGAATACCGTGCTTCTTTAGATGATATAGAAGCGTTGCCTGAATATGCTTTCTTTGGTGCTGTTTAATTTTATCCTTCTATACTATATGAAAAAGGTTTCTGATTTGAATAATCAACTAACCAAGGAATTCTACAAACTCAATATTGGTCGAGAAATAAACCTGATTGGAAGCAGTAATAAACGAGAGATTTTGTATAATTCAGATTACGATTTGGAAAGTCATTTCACCGCAAAAAACAAAGAGGAAATGTTACAACAAATCTATCAACATTTTAAAAAAGTATTCATTCAAGCCAAGAAAGACCCCAACGTGTTCATTGTCGATTTTAAATGTGGCGAGATAGATGGCGAACCCATACGTTGGTCGTACGCCGATATGATGAAAGGGACTAAATCAGGAGTTCACTTTACGGAATGCTTGATGATGAAATCTACCATTAAATTGGATGAAATATACCTTTTGAATGGTTCTTTTGTCGATATTACAGATAATTACTATTTTAATATTGGAGGTCATCAGAACTCACCTAAACCCACTAAAAAAGAGATGATAGAGGGTATCAAAGAAGACGCAAAAGAACTTTTAAAAGAAGGAAATTATTACAAGGCTTTGAAACGACTCTATCTTATCAAACCGAGTCAAAAACTTATCGACTATTTTAACTCAGAAGTGGGCATCATCAATAAAGCGAGGGCTGACCTTGATATTCTTCTTATTTTGAATGAACAGACATTCAGGAAACCAAAGATGACCGATTTGAACGGAGATCTCCAAATTATTAAACAAGATTTGAGTTATACACAAGTAGATTTAAGTAAGGAGTTGGACAAGGCGACAGCAACCCATACAAAGAAATTTGAGTTGATACAATCCATCCGAGACAAATTATTTGAAATCGTCAATCAAGACGCAAAGAAATATTTTAAGAAATTGGAAAAATCTGAATAAAAATATATACTGTTATATGTAATATGTCCAATTTTAGGCTTACCTACGAAAATTCAGGCGATGTTCTTGCGGTAGTTCGAAAAGGTAAGAAAGCCGAGTCTATCTTGTGTTTGTCTGATTCAGCAAGAAGTGGGGAATTAGAAATGGACTTAAAAGATGGAGAGAAGTTCGAACCTACCCCTAATATAAAAAAAGAACGTGATGTTTTGTATATCTTTGGTCAATCTGGTTCAGGCAAGTCCTTCTACGTACAAATGTATGCGAAAAATTACAAAGTAATGTACCCCAAGAATCCTATATATGTTTTTTCTACTTTGGCGGATGATAAAGAAGGTTTGGATAAAATCAAGGGAATCAAAAGAATCAAATTAGATGCTGAATTTATCAATGATGCGATTATTCCAACAGCAGATTTTTCAAATTCACTTGTGATTTTCGATGACGTAGATAATATTTCAGATAAAAAAACAAAAGCCGTTGTATGGACTTACTTGAACAATATGCTACAAACAGGTCGTCATTTTAACATTTCAGTGGCTTTAACCTTTCACGTGTCCGCTGGAGGAAATCAAACCAAGATGATTTTGAACGAAGCCACTTCTCTCACTTTTTTTCCAACGACCATTGGTGGAAGAAATCTAAAATATATTTGTGATTCGTACCTCGGGATGGAAAAGGAACAAATCAAAAAATTGAAGAAGATAGAAACCCGATGGATCACCGTTCACAAGACCTATCCCAAGGTGATTTTGAGTGAGAAGACCGCCTTTATTTTGAAGAACGATTAGACTATTTTTATACCATCTTTGTAAATTTGTTGTCTGGTTTGTTGAAGAGGTAAGCAAATTATTCCTCCGTGTCTTGTAGTAGTCATTCCATCTCTTCCATTCACATCATTAAATGGAGTCATCTCGGCTTTCTCTTGATGAACGAGTCGGAGATGCCTCTGGTATGCTTTATTGGCTTCTTGTAGTTGTTTTCGACATACCCAATCGCAATGAGGGCATTGAGTCGTTCGCATTTGTCCACCGTAAGATTTAGGCATTTTGATATGATGAGATGAGGTGGTTGATTTTGAATCAATTTTATTTGATATGATGAGGTGGTTGATTTTGAATCAATTTAAAAAAAAAAGAGTCGCTCCTCTTTTCTTTTTGTATTGGGATTTAGAGTTTAGTGAGCCACTTGAAAATGGTGTCCCGAGATTCCTTGTGTTTAAAGAAGTAGATGAACCCGCTGACAATGAACTGACAATCATCAAATCCAAACCCTAGCGGGTCAAATCCCAAGTCTTTGGTTTCGTGTCCACATACGAGGATATGCCACTCTTCCCCATTGATGAGTTTGGTCTGACAGTTGGCTTCGAGAAACTGTAATTTGTCCCCCCCTTTCATCTGTTTCTTCCAATCCTTTGCTTGTTTCCGCATTTCTTCGTTGTTCGCCCACATCGCCTCTTTTGCTCCTCGATGATAATAGAAGCAAGTTTCCCCTCGTTTCTTCTCCCTATCTTTGACGATGGTTTTCAATAGACCCCGAGCCTCATTGGAAGTTACCACTGTACCCAATGGGCTGGTTTGTATTGCTTTGGCCTTCCACTCTTTGTAGTCCTCCATTTGTACCTTTTTCTTCTCATTCACTGGAGTTACGGTAATGAGGTACGGTTTATTTACATTATTCTCCTCAAACTTCTTAGGATTGTGTTTTTTGCTGAAGAAACAGATGTGGGTGTGTTTCCCATTGATGTTGCCCATCGCCCATCGGTTTCCATATTCACAAGTCCAACGCAAAGGTAAGACATCGGGAACACTGCGGAGATAGTCAATCACACCGAGGTGGGTCTTCTTGTCGAGATGCCATTCATCCTCCTCGCCTATCAGGATGGCGGTCTTCTCGCCGAGGACTACTTTGGGGTTTTTTGCGACAAGTTCGAGCCACAGAGCGAGTTCTTTGCGTTGGATTTCAGCCATTTGGTTGCGGGTATGCTGTCAAAAGTATTTTCAAAATCGAATCAATTTTATTTTTGGATGAATACTTCAAAGTCTTAAAATACTTAAAAGTCTTAAAATAAAATTGATTCGTTTTTCATTCCTCTGTTGATGTCATATAAAGATGTCTGTGCGTGAAAAGTTTGAAAAAGAAGCCACTGATGCTGTCATTTACTACTTGGATGAACACCAAGAGTGGAAAAACTTCAACAACGACGAACTGGACGAGTACAAGGAAACAATGATTCAAAGTCTCTTTAACGAAGAAGTCGAATACGTAAACGACATTGACTGTCGCAACAGTGTGGATGACAACTGTTTGTGGATGTGCGAAGTCATCGACTTTGTGATGGAACGAACGGCGGAAGAGGGGGAAACACCTCGCACTACCTGCGTAGCAATGTTCAACCTATACCATTACTACATTGGAAATGACTTGGTTTATAACGAATGGGACCATCTCGTTCAACTTTATCGGGACTGGGACGAAAGCAAAGAGAACAACAACTAAAAATAAAATTGATT
>Ga0181355_1000274_pt1 | contig 21470 bp, 21 predicted proteins | sample Fa13VDMM15DN_FD_130099 | JGI IMG/M metagenome (GOLD analysis project Ga0181355, IMG submission 130099) | Freshwater viral communities from Lake Michigan, USA - Fa13.VD.MM15.D.N | ecosystem: Environmental > Aquatic > Freshwater > Lake | place: USA: Michigan | collected 2013-09-23 | reverse complement strand
TGGCCCATATAAGTCTATAGACCCTCCACCTTTGCCACTCATAGCGCGCCCAATGGTAAATGAGGTTGCTCCGAGAGTATCGTAAAATGCGTTGCTGCTTGTTCCACTTAAGTAATAATTAGAGGTTGAATTTGTAGAACCGCTTTGCCTTAGTCTAAATAGGAAATCTGCTCCAGTTGTTTGTTTCAGAGACATAACAATTCTGTAATTTGTGTAAGTTGAACTGAAAACTGAGTCAACATTGACCGCTGATGAAGCCGTAAATGTTGATGACGTAATAAGAGTCATTCCGCTTGATGGAGTACCCCATTTTAAGCCAGTCGATGCTGTTGAATCCGCAATCAATGCCTGACCATTAGTACCCACCCCAAGTCGTGCTGCAGTAGTACTGTATGTAAGCAAGTCGCCCTTTGTAGTAACTACTGTAGTAGCAGATGCGCCAGCGGGACCAGTTGGTCCCTGCACTCCAGTACCTGCAACAGTTACCCAGTTAGTTCCATCATATTTTTTTACTGGCATATTAGTACGCTCCCATAATTGTCATTGTTGTTAAGTCAGGGTCTGTGCTTGCTGTGTCGTCAACCCAGATGTCTCCAGTTGTAGGAGAAGAAGGAGTTGTTGAACCACTGTAGATAGTGTCACCAGTATCGGCACCAGTATTCGTAAGTGGTGATACTGATACAGCACCCCACTTAAGACCAGTCGAAGTAGATGAGTCAGCCATCAACGCGTAACCGTTGGTTCCAACAGTTAGTTTACCAGCGGTATCAGCACTTGTTGCAACAAGGATGTCGCCCTTTGCGTCAAACAAAGTAGGTGATAATACGTTAGCAAGTTCAAATGCAGTAAAGGTAATTATCTCAAGGATGTCTCCAGCAGCCAAGGCTGCAAGAGATGCAATGCTTGTTCCGTTAGTTGCTACATAATCTGTAGTACGGACCAGAAGCACACCATTAAGGTATACCTGCTCCTTACCTACGATGTAGGAAAGAGTTAGACCGTTATCATCAGCACCTGACTTAGATGTCTCTCCGCCAGAGGCTGTGTATCGGTAACGATAGATGTCAGCGGTAGATGAGATTGAACCCCAGGCTGAGCCTGTCCAAGCGTACATAGCATTGGATACTGAGTTCCAGTAGATAGCACCTGTGATAAGTGCATTGCCATCGTTGTCAACAGATGGAGCAGTTGACTTACTACCAAGGTAGCGGTCATCAAAGTTGTCGTAAGTTGTAGCAGCGGCAGCAGCACTTGCTGCAGCAGCGGTAGCAGAACCTGCCACAGTGTCCACGTAAGCCTTTGTAGCGGCGTGTAGGTCCACTGTAGGGGCACCTGAGAGTGTCAGGGCACCAGTCATTGTGCTGCCAGCCTTTAGTACAAAGGAATCATAGACAGTTCCACCTGATTGGATTGCTGTTGCAATCTCACCAAGAGTATCTAATGTTCCAGGTGCAGAGTTAACAAGGTCAGCGACCTTGGTATCTACGTAAAGTTTAGTAGCAGCATCAGTGTTAACTGTTGGTGTAGCAAGAGATGTAATCTTCTGGCTATTAACAGATACTGAGCCAGTAGGTGCAGCCATCTGGTCTAGGCGAGATGTACGAACCTGTGTATCAAAATCTGAAACAGTAGATGCAGTCTGAGTGCCAGTGTGATTAGCACGGGCATATGGGTCAGATACCAACTTGGCTGCTGTGATAGTACCGTCAGCAATATCTGAGGCTACGATAGTTCCATCAACTAGGTCAGCGGAAGTAATAGTTCCACCAAGGTCTAACTTAGTCTTAGCAATCGCTGCAGAGGCATTAACATCAGCATCTACGATTGTTCCATTGGCAATCATTGTAGATGTAACTGTGCCTGAGTCAGCCTGAGTTACTGCAGTGCCTGAAATCTTAGTAGCAGCAATAGCAGCAGAGGCATTGATGTCTGCGTTTACAATAGCGCCAGTACCAATGACTGTTGTAAGGCTTACGTTGCCAGTACCATCAAAGGTAACTCCACTTGCTTCTACGTCTCCAGTTAGTTGGAATGTACGAGCAGTAGCGAGGGCTGTGGCTGTACCAGCATTACCTGTTGCAGAGCCAGCAGTTCCTGATACGTTACCAGTTACGTTGCCTGTTAAGTTACCAGTAAAGGTACCTGCAATAGCACCAGTACCAGTAATGGTTGGGCTAGTTAGGGTTTTATTGGTTAATGTCTGTGTGGTATCAGTTCCAACCAATGTTGTGGTTGCATCTGGAATAGTGACAGTTCTATCTGCTGTAGGGTCTACTACTGTAAGGGTTGTTTCAAAAGCATCAGCAGTAGCACCTTCAAATACAATACTTCCATCACCAAGGGTAAGGCTTGAAATAACTGGACTCGTCAAAGTCTTATTAGTTAGGGTCTGAGTATCTGTAGTTCCAACTACTGTTCCAGAAAGACCGTGAACAGCAGATGTTGCTTCAACGTGAGCGTTGGCTTCACGGTAGTCACGACCAATCGCCATATGGCGTACTGCAGCACCAGCAGAGTGGGCTGTAGCAGATGAGCCATCGATGCCACGAGTGATTGTCAGAGTGTTAGACGAGACCGCCGTGACATCTACGAGTTCTTCAAGTGCCGTATCTGGGTCGATAGCAACTGTAAAGGTTGTACCAGCAGTTACTGTGATACCACCGAGCAGAGTTGTTGCAGAACCCACTGTCATAGTTGTATCGCCAGAAGCGATTGCTGAACTCAGCGTTGTTTGCTGAGAGCGGGATGAGTATTTTCTTGTTGTCATTTAGGTTCCTATCGGCGGGAGAAGTGAACTCGTGGTGGATAATTCTGTTGCTGAGCCTTTGTTTCTTCGTTAAGGCGCTGTGTGAAGAGTGCGTAGAGTTGCTTGGTTGCTGTCTGAGAAGCACCGTATGGGCGCTTAGAGTCTGTCTCATCAGCCTGTGGGCTAACTTGTGCAGCACGAGCAGGGTCTAGGAATGAGAGCAAGCGATAGGCTGCTCCAAGGATTACAACGTCACGTGTGGACTCTGGAAGTCCAGTCTGTGTTGCATAATCCTGAGCATTTGTTGTGAACACCTCTGGGTCTGTAGCGTAAACAACCTTGACTGTGCGACCTGGCATAGGTGAGTCTGAGCCAAGGGTTACTGTCTGTGCTCCAGCACCAAAGGCTGTTGAGTTTGCTATAGAGTCGAAGTCCCAGCGACGAATTGGAATCCATTCCTTTGAAGGTCCAATGTCGCTCCAAGATAGAGTCAAGATGTTCTTGATGTTAAGATTGTTGAAAGCGTATGTATTGACCGCAGCGCTGAATGTAAATGTTGTTGACTTTACAGCAAAGATGCTGGCTCCAAGGGAGCGGATTGTGTCATTGATTGCACGCTTGATTGCACTCTTTGGGAATGTAGGAGAGATTGTTACTTTGGCATCTAGCGTGTGTGTTGCTGCTGTGGTACCAAGGTATCCACGACCATAGGGAGACACAGTTGCTGTGTTACCCACACGGTCATAGGAATCAATCCACATTAGTTCTTCGTCAATCTCGATAACGCCTTTACCCACAGAGTCAGTTGAGCCTAGGCTAAGTACCAAAGGCGCAGCCGAAGACGACGTGGTTGTTGTTACGGCGCTGGTAAGGTGCGTTGCTCTATCCTGCTGGAATGTATATCCAGACAGGTTAATGAGCACCTCATCCATCATCTGACTTAAGGTGTAAGACATTACTTCCTCTTATTCCCTACGAATACATCGTAGTAGTTAACATCGAAAGAGAACCGCTTCATATGTGGAACAGTTGCATCTGTGTGTGCAAAGACTGGAATGTCAGCCTTGTCACATAGGGCGAAGAAGTAAATATCCTCACCCATAAAATTCTTACCGTGACCTACATCTGAGAACAGTGGAGCATTTGGCAATACTGCTCTAATGCGGTCAACTACACTACGGTGCATAAGGACGAATCCCATACCCGCTGCGCCTACCTGTATTAACTTATCCTTTGGCAGTGGATGGACTCTCTTGATTCCAACATCTTCGCCATTGGCTACAAACCAGAACAAGGTTGGCATTGGTTCCATCAATGGTTCCTCAGGGAAGTCAGTTGTAAAATAGACTCCAGTTACAATCGGACGCTTCTCAACATCTCGGTTGTCCCACAGGAGTTTGAACTTCTCTGGGCTAATGACTACATCTGAGTCAACCCATAGAATCCAGTCTGACTTATTACCTTCGTACCAATGGTTGATTACCCTGTCACGCTGCCTAGCAATCTGATTGCCTTGACTGCGAAGAGTGGTTACGACCTCTACTCCAGAGTGGAGCATTACGTCGGTAACTCCCTGCATAAACTTTCCATCAACCATACCGTTATCGCACCAGGCGATAGCCAACTTGTCATTCATTGTCCCCTGCTTTCTTATTTCTTCTTTGCCCTGACGTTATCCACTAAATTAGGATAAGGTCGTCCAGCCTTTTTAGCCATTGCCTTAGCCTTGGTCTTCTGTGCTGGTGTCAATGGTGTTGACTTCTTCTTTGGGTTCTTTGTATCCCAGAATGCTTTCTTCTTCACCACTTCACCTTATCTGCCCAGTATGCTGCTGACATTTTGCCCCTAGCAATGTTCTTTGCGTGACGAGCCTTAAAGGATTTCTGTCGCGCTGTAGGTTGTCTATCTCCAGTAACACCCTGTTGACCAAAGCGAATAGTCTTAACCTTTGCACCCTCTTTAGCCACAACAACGTGTGACTTAGTAGGATGGCTAGGTGTACGCTTTGGCTTATTGAAACCAGAGACTCCTGCTCGCTTTAGTCTTGAATCTTTCATTATTACTTCTTCTTTCCTGGTTTCTTAGCAGTCTTCTTAACTACCATCTTCTTGCCAGTCTTTTTGGCTTCTTTCTTTGCCATAGCCATACCCTTTGCAGTGTAGGCAAACTCTTTCATTCCTACTTTTGGCATTACTTCTTCTTGCCCATCTTCTTTGCGACAGCCTTCTTAGCAACAGCCTTCTTCATAGACTTTTTGCCCATCTTCATTTCCATCATCTTTTCTTTCTTAGATTCCATCTTCTCGCCCATTTTGTATGCCTTGTTCTTCATCATTAGACTGCTCCAGTTTCTTTCATAATGAAGGCTACGTTCTTCGTAACCTTGTCTGCTCTAGTCATTGTGCCACCGTCGTAGGCTTTGCCCAATGTCTCACTTGCTTTGTATGCTGCCTCAACCTGAACTGGATGTGTCCCGTTAGGTTGAATTCCATCTGCTCTAGCCTGTCGATAGAACGCTAGGTTGCCTTGCCACTTCTTATCTGAAATATCTCTTGTTGCATCTCCTGCGTTGAGTTGAAGGTTCTTAGCCTTACATCCAAAGCAAGGGTCGATATGGCAGTTGCTGTGGTCTATCAAAATCTCTTCGGTTGATGGCAGTGGAATCTCTGAAGTCAGGTCGCACTTTGTGCAGCCATACTCAGATACATAAGAAACCATATCTCCATCTATTAAGTTGTAGCCCCACTTCTTAACCTTGCTAACGTGGTTGCAGTCCATTGTGTCCCCTACTCTGCTACGAAGTTTGCCTCTGTAACATCAATTCCACCTGCTATTAGTGCAGCCTTTGTGACCTCACTAATGCCTGTATATTCGTGCCCACCCAGATAGTATTCATCGAATGAGTCAAGTTCATCTTGGGTGTACCAACGACCAGTGCTGTATACGCCTCCAGTCTTGACGACTGTTAGCCCTCTGTTCAACTTGAAGAAGTAGAACAAGCGGTGCCCACCTGAGGGACCTTCTTCTACAACGGGTGTTGTGAATTTATAAGTTGCCATTGTTCTCCTTAATGAACTTACTGTTAAGTAAAGGCTAAGCGAACCTAGCCTTTACTCAACCGTCAATCAATTAAGCGATTGATGAACCTGACTCAACGCGGTATAGAGCCTCTTCGCGGAAGCGAGCGAAGCCTAGAACGCCGTACCATCCGATTGGACGGAAGCGGTTCAACTTATCGGTAACTGGACCGATAACTGTGTGTGGCTCTTCTGCCACTGCCTCAGCAAGTGCTTGCTGTCCAGCGATGATTGTGCGGTACACCTTTGCAGATGAAGCACCATCAGTTGCTGAGTAAAGGCGTGGTGACTCTACGAAGTAGGCACCCTTGTAACGTCCGATTTCTCCAGCCCAGATACGGTCTTGTGAAATACCGTATGCGTTTGGAACAACCCAACCTGCTGCAGATGACTCAAGCATAAGGTCGTGAGCAACATCTGGGTGGATTCCAGCCCAGAACTCTGAACCGCGCTTGCCTGATGCCTTGTTACCGCGCAACTTAGCAACTGCCTTAGCGATGTTCGCTGTAGATAGTGTTGCTGCTGCTGTAACTGTAGCAGTTGATGTAGCAGTTGAACCTGAGTAGATTACGTTTGAACCGCCGCGAAGTGCTGTCATAGCAAGTGCGTCGATTGAATCTGCCTGGTTACGTGCCATAAGTGTTACGATGTCTGGGTCTACAGATGTGAGTGAGAACAACTGCAACGCACGTGTGTTTGTTGTAGCGTTACCGAACTCCTGCATTGTGATTGTCACAGATGTAGGTGTTCCGATTGATACTCCGTCAATGTCTGTTGACTCAGTAAGAGCAGTAGTTGCGTTAGCAAGGTCTGCGTACTTCTGAAGTACAACAACGTTTCCGTTGTTTGTTGGGGATACTGGGCGCTTGTCTGCTACAGAACGAATGAGAGGCTCATCGCGTAATGCAAATTCAATGAACTTGTCATACGCCTTCTGTACTAAACCTGCGCTACCTGCTGTACCTCCGAGAGATGCTGAATCTGTCGATGTAAATTGTGTAGCCAAGTTGTCACCTCCAAGTGACTAGGAACTATGATTTATTGTGAGAAGAGGATTCGGTTAAGTTCTTCAGGGCTTGTAGCCTGGTCGATTCTTAGTTCTAAATCTTCGCCTCGGTCTGGTGTTTTAGCACCTTGAGTAATTGAATCCTGCTGGCTGATAGCCTGGCGAGTTTCATCACTTACTGCAGGTGCATCCTTAGAGACTTCTATCCCGAACAAATCTCCGTTTTCGACAAGCCAGTCATTGACTGTATTTTCGTTAACTTCGTCTAGGTCCTTGAGGATTAGTCGTGCTGCTTTTGGATTCACACCCTGTTTTTCCAGGATTGATTTGACGCTACGTTCATTTTCAATCTTAGAGAAGGAATTCACTTTCTCTTCGAGTTCTTTGATACGCTTCTCGTCTGCTCGTTTCGCCTTCCGCAACTTTTTAAGTAAGTCGGTTCCGTCTCCACTTGATTCGATATCTGTATCGATGTCGTCTTCGTCTTCATCCCAGTAGTTGTTGCTCATAGCAACTGTCCACCCTTCTATTCGTTGTAGTTCGCAAGCCACAGATTCCATTCGGGGAAATGGGCTGGCTCTTGCTACCAGTCTGTTACGCTGGCGGGGCTGGTAGGTCCGCTCAGGATTCTATTTAGTTAGAAAGACCCTCGTTGTTGTGATGCGAGGCTTCCCTTTGTTGTTCCAGAACTTCCACCAAATCGTGCTTGCTCTTGTGCTGTCAGTGATTGACGTGCACGCTTAGCAGAGGCTAGTCCCTGGAATGCTTCTTGCTCAGCCTGTAGTTGACCGTAGTCTTCTCCAGATGAAATCTGTGATAAGAACTCTGCACGTGGTGTAATCTCAGCAACTTGCTGGAATCCAGTACGTGCTTGCTCCTTAGTTACGCCAAGATTAGCGAGGGCTTCTTGACCCATCTTGATGTTGATGCTCTTAAGTGCATCCTTCTCACCAAGTGTCTTAAGACCTGCAGCCAAGGCTGCTCCACCAATCTCGGAAATCTGAATCTTGCGCTGTAGCGCTGGTAGTCCATCTGCTGGGTCAAGCATTGCACCAACTATGTCAGCCTGATTGAGGCTTGGATAGTAGAGAGCAAGTGCTGCCTTTGTATCAGCATCAGCGTTCTGCACTCTATTTACAGCAAGGCTTACGCGGTCAGCGACCTCTGTAGCAGATACATCGTTAGTGATGAATGAACTTAACTTATCCTTTGTTGCAAGATTAGCAACACCGTAGGACTTCATAACCTCTGTATATCGACGCTCTGCAGCAAGGTATTCCGAAGGACTTAGAACTGATTTACCTGCAGCAAGGCGTGCCTTGTTTGCTGGGAATCGAGTCTGAAATGCAACCGCTAGCGGGTCTGTGCTCGTAGGGTCTTGCATCATAAGATTGATTGTGTCTGATGAATAACCCTTTTGAACTGCTGTAGTAATAGCAGTTGACAGGTCACCTAATCCATAAGACTTCAATAGTGCTGTAATTGCAGCAATCGAATCAACCTGATTTGCTGTACGTTGGTTAGTTAAGTCTGTTTGCTTCTTTGTTGCTGCATCTAAAGTATCTTGATATGCACGAAATGCTGCCTCTGTTGTGAATTCACTTCCATCAGTTGCTACCCAGATAGTTCCAGAACTGGCAGTTACGCCACCTTTGCCAGAACCTTGCTTTGCCCCACTACCTGTGGCTGCATTGGCAGGTAGAGTGAATACTTGACCTGGCTTAATAAGGTTAACGTTTGTAATGCCATTTGCTTTAGCAATAGCAGATACTGTTGTTTTAGCCTGTGCTGCAATAGCACCAAGGGTGTCACCCTTTTGTACTTTAACAGTGCCGTTTTTAATTACAGCCATTATCCAACCAATCCGAATGTCTGAGCAATGCCACGAGCGACACTGCCTAGAGAGTCTTGAGCGTTCTTAGTAAAGCGCCACTTAGGGTCTTGACGTAGAGATACCTCGTAGTCATACAGACCCATCAAACCCTTAGGGTCATTAGCAACATTCTTAAGTGATGCAATATCTACAGAATCTGGGTCCTCTTCGAGGATGTTTGCACGTGTCTGAATGTATGGGCTAAGTAGTTGCTTGACCGTATAACCCTTATCAATCTTGTCCGCAAGGGCTGGGAAGTATGTCTTAGCCTGTAGGTTAATAAGGTTGAGGTTAGCCTTCAACTTATTTGGGTTTAATGCAGACTCAAGTGCTGTCTGTGAGAGACTCTTGGAGTTGAATGGAAGACCATTGTCAGCATAAGCGTTCTTAATTGTAGTCATAGCCACACCAAAGTTACCATTTTGTAGGGCTGCCATAGCCTTAGCATCTCCTGTTGCAGCAAGGTCAATCTGCTTTGTAGCATATGTCTTAAGATACTTATTGAGTATATCCTGACGCTCCTGTGGGGATACGCCCTGGATAACAATATCTGCACCCTTACCTGATATAGGCTTATTGGAACGTGATGCTTGAAGATTGCGAAGTTCTCTAGCGAATCCATTAAGCAAGTCTTTAGGTGCGTTGGCACCGAACATCGTTGTGAATGCGTCGTTGAACTCAGCAGTTGCCTCGCCTAGGCTGGATACAGATGCGTATGGCTTACTGTCACCGACCACAATCGGACCACCTGAGGATGAATCAGTTGTCGTTGATGGCACATCCTCTGTAGATAACTCTACCGTTGATGGGTCTTGACCTGTTGGTGGCTTTTCTTTAGGCATCTTTGGGTCTGGATACCAGGCAACTTTGCCATCGCCGTCTTTATCTTGGTAACTACCTGACACCTTAATCTCCAATCAACGGGTCAATAACCGAATTAAAAAATGTTGTTGCATTATCACTACTTTGCGATAACTTAAAGAGTATATCTTTTGTATCAGCCCTAAGGTTTCTCTTGAAAGCATCTGCTTTATCAGATGAACCTTGAACTCTCTTTATGGTAGATACCATTCTGTCATACTCTGAAATCATCGCAGCAAATGTATCTGCTAGGTCCTTATTTGGAGCCTTGCCTTGTTTAATCAAAGACTTCATATCATCTATGACTTCGACTCTTCGAGCATTACTTTCAGCCGTAGGTGATACCTGTACTCCTAGAAGTGGATATGCAATAAGCAATCCCTTTCTACGAGAATCAAATTCTGCTCTCCACTTTCTCTTATCCTCAAGAGATGTAGCATTTGCAATCTTTGTATTAAACTCATCGCTAAGTTGATAGTAAGCCTGACGAGCGGCAGTAGTGGCTACAAGGCGAATGAAGTTATCCTTGCCCTTTGACACTCTTGGGTCGATAGGCTTATTCGAGATGTAACCTTTTTTCTTAAGATAAGCATATGAGTTTGGGTCTGCTGTGCCGCCAACTGGTATAAAGAATGACCCAGCATCAGCGTGCTCTATAAGGAGTTTCTCATTCTTACGCACAAAGTTTTCTGCTTCAATAGTCTTTTGAAATGAAGCATACGTTGTTGCTTCTGTTCCAAAGTTTGTATAAGCCAACTTAGATGGGTACAACTTTGAAAACTGAACTAAAGCCTTTGATAGAGCCTGTGGTTCACCATCAAACTTCTTTAGAAACTTCTGAAACTCTGAATCCCAAGTAAAGACACCAGCATTTATGAGTTCTTTTGGTACACTCTTTGTGTCAAATGCCTGGATTGAGGCGATAGTACCCTGACCCATAACTAACTTTACAGCATCAATGTTTTTGGCTTGTGTAGCAATATTCTGATAGAAGCCATCTATGTCTGAAGCCTTAGTTGGACCATTTCCTGTTGATACAAGAAGTTTAATAGCCTTAACTGCTGATGAGAATCGTGCCTCTGTGCCCTCAACGCTACCAGCGAGGAAGTTATATACACGCTTTACGTTAGCAGGGGATGCCTTTTCCCAGGCTGGAACATCTGTTGAGTATGCACCAGTTAGTAATTTCTCAGTGCCAGTTAGGTATTCTCCGATATATGGGAGATTAGTAAAAGCATCAAGTGCCAGTGAAGCCAATGGGTTTGAAAGACCTGGCTTCCAGGACTCAGGGTCGAGTGATGGTGTAAGCATCTTTACATAGCCACCAAAGTTGACTGGAACTGGACTATATGTGGTAATGCCCATCATAGACAGGGTTTTTATAATTACTTCAGAGAATAGGTCATCACCTGGGTAGGTGAAGTACATTTGTCCTCTGTCATCCTTATGAATGAAGCCAGTGTCCTCAAATGTTTGGTTAAGAATAGCAAGACGCACGATTGCACGCTTCTCATACTTCGCCACACGTCCTAGACGACGGTAGAAATCCTCTGTTGCACGGTAGTAACGACCCAAAGTACGTAGGCTAAACGCTAGATTTGTACGAACGTCTCCATTATCGACGAATCCAAGCGTTCTATTGCGTGCTAGGTTCATTGCAGTCTCGTGTGTGGAGAAACGTGCCACTGAATCAGCACCTTCTTCGGTCATACCATTAGCAATAAGGCTTTGCTTTGTCGCTTCTTGCGTTCCCTTGAGTTGCTTGCGGAACATAAAGTAGTTACCAAGCGTAATTGGCTCACGGTCAAGGAGGGCAATTTGTTTTCCCATCCATCCATAGCCAGAATTCATTACTCTGTAGACAGCCTCTTCTGCATTCTTTGCACCGAGAGGCACAATTTCGCGTCCAAGGATAGACTCAGGTCGAGCAAAAGGCTTGTCCAACTTGATTAAGTCCTCAAGTTTGAAGTCATCCATACTGCCCTTGTTGCGGATTGCATTAACTAGGTCCATATTGATTCGACCAGCATAATCACGCAAAGCATATGTTGCATCAGCGTAGATATATCGGGCTAATCCTTCTGCTCCGCTTTCTGCATAAATCGCAAAGCGCTTAGCAATGTCATTTCCTGGACCTTCGATATACTCTACAAGTTTATCAATAACAACCTTTGGCTTTTTTCCAGCATTCCAAAGTACAATATTTCCGAACTGTCCATTACGCTTGCCAACTGTGTTGTTCAACTCAAGAAGCCAGTTAAAAAGAAACTTGTCGTTTGTGTTTACAATCTCAGTAAACTCAGAAGCAAAAGTCATATTCTTAAGAGCCTCTTGATTTTGAACATTGAGGCGTACAGATGGACCGTACTGCTTTAATGAATCAGAGATTACTTCAGCCTCAGTTATAGGACGCTCAGCGCGTACAGATGAGCCATTGATATCGTCAAGAACAGCCTTACCATTGAACTCAGCAAAGTCTCCAGCCCAGTTACCAATGTCCTTGCCATTTCTAGTCTGTAAGAAATCAGGCTTGAACTTGTTTCTAATCATAGCGTTTGCCACAGCCTCACCCAATTTAACTGGGTCGTCTGCCATAGCAAGAAGTTGCTCTTGTGTATAGTGCTGCTTTGTAATCTTGAAAAGGTTATCGTAGATGAAGCCTAGGTTTCTATCTATCTTTTCGTTTCCGAAAGCAGTTATCTTGCTGCCCGCTGGTGTTGCTGCACGGATTGCACGTGAAGCAAGACGACCTTTAAGGTAGTATCCAAATCCCTGTGCTCCGCCAATAATTCCATAAAGTCCAACTTCTTCTACTGAAGAACGAAGACCTAAGCGTGGGTATAGGTTTAAGAATGACCAGCCATCAGCAATATTCTTGCTATAGTGGTTATTTGTTACTCGACCAAAAAGTTCTGTAAATACGCCAGCACGCTGAGCAATCTCACGCCATTGTCCAAAATCAGGCAGGGAGCGATAGTTGTCTAATTGATATTGACGGATAGCACGAGGTGTGCCATCAAGAGTCTGACCCGCATTGAAGCGTGGTGCAAGCATATCTGCTTCATCGCCAAGTTCATCAAGAGCGTTGAGTTCGTAGTTCTCAAGTTTAGCCTTGAGTTCCTTCTTGCTTTTTAACTCACGTCCGAGTTTTGCCCCAACAATTTTAATCTCGTCATTGATTGCACCAGCACGAGCGTCATCACCGAGTGCGATAGCATCTGCTCTATCAGCCTTAAGAGCCTTCAAGCGCTCTATGTACTCTGCTGCTTTAGCATTGATAGATGCAATAAGTCGACTAGCCTTGCCCTCTGTAGTGGTTACAGAAATAGCCTCTTGCACCTTAAGACGCACACCTTTAGTAGGTGATATTGCTGAAGGATTCCTTAATGTCTTGAGGACATCAGCGAGGTCTCCAATTTCAAGTGCACTCTGTGAAACAGAATAAAGTTCAGTTGACATATCGTCAATCTTGGAAAGTGCTAGTCTTCCTTCTGCTGATAGGTTAAGACCCATACCAACACCAAGAGTCTTTAATAGACCCTTGTACATAAGTAGACGCTGACCTTCATCGGCACCAATCCACGCTGCGCGGAATGCTCCAGCAGTTGTCTTGTCAACAACAGTGCGTGCTAATTTGAAAATCTGATTTGCACTAGATGAGTCAGCAATGCTGATTATTCGGTCTTGTGCTGGAGCAATGGCAAACTGGCGAAGTCCTCTATCAATTCTAGCAAGAATTGATTTGTCTTTTGCGGTAAATATTAAACCAGTCTTTTGTAGACCAATCTTTTCAGCCCAGCCAATAGGGTCTTCTGAAAATAGTTTAGAAAAATCTTCAATTTGTTCAATCTGAGTCTTTTCTCCAGCACGTGTAGCAGTTGCTGGAAGTTCTAGCGCAGAATATCGCTCTGTTCCAAGAGTCTTTGTAACAAGGTCCTTGACGTTGTTTCCGACAGCACGACCTAATCCCATACGTGGGATAAGTGTTTCTTTTCCAGCGAATCCAACTTTACCTGAAAGCATATTTACAAAGCGCTCGCCATTGTCAAAGAATACTAATGCGTCATCTGCGTTCTTAACGTCAGCCTTAGCGAGGTCCTCTACAACGTTAATGTTAATCTCAGGGAATCTATCTTGAAGTCGGTTAAGCGCTTGCGCCTGGGCCTTAAGGTCTCCATTACGGAACTGGCTAATTAACTTACCAGCCTCGTCCCAATAAGCGCGAACCTTTGGGCGTGAGAAAGCCTTCTCGATTGGAATACTTCCTTCTCCAACCTTAAAGAATCCATACTTGGCTACCATAGTAGCGCGACGAACTTTACCACCAATAATAAGTGGGTCAAGACCCAATGTTACTGAGAAGTCAACTGGAGCAGATAGTGCGGTAAAGAAACCCTTTGCTGCGCCATCTCCCATAATTGCTTTTTCTGCTTCGTGTGGAAACAGACCAATAACTATACGAGCATAATCGCGTCCTGGGCTTATCTTAGCCTTCTCAAAGCGTGCAACTGCATCTGCAACTTCTTTGCCAGCATCTGTGTCACCAGAAACATAGCGGTTAACTAGGTCAAGTACGCCAGGATTGTCTTGGAACTGTTCAAAGTTCTCAACTAAATCTTGCTTAGATGCAAGTAAACGACCAAGGTATGATGCTGCAGGGCTTAAGTCTTTATTAAATTCGAGAACTGACTGTTCATCAAATACATTATCTGGATTTGATGCTTGTTCCCAGTAGCGCTTGAATGATGTTGAGTTATCTGTAACTACAGCATCTTCTCCACCTGGAATAAGTTCCTTAAATCCTTCTACAGCAAAACGTCCGAAGGCGGCAAAGCCATTTTCACCTTCTGCTTCAGCAAGGCGAGCAGCCATATAGGGTTGCTTAACAAGTTTTTCTTGTGGACGAACAAGTATATCTAATCCTTTAGATACAGTCTCTCCTACTGGAGTCTCACGTGTCTCATCAAATAAACCCTTAACAACTCCAACAGCAGCGCGACTGCCAGCCTGTAATCCACCCATAGGGTTTAAGATTGAAAGATTCTTGACTAAATCACGAGTGGTTCCACCACCATAATAAACAGAACTCTTAACAGAGTTAAGGATATTGCCTAGAAAGCCTCTGTCTTGCTTCTGGTACTTTGGGCTAAACATAGAAGCCAAAGCCTCACGAGTTGGCTTGTCCATACCCTGATACTTTTTGTAAGCATCATTTTGTGGAAGGGCAGTAAGTTCATTATGTAGATTACGAAGTTGAACCATAGCCTGAATTTGGCTAATCTCATTCTTCTTTAATCCCTTTTGTGCGGCTGCAACGGCTACGCCAGGTGATGACTCAGCAATCGATGTAAGAGGTTTTTTTGGGTCAGCCATTAAAGACCTCGTGATGCTACAAAGTTATAAAGGTCTTGTACTTCTCCAGTTGAGTCAACATCAATCATTGATGCAAGAATTTCAGATAATGAACGCTCACGAGGAAGGTTAAGTGCTTCACTTCCTGGACCAGGACCAAAATCCATACCAGCAGTAAGAGGTTCGTCAGGGCGCTCTGTAGGCGCTGTGAGTGGAGTTACCGCAGCCATACCAGTCATATCTAAAGGCATAGTACCTGAAGACTGATTAGGTCCAGCCATAGGTGCACTCTGTTGCTGAGTCATTGTTGCTTGTCCTTCGCCGTATGGCAATCCTGAAATATAGCGTGCTGGTTGTGTTCCAGCCTGTCCTGCTCCACCTGTGGCAGAAACATTTGCTGGATTATTCTGTGGTGCTGTTGGGCGGAAGCCCCCACGATTCTCAGCCATTGTTCCTCCTACTTAATATGTTTAGGTTGTATTTTTGAATAATAAGGTTTTGCTGTAAATGCTGTAAGTTTACTAGCAATCTCCATTGCTTCGTAAGCATCTGCACCAGCGTGTAATGCACCAAGTGCATACGCTGCACCTGAACCTGCTGCGTAAACCCCGCTGTCAGATTTGGATACTGAGCACTCTTGGTCTACATCGAATACCTCACCACCTACGGCGATAATGAATTGAAACCGCATCTCTTTATTGTCTTCATCAAAGTTGTAACCATTCTCCGATAAGCATTTACGTAGAGAAGGCATAGCCTTTGCAATCATAAAGTGATACAGGTCTTTGTAATCAGCCTTAGTTGGTACTGGTGGTTCCCATATATGCTGTGCTACATCGCAAGGTAGAACCTCACCTGAGCCAGCAACTAAAAATGAACCACGTTCTGCAATCTTCTTTACATCTGGATGGCTGTAGATACGACCACTATCATCAGTGGTTTGGCTATCAGCCACAATTACTGCGCTGTCTTTATATTCCAAGCCGATGATTGTTGTCATTGTCCCCTACTTTGTTAGCCTCTTGTTACTACTCGTCCACCCGCTTTACCTGATGCGGTAAGGCTTGAGAGAATTGTTTGAATATCTGGTGCTTGCTGTGGCGCTTGTATCGGTGCTGCGCCCTCTGGAGAAGGAGCGCCTCCTGCTGGAGCAGCGGCGGGAGCAGGGGACGGTTGCTCAACCATAGATGCTTCCCCAGCAGGAGGAACTTGTTGCTGCGGAGTGAATGTGGCTTCAATAGCATCTTCTAGAGATTGCCCTTTTTGACGAGCCTTGATAACCGCAGCAATGTTTCGTACTATCTCCGAGGCATCTTGTCCCTGCGCTACCATCTGTGGGATGGCTTGTGCTGATGCTGTTAGCGCCTGGAGTAATCCAGCACGCATATTCTCAATCTCAATCTTCTCAAGTTCTTGTGTGACGTTTACGGTGAATGGAAGTTCACGCATAGCCATATCCTTAGAGATAAGACCTCCACCTAGAGCCTGAAGCATAAAGATAAGTCCCTGTGCAGGGTTAAGACCTGCAAGCATTCCATAACGAACATCGGCTGAATAGTCACCCTTGATGTCCTTGGCTGGCTTGTATGTAATCTCGTAAGGTGAACCTGCATCAACACCACGAATTGTCTTCTCTTCTGGGTATGCCTTCTCATCAAGTTCAAAACAAACTGAGATTACATCACGCAGAGCAGAAGCAAAGATTGCTTGTGCTGACTTAACCTGGGTATCAAATGCACCCATAAGAGCCTGTACGCCTTGTCCAGTGACGATAGAGGCATCAATGTTTCCAGTACGTCCCTCAGGATAACGTGAACCAACACGAAGTTCCTGATTAAGTTGTGCTTGTTCAGTGAAGGCTCCCTGAGGAAGGGATAGTTCTACGCGACGTACACCTGCTGGATTGTTGGTGCGGATAACCGCATCTCCACCAAGTTGTAGTTCTTGTACGTCTGAAGGTAGAACGATAGGAGCCTGTACAGCCTTCTCTGCTGCTTCCATTGCAAGAAGAGCAAAGCGGTTGCGAAGCAGTTGAATGCCAAGGATGTCGTCGAATTGTCCACGAAGGTCTCCATCAATGGATGGCTTACGTGCAACAACAATCATCATCTTACCAAGAGGATTTGCTACCTGTGAGAGCACAAGGTTCTTCTTGGTTGGGATGTAGATTACTGACTGTTCATTATCGTAGTAACGAACCAACTCAACCTGAGCGGTCATATCCTGCTCGTAACCTCGGTTACCAAGCAGTTGTGACTCTAGTTCAGGGAACTGAGATACGAGTTCGCCTAGTGTTAATGTATATCGCTTAGCAAATGCCACACAGCGTCCATAGCGGTCAAACTCTGGGTAAGCCCCAATCGGATTTTCTATGCGGATACGCGGCAGTTTTGCTTCTTCATCAAGTTCAATAATGAACGGGATGAAACCATAGGTGATGTACCAGTCAGCGCCTGAGTACATATGTACTGATAAATCTGAGTGTGAGAAATAGTTAGAGGCGATACGTGTGCGCTTGTCAGCGAAGTTACGTGCGCGGTCATTGACAGCATTGGCTGCAGAGCAGTTAACCGCAGGAAGCGGAGCCATTACCTCAGAGAGGTCACGAGCCACGATGTCGATAAAGTTGGCTACGACGTTTGTGTCTACTCCGTCTGGGAAGAAGTCTGGGTAGACCTCAGCAATCTTTCCTTTGCGGACAGCAAGTACGTCAAGGTTGCGAGCATCGCGCTCTGCATTGTTGTAGCGCAGAGATTCGACTCTTGCTGCAACCTGCTTAATTGATAATGCCATTAGTTTCCTATCCGTATGTTTGCTGCCATTGGTCTGCGATGGCTTCGTCTAAGTTAATCGCTGCCCTCTGTGACATCTGTGCTCTTGTTGCCCATCGGTTATTGGAGTAATTACCAATTCGAGTGGACTGCTGCATCAATTCGCGGATGCGAATGATTGCAAACCAGAGTGCCATAACGCAGTCTGTTGGGTTTCTAGTATCTGGCTTCCAGGTAATCAACTCTTGAACTAGGGTCTTAAGACCTTCAGAGCCTTCGTTGGAAGGCAGTTCAATAATGTTGTTATCTTGAAAGCGTCCATCTCTTGTGTTTCCAAAAAGGCTCGCCATAGAAGCGACACCAAAAGAAACGTCCCACTTGTTTTTGCCTGTAAAGTGCGAGTTCAGTTGACAACCGTGAGCAGCAAGATAGTTGCGTAGGTTGTCGTCCAGTGCATAAGCCTTCTGGTGTGCGTTGATTTCGATACGCAGTTCCTGGGGCTTATATTTTTCGACCCATTCTTCAATAAGGTCTTGAATCTTCTGAGGTGTAGGCTCTGTCATATTGACACAATCCAACACATAAATCTTTGAGTCAGCGCGGTTATAGGTAACTACTACTGCACCAGTGGCACCTGCCATAGCAGGGTCAAGACCGATGATGGTATAGGTACCCTCTAAATGCTTTGGGTGTCCAGGTGCGTGCGGATTGAGCGGACCGCGCTTTCGCATTCCGTTGACCGAACCTGCAACGCAGGTAGGTGAGAAGATTGCGTCCTCTGTGACATCCTCTTGCTGGTAGACCATAGCCCAAACTGAGGGAGAGACCTGAGAGCGGCGCTTAAAGAGAGAAGGTCCGTCCCACTTGGGATAATTTCCATTTGGTAATGCATCGTCCTTTGCATTTTCTTGTTGGTCTGTTTCAGCCCAGAGTGTTTTCCACAACTCAGGCTTCTCATCAAATTCTAGAACTGCTGGCATAGCGCAGTAGGTGAAAGGCGAAACTCCGCCTGACCATTGCCCTGGGTCACGAAGCATCTTGTAGAGGTCAACTGGTGCCACTCTGGTACCAACGATAATTAACTTACCGTGTCGACCAAGACGAGTGATAACTTCTTTCTGAAGCCACTCAAGTTGCTTTTCCCACTCGTGTGCGTTTGCACCCATCACGGCATCGTCGACGATAATCAAGTCGGCACGTGCACCGTAAATCTGAGAACCCATACCTAGGGCTTGGACCGTTGGGTCTTTCTCGCCAGAGTCTCGACCAGTGCCGAGGTAAATCATATCTGCCGACCACTGGGTAGCATCTGCCTTGTATCCTCCGTTAGGACCAAAGGCGGTCTGGAGTTTGATATAGGCTGGATGGCTAAGACGGGTCTTAATTGCACCAAGGAACTTACGAGCCATACCCTGGGTCTTCGAGACGATAATGACTCGCTTGTTAGGGTCAGTGACGATTGTGTACAAAACGTAGTTAGTCGTGATTGTTGTCGACTTGGCGTGCTCTGGGGGAACGTTGATAAGAACTCGGTCAGGTTCACCTGGCTCGTATGTCATACCCGCAGGGAGCCATCTAGGTTCTTTACCCTCAAGTAGGTCCAACCAGTTCATCTGGTGTGGGAACAACTTGGAGTCTAGGAACTGCTCACAGAAGTCTGGGAACGAGATGTCCTTTAAGTCGGCTAGGTCAGCCTTGACCCCTTTGCCCTCAAGTCGTGCCTTATCTGCCCGTTCTTTGAACTCAGGGTCATTCATCGACCACTGGCGAAAGGTGACATCGTTGCGTCCGACGGATGCCATAGCAGCGGTAATCGTGCTTCCGTTGCTGAGTTGAATCAAGACTTTCTCTTGGGCTTCGCCCTTTGGGATGTTTTGAATCCCAGGTTTTCTACCCATCAGTTTGTCCCTTAATATCGGTATATAAACGGTCCCTGCCGAACGGCATAACTCTGGCTGTCTACCTACGAAGTAGGTTATATATTTATATATTATATATAACGAACGAGGAGTCCAAAACGACGAGTTCGTATGAACTCTGTAGTTAAGAACTACATATATAGATAACCCGTTGGAACGGGTAAAACCGAACAACTAATATCAAAATATTTTTAGAAAGTTGCCCTCTGGGCTAAAAGCCCTGCTCAGGGCTTATATTAGTATAATTTCTGGGGGCTATATAACAGAAATTTTAGAGGTGAGAGTACAGTAATGTACGACGCACGGATTAACATACCCTGGGTCAAAACACCCTAACCCTCTACCTCTACTATACCCTTAGACATCTGACGGATATGTGTCTATCCACCCGTAGGGGGTGGATTAATAAATGAGTTACTGGCTAGTAATATAATTATATACTTATGTTATGCGACTATCTCCCCCTATCATATCGCGGGGGTATATACATATAAATATAAATGGAATATCGGGGAAGAATTACGCAACAATATCGTGACGTAATTACCCCTAACCCTTATCCGATAGTGTGATGTAACTCACATTGACACACCCTCTGAAATGGTCTTAGGCTCACCTTGTAGGTCTTAGACTTACACCACAAGCAAGACCTACACGACAGGAGAATAAAAAAATGAAGAAGTTATCTATAAGTTTTAAGGTAGAAGTAGAAGATAGCGAGCCTATGGTTAATTATGAGTACTTCTTAGAAGACCTCTTAAAGTCTTCTATACTTCCCGCTTTATCTTCCAACCTTGTACCCCTAACCCTTACCGTAAAGAATACGAGAGGATAATAGAATGCCTAAGATGACAGACTATGAATTAGAAGATTTATATAAAGATATGCTAGATGAGTGTTACCCTCCCGTAATGGTTGCGGGAATGGAATACGAGACCTCTAGGGCACTATATGAATTAGACCCTATCGCCTACCGTGTAGGCTTTAACGACTGGCTAGATAGCCTAGACCCTTGCGAGGGTTGCGAGAATAACCCCCTAGATTGTGAGTGTGCAGAATGACTACACTAGAGAATTTACGGGCGGACGGTATCGCGTACACCTGCGATAAGTGCGACACCAACCCCGCTAAGTACGTCGTGAGCGGGCTAACCACCCTCTCATTCTATGACGGGTTATGCGCTATATGTTGCGCAGACTGGCTAGAGTCTAAAGGTGACCTAGAGGGTGCGCTTAAGTTTAGGGGTGAGGTATGAGAATGCCAGAATGGGTGTGTGAGACTCACCTTAGAGAGATTGACGATTTAGAGACTAGCGGGGAGTATAGCGAGAGTAAGGTGCGGGCTAGTGAGATAGTGAATGAGTACCTATGGTGTAATGATTGTAAGGATATAAAGCACGGCGAGCAGGTAGAGAAAACTAAGGTGTGGGAATTCCACGCCAGACTAGGGGAGATGATATGAAAATACAGACTAAGGCTAGGTGCGGGGAATGCCTAAGGGTGTTCGACTTACTAGATGATACAGACGCGCAAGAATGGTATTATGGGCACGATTGCGAGAGTGAGTAGAATGCGCGAGCATAGCCACGAGCCACACGGGACAGAGATTTACCTAGTAGAGAGAGACGATTACTCTATGACATCGGCTAGGTGTCTATGTGGCGTTACCTTGATTAGAGAGACTGCGCCAGTAGGTGCGAGATATAATTGGGAAGAATGGCGTGTGAGTGTGTGAGGTAACTCATAGCCCTAAACTATTGACGATAGCACGGTGAGCGAGACACTATTAGGGCACGGGTAGAAAATCTACCTAGCAAGACATAGACGGGAGACTATAAAGTGAAGCAAGTTAATCAGCGAGACGCAG
>Ga0181355_1000273_pt1 | contig 21485 bp, 23 predicted proteins | sample Fa13VDMM15DN_FD_130099 | JGI IMG/M metagenome (GOLD analysis project Ga0181355, IMG submission 130099) | Freshwater viral communities from Lake Michigan, USA - Fa13.VD.MM15.D.N | ecosystem: Environmental > Aquatic > Freshwater > Lake | place: USA: Michigan | collected 2013-09-23 | reverse complement strand
TCAGCAAACCTACGGTTTTCTGAAACTTTCCCTTAGTTAACTATTTACTTACGATATGTTGCTTTAGCTTGCTTGAGTGCATCCTTATAGCTTACACCATGCTTCTTTGCATATGCTTTAACGTGTGAAATCCACGGTGAGGCACCGCCAGTGACTGCACCACCAGTGCTTGCCCCTGCACGCTTACGGCCTTTACCCTTAAGTAGTCCTAAATCTTTACCAATATCTACACCCTTCTTCACAGTTGATGCTACACTAGAAATCTTATCTAGTACATCATCAAAGAAACCAGACCCTTCTAATTCACCCATACCAGACCCTACTGCACGGGCTAGGCCGCCTGTTTGTATCCCGCCTGTTTGTATCCCACCACGCTTGCGATGCATACGGCCACCAGAGACTGCGCCGCCTTCTTTACCTAATCCAATAGTACCAAGTAGTCCGGATAGGATACCCTCACCTTCCTTCATTGCTTTAGATTTGCGACCACGCTTACCGCCAGAGACTGCACCGCCAGAGACATTATAGGGAATAGTTGTAAGTTTACGTCTCATACCACCAGACATAGCACCTGCTTCTTTACCTAATCCAACAGCACCAAGTAGTCCGGATAGGATACCCTCACCTTCCTTCATTGCTTTAGATTTACGACCACGCTTACCGCCAGAGACTGCACCGCCAGTGCTAGCCCCGCCTACCTGACCTAATCCAACAGCACCAAGCACTGATGATAGGATACCTGCCCCTTCCATCATTGCCTTAGACTTTAAATAGTTAGGATTTTGCTCTCTTAAATTAAGGCCTATCTCACCACCAGAGACAGCGCCTGCCATCTTGCGGGGGCGACCACGACGGCCACCAGAGACTGCACCTGCTTTCTTACCCTTCTTACCTAAACCTAACAACTTAAAGGGCATCATGAACCCAGTACTGAATCCACGGCCGATATCATCAAGTAAACCCTCACCCATTATACCCTCACCGCGGGCACGGGCTACTTTAGGTGCTGCACCAAGTCCCAGCAACGATAGACCACTAGATAGGATACCTTCACCTTCTCGAACTGCTACATTAGGGGTTATATCCATATCACTTAGCATATAGCCCTTACGCTCCATATCTCTTACATATTTATGATTAATTGCCTCTATTTGGTCTCGGATATGTTTATTGTAAGCGTTAGCTTCCATCTTCCTTCTTAATTTATCAATATATATTAATAATAACAAACAAAATAATTTTAATTAAAATATTTATTAACTATGAAGATACATCGTTTACTATTACTTGGTTGTGGAACTATACAACGCTCATTGATAGAACTATTAAAACAGAAACGCCACGCCCTATTGAAAACCCCAGAAATCATTTGCATTTGTCCTGAAGCAATCCCAGAATACATTCTAGATATCATACCAGAATTAATACATATTAAAACCTATATAACAGATGAGAATATGCATAAATTACTATCACCATTGATGGATAATAATACACTATGTATAGACCTAACAGTTAATACTGATAGTATTAAAATAATTGAACTAGCTAGACAGAATAACACTCTTTACATTAATACATCCATTGAAGAATACAAGAAGGATAAAATAGAAAACCCAGAGAAAGAAACACTTTACTATCAAAATATTAAGCTACAGAAATCTATTAAGAAAATTAAAAGTAATATATCCGTCTTTGAATCTAGCGGTGCTAATCCCGGGCTTATTTCAAACCTTACAATGGCGGCTATACATAAATACTGTGAAGAACACAAACCACACCTACTAGAACACATTAGAAAAAATAAATGGTCTTACGTAGCGTCTAAATGCGTGCATATGATACACTGCGCGGAGAAGGACACACAAGAAACACATTATAAACCCACTAATAACACAATGTATCAGACTTGGAGCCCTGCCGGGTTTGTATCTGAAGCACTTTCACCATCATTCTTATCTTCACCAGTTGCACCAACACCAGACTATCATAAATCACGATTCAATCCTAAAATGTTTATAAACCCATCCAAGCGGTCAATGGATTCATTCACAACTTCCTATATCATAACACCTGAAAACAAAGTTGAACCTATCAGAGGCCGCATGATAACACATAATGAGGTTGTCAGTATGAGTGAGCTATTCGGAACACCTAAATATACACCTATAATCTCTTACGTTTATGATTCTTGCCCTATATCACAGCAATCACTAGAACTGATGAAAAAAAACAATTATAAAGAACCTAAGCACAATATAGCTATTTATCAAGATGATGTTATCAATAAAGATGGATATGACAGTCTAGGAGCTTGTGTTTTTTTTAATGATGGCCGTGTGTATTGGTGCGGGTCTGCTTTAACCAACAAGCAAACTATGAAAAAATTAGGTAATGATTGCCATAGCAACGCTACACAGTTGCAAGTTAGTATATCCGTATTAGCTTATATAAGTTATCTACTGACGCATCCACGGAAAGGCGTGATGACTAGTGAAGATACATACTGGCGCAATATACTTAAGTATTGTAAACCATATCTAGGCCGCTTTGTATGTCGTGAGATAACTGATAGTATTATATCTAATGTATAGAGTAGGGCTTAGTAGTATATGAGTAGAGCTTAGTAGTATATAGTAGTATGTATGTCCCCTAATAAAAAGTAGAGTAGTAGTATAGATAGAATGATAGAATATATAATAGTTAGAGAGGATAGAGAGAATAGAAAACTATAAAAAAGTGAGTAGTACATATATACTACTATATACTACTAAGCCCTACTCATATCATACTAAGCCCTACTCTAACTTGCTAACTGATAGTATCTAGACTCATCTATCTCTGGTATTCATTAATATAAATGCTAAAGTACCCTCTATAGCATCCGGGTCGTGATTTATATATCTGTAATATTTTTGCCTCTCTAAAATTGGTAAAGTTGGTTGAACCTGCAAAGCTGCATCAGAGACTCTATCTCTGATAGTAGTATTTATTTTAACTAAATCCTTATATTTAGCTACATATGTTTTCGCCAATGCTTCTAATTGCTTATTTGTTTTGCCGGCCACCTCTTGTGCTATATTATCCTTTTTAAATTTATCACGAAAAAAATTAATTATTTGAGTATGTATGTTATCTGATAAATCTATCATTTTATTTAAATTAGCAGCGGGTTTTTTTTGGATTAGTAGTTCATTAAATTTTTTAATGTCTTTATCTAATGCTACTTTTAAAGGGTCTTCTTCTTCTTCTTCTTCCTGTTGTTCTGCACGCTTCTTTTTTGCTTCCTTATATTTTCTTACTCTTTCTTTCAAAGCTGGTGTAGCTTTAATAAAAACCGGTAGTGGTACTGCTCGTGGTGCTGGTGCTAGTGCTGGTGCTAGTGCTGGTGCTGGTGCTGCTTGTTGTTTAACTTTCTTTTTAATTACCCCCTGCTTAGCTAGTTCAGTTAGACGTAATTTAAATTCTTTAGGAATTAGAAAAGACCCTGATAGTTCTTTATAAACACCTGCAATAGCATCTATTAAGTCTGCTTTGCGTTGCCCTATTTTAATAGTAAAGTGTTGGTTATGCTTTCTAACTATATTCTTTAAATCTGGCAATGATACTTTTTTTAATACACTTCTTATATCCATTGTTATACTCTTAGTTATATATAGAGATAATTATTGTCTATACAAATCCTTCTAAATATATATATAGATATTAATAATGCCGTTTAAGATAATACAGGAGCCTAATGGGTTCTTCGTTGAGAATATAGAGACAGGTAAGCGGTTTTCAAAGAAACCCCTGACAGAAGCTAAAGCTAAGAAGCAATTTAGAATATTAAACAAGTATCTAGCAACACTAGAAGGTTCAGGTCTCAATAAAGGTGAATTAAAAGAGATTAGACAAGAAGCACTGACAGATTTAGATATTAAGAAGTATATACCTGATGCTAAAATAATGAGTAGTTCAGATTTTAAAAAGTATTCTAGCATCAATCAGGTCTTACCTAAAGATAAAGATGTTGTATTTGTTATCTATGAATCTAAACCTAACTACGGCCACTGGTGCCTGCTTTCACGCTATTCACCTAATATGATTGAATACTTTGATTCATATGGTGGCAAGCCCGATGCACCTTTGAAATGGGTGAATCACGCAACACAACAAGCGCTAGACCTTAAACCCTATATTAGTTCTCTACTGACCACAGCTAAGAGTGAGGGTCATGATATAGTATATTCTAGTAAGCATTTTCAAAAGAATAGTAGTAAAAAATTAGGTAAAATAGCTAGTTGTGGTCGTCATTGTATCCTAAGAGCATTATGCATATTAAAGGACAATCAACAACTAACAGACTATATCAAAATGATGAATATGATTAAAGAGATAACAGGCTATAGCTATGATGATATAGTCAGTGGTATTATATCTGATGTATAGAGTAGGGCTTAGTAGTATATGAGTAGAGCTTAGTAGTATATAGTAGTATGTATGTACCCTAATAAAAAGTAGAGTAGTAGTATAGATAGAATGATAGAATAGTTATATATATAATGGTATAAGCAAGAAGGAAAAACAAAAAAAAGTGAGTAGTACATATGTACTACTATATACTACTAAGCTCTACTCATATCATACTAAGCCCTACTCATTAAGCTTAATGCCTATAAAATAATTGCTTCCGTTGGATGTTATACGCTCTAATCCTAACTCTGCTAGTTTAAGACAGAATCGTCTTATATCCATATCAGCCTTATTCATCTTTCCATTTGGTTCAATGTTATTTTTATAATCATTAAACTTTTTAAATACTTGTAAGGGCTTATAACGGTCTTTTATATTATTGGTTATAGTGTATGTATTATCTATAAAATTTTTTATAATATCTTTTTGTGTTTCAAATGTATCAGTTCCGTTGTTCTTAATATAAAACATCTTATATTTGTTGTAATCTTCTATTTGCTTCTTTGTATCTTCTAGTTGTTTTGTTAGAGTTTTTACTTGTCTAGTTAGTGCTTTTACTTTTTCCCATTCAGCTTCTTTGAGTTGTTTTTCAATGTAGTATTCTTCTAGTAATTTTTCGTTATCCCATTGTTCGGGTGGTTTCCTATTTGTAGTTATTGGTGCCGTGTGTGGGTCATAATAACTAGATGATTTAGGCTCTTCTTTAGGTTTTATAGTTATACATGCTTTAAAAGGGTCGTAATAAGTAGGTGCTGGTACTACTGGTGCTGGTGCTGGTACTGGTGCTGGTACAGGTACTACTGGTGCTGGTACTGGTGCTGGTGTATTACCATCTTTAAATTTAGTAAGTTTTGCTTCTAGCTCATCATCATCTAACATATCGCTTACCTTATCAAATAAATCATCTAATTGTTTTAGTTGATTTATTGATGGATGATGGATTTGCGGGTCTTTTGCTAGTATCTGCTGCTTCTTATCTAAAGCCTTAAACGCCTTTTTAGAGTGTATAAAATTTAAATATCCTAATCTATTCATTGGTAAATTAGAGAGTTTATCACATAATCCTAGATAATCACCTATCAGCTTAGCATGCTCTATACTATCTATATTAACTAATTCATTAGTAGGTTCTTCTTCATCATTATCAATTTGCTTAGACCTGTATAAATCATCATCTGTTGAATGTGAATCAAAATTATAGATTTGTTCGTCTTCGTTATCACTTGCCATCTTAAAATTTGTTCTCTACTGAGTGTTCTCTACTCTACTAGAATATAATTCTTTTAAGCTATTTTATATCATCTAAAATTATTTTGTCAATCATTACATACTTAAAGACACTAGCTGATACTCTAAACTCTCCTTTTTATTAAATACCCTCACCTTTTTTTTAAACTTTATTATTTATATATAGTAGAGTAGGGCTTAGTAGTATCTAAGTATAGCTTAGTAGTATATAGTAGTATATATGTCCTCTAATAAAAAGTAGAGTAGTAGTATAGATAGAATGATAGAATATATAATAGTTAGAGAGGCTAGAGAGAATAGAAAACTATAAAAAAGTGAGTAGTACATACATACTACTATATACTACTAAGCTCTACTCATATACTACTATGGGCTACTCATCCGGCTATGCTTGTACTTCTACCTGTTGTGTTGGTGTGTTCTCTACTGTAGGGGGTTTCCGGCCGCCGGGGATGAGTATGTTAACTATCTTATCTTTCATAGCTAGCATTTGCTTTGCTTCCTCTGCTAGTAGCTCTCGCTTGCTATCACACTTGCATTCTTGTAGTAGTTCAATATAAGCATCATCTAGTTTAATTAAAGCATATGATGATGTATAGTTGCGCTTACCTGCTAGATAGCGTTTATAATGTGATTTGTGCTCGCTGAATCTGATACTTAGTGGTTGGGTAGTACTACCTATATAAACCTTATCAAAGCTTGGGGATTTAATAACATATATCTTAGCTTCCTGAAATTTATTCATTGCTTGCGTGTTCTCTACTGTGTGTTCTCTACTATACTATACATAGAAATAATTTTAGTAGAGAAACGAATCAAAAAAAAAATATAAAAAATCTTAGACTAGAGCATTGCTGAGTTCATTATCTTTGAGGTTAGTATAGTATGTTTTCATTATTTTCTGCTTTTCACGGTATGTCTTAGTATAAAGTGCATCTTTAGCTTTACGGGCTATATCATCTTTATGTGCCTGCCTCCATTTACGCCTGTATTCTTTGCATTTATCCTTGTGTGCTTCCCTGTATTTCTTCATATATTCACTTCTATCCATTCTAGATGTTATCTACTAACATATACATAGAAAATAATGCTTTAAATAAACTTAATAATTAAAAACTAAGGGTAATCTACGCCTGGCGCATCTTGCGGGCTAGCTTGCTAACTACCTCCTGACCTAGCTTTTCAACACCCGGGGCTAGTTGATGAGCTACTTCAGGAAGAGCAGAGCGTGCTAGTGATTTCAAAGAAGACATAAGCCCGCTACCAACATAGCGTGCTAGTTTCTCAGTGCTAATAGGACGGGGCACGGCCATTGCGCTCAATACCTGCTCCTTCGTGAGAATTCCAGACGTGTATGCACTTGAGCTACCGTTGCTAGTAGATAGGATACCGGAATACATCATTAAGAGATTGAGTTGGGGCTGTATGGTTGCCTGTGTGTTATTTTTGTAATCCACCCGAATTTGGAATTGTGCCGTAGACAAACTGCCGGGTGAAAAATAATCTTGTAAAATTGGAATTATTTTAGCGAAATCCAATACAAGCATGGAACCGCAAGTAGAGATATATTCAGAAGGGACACCAACGACACCAACACCTCCAATAGTGCCGGCTGTGCCCCACTTTTGCTGAAGACCACTATATTCAGAATAACTCTGTTGACAACCAGAAAGATAGGAGGCTCTAAAAAGCTGTTCGCTCGAATAAGTCGATAATAAGCCTGAGGCGTTGTTTAGCACCACGCTCACGCCAGTAATGCTCCCGTAATGGTCACTAACACCACAACCTGCTAGATTGTTATTAGCACCAGCACCTGAATTTTGTTGAAACTTAAGGAAATCATCAACCCACACCCACACCTTATCAGGATAGCTGTTAAGTTGAATAGAATTGCTTTGAAGCTGACCTGTAGCACCAGATGCTGTAGTTAGCCCGTTTTGAGTGGGTAGAATATAGTTGACGTACGTGGCCAAAGGTGTTACCACGGTTTGTGGAATCATGTCACTTGGTTTAGGGGTGTAATAAACAAGTTCTAGATAGGTATCAGCCTGTTCGAATGTGACATTAGTGATAGCCTTAGCCCCGCAGGTTGGGGAAGTGACCCAACGAAGGACACGGGTAGGAGAAGCACCGGCCATCTGAAAAGTGGCGTTGATTTGAGTAATTCCGGCTAGACCGGGGCACTCCACTTTTTCCCCAAATAAAAATGGGCTAACGAAAATTGGTTCGGTACTCTGTGCACGAATTATCACGGTTTTAACGGTTGCACCATCACCAACAGTGTTGCCGGTAATGGAAAGAATACGGAAAGAACCACGGGGAACCTCATTATTGTTGCAGTTTGAGTCTTCAAAGTTATTAAAAGGCGAGTTGAAAGAGGGAACGTGCACTGCTTGTAGGGCTTGGGCGGGTGTACCGGCGGCGGGTACCTCAGTACCGGCGCTGTAAGCTTGACAAAGCCCTTGAGAGTAATTGCCGTACTTATCGAGTTGAGTCGGACAAGTTGAATTCCACCGCTCAAATTCCTTCTTATCAACACACCGAAGCAGCGGATCTAACACCTGGTTCACGGGCAACGACACGGTTGTATTATTGATTTGTAAACTTGCATTCGTAATCATCTGATTAATAGGGAAAGGGGCGAAGCAATCTGCACCCTGATATACAACGGTACCACCAACACCACCTAGGATATTATACTGGCTAAAATTCACTAGATACTCACCAACAGCTGGGGTACCTGCTACGGTAATGCTAAAGGTTGAACCAAGAGCAATATTACGGGATACAATGGTGCTAGTAGAGGGAACCTGCACGTTAAAAACTAGTTGCTGGGATGTAGCAGAGGCGGCCGGGTACTTCTGCACGCTGACATTCTGACCCGAGCGAAGAACGGCATAGTTAATCTTATCATCTAGATTGAGCACCTCATCACGGACGGCAACAGGGAAAACTTGCTGAGACATTTTGATTAGAATATACTTCAATAAACTTATTATATATTATAAAGATAAAAAAAAAGAAAAAATATTTATAAATAAGAGGTTCCTTAAGCTGATGCTTTATTAAAAGTTTTCTTCCTTAACATAATAAGGATATCAGCTGCTGCTCCTGCCTCTAGATAGAATGGATGATATACTCCGTACTTGTCCCGCCATAAAACCTGAATGTTAAGCTGATTAATAGGTGAGTTGCCTAATAAATCAATAAGCCGATACTCAGCGGTCGGGAGATAGTAAATTTGCTGACCTGCGGCCGCTTCAGTCCCGGTGTTGTAAGGTATTAAAAAATCCGTTAAAGTTTTAACTGTGCTTTGTTGTTGAAAGATGCTCGATTGTGTGCTAGCATCTCGTTTGTTTAAGTTAAATGGGGCACCTGAATATTGCACTTCAACAGGGATAGCACTAGACACAAACACTATGCTCTGGGCGGGTTGCCAATTGACAACACTTGGGGCTTGCTGGTAGAGTTCATCATATTGTCCCGTTCCTGATTTATATGACCCTAGAATATTAGTGTTTAATACATAATTACAAGTTGTTTGTGGGTAATTAGCATTAGACCCGTAAGGGAAATAATCAAATTTGAAAGTGCTTAGTAGATTATAAAGAGGTTGATTCACTGCTAGATACCATTCTGTAGTAGCATCTGTACCCGGCACATTCTGTGGGATTGAATTAGGTCGATGATATATGATTTTCTGTGCTACTGCATCAAAGCTAAAATAGGGTAAAGTAGACCAAATTGCACCCGCTATGCCTAGAAAGTAATCTTGTATTGCTGTATTAATCATTATTAAAAAGCTATCAACATATTTGAGATGAAAGAATGGATTGTTATATGTTTCTTCAATACTAGATGGTTGAGTAAGTGTTGATAGAATAGTTTGAGATTTATTCTCTGGTATAAAATCAACGGTTGCACTTGGAAATGGTGAGCCTAGATTATATGTTCCGCCGCTATTGGTAGTAAATAGCAATGATACTCGATAAATTGTCTGACTGGTATATACAAAGCCCGGCGTTGCTAGTTCCATATCTGGAATGATCACTGGTAGATTAGTTTGAATATTCCACCTAACCACTGAAAGATAATAATCACCTGCTACATCAACCACATTGCTTGTTTTAGTCTGATTGAATATAAGTGGTTGCGGGTCTGTATTATTAGGTGAATATTCATTTACAATCTGCATATTAAGATACTCATGAGTGCTATTGTCATCTGTGTTGGTGTTTGGTGCTAGATATTTTAGTTGATTTAGAGGTACCGCCATCTTGAAATATGTATCTGTCTATTACTATATAATAATAAAATAAAAAAATCAGAAATTCTTTCTAGCTGATAGGATGTTGGGGAATAATCTAGCTTAGATTTTGGTGGAATTAGAATATAAGAGTAGATTTTTACCGTTTCAGAGTGTATTTGTTGATTATAATGGGTATTAATAAATTTATTAATACAAAAAAGAATGTAATTCTATATTAAAACGGTAATAATCTAAAATAATCAAGTAATAATCTAAAAAAATCAATGTAATATATTCATATCTGTAATAATCTAATTAAAATCTATCAATATATTCAGCTATTTTATTCATTTCTTCGGTGAATGCTTTATCACCTGTTTCAATAATTGGTTTCATTTGTCCGTCTGCTGGTGTCTCTGATGTTGCGTGCGGGATTGTGAATCCTGCGTATAACTTCTTTGATGTTTCTAATTCGTTAATTTGTAGCTCAGCTAGCTTGTTTAGCTCGGTCTTTACCTTTTCCATATTATGTAGGTATAACACTATACCGCTATCAATAGTATCAAATGCCGCTTGAATTGCTTCAAGATTACTATTTATATTATCTTTCTGTGTTGCTAGTATTTCTAGATACTTATTCAAAGTTTTTACCTTTTCGGGATGAAATCTGTGAATATGAAAGGTGTGCGTGCAGAGTGCCTCTGTATTTGCGTATGATTGGGCTACTACATCATTTACACTAGTATATACTTCCGTGAATTGTGAGGGTTCAACCATTTTAAGATAGTCTAGATAGTCTAATGTATTCTAGAATATACTTAGATTTTATTTATTAGAAAATATACATTATATTATTGTTGTTTAAAAAATACTAAGCTGAATCTATCACCTGTGAATGGTTCTGTTGAGTGTTTCCACTCTGACCCATTAAATAGAATAGGTTGATATTTTATATTATGCTTATAACTATTTATAACTAGCTGACCGCCGCCATAATCACCTAAACCTATTATATATGAATTGCCGACATTATTTCTATCGATATGTGGTTTTGTTTTATAGTTTTTATTTACTTGAATGCTAGTATAATTTCCTAATGTTGGTATAACATATTTCTCACCGAATTTTTGTATAGCATCATATAGTTCGGGGTATCTAGCATTATTAACTGATTCAAATAATCCCATACGCTTTCGTACTCTGTATTTGCCGAAACAGTGTGTTATACCATCCCCGCCAGTATTAAGCCTCTTCTTATAAATTGGTAGATTTGTTGTTTGTAATGATTCTAATAATTTTTTAACTATATCATCGTCTTTATTGATTTTTTCTAAAGGTATAAATATTTTTGTGCTGCTAGATACCTTCTTAAAAATTATTTCATCCATCTTGCTAGACACTATAGATTGTGTTATTGAATGCTTTCTAGCAGTTATATACTCAGGGTATGTATTAATCAAATAATTAGTAGATATACGTGATTGCTCCACTCTGTCCCCAGTAGCATTACATCCTCCGGGGTTATTATATGTATTATTATAACTAGCTATATAATTCAGTTTAACTACTATTTTATCTAACAACCAATATTTAATTGTCCTCTCATAATCTTCTTTAATATCTATTGTAATCTTAAGACTATCATGATGTCTATTTATACATCCCCAAAAATGACCGGCAATAAATGACAAATCAAATGTGATAGAATCGCGCATCCACGGATAGTTGTGTGTTTGATGAATACCCCATAAATAAGCATTGTATTTAGTGCAAGTATTAAATGCTTTCAATATAAAATCTTTAAAATCTTGTTCCCCTGTTAGTCTAGATGTTATATTGTCTTTTATTTGTGTAAAACTTTTTAAATCATCATCTAGATTAACTAGCTTATCACCTTCTTTAAAATAGTTTGTTATAAAATTTCGTTGGTTAGCTAGACCAACTTTTCCCAGTATAATATTTTTATATTCTGCTAGTTTGCTTTTGTATGCATCAAGCTCTTCAGCTACTACGAATATATATATTTGTTTCTTTGGTATCTTATAATCATCTAGCAATTTTAAAGTGTGAGATTCTATAATGTCTAGACGTTTATAACTTGGTATAATAAATTTAATTCTATGCATTCTCTAAAGTTATTCTAGATAATAATTTTCAAATCAAGTTTAATAAATTCATCCCCGGGAGCTTTCCTATAGTTTGGTTCAGTCCTTCTTTCGTGGTATTTATAATAGTATCCATTCCTTCTTTTAGATATGGAATAGCTGCATTGAATAAATCTGCACCTATCCCATCCCCTTTGTATCTAGCACTTCTGCCTCTTTTGCTTTTACCCTGACCGAACTTTAGACTGATTGCCATATCATCAAGCTCTCTCTTAAGGTTTTCTAGCTCTTTTATACGTAAATCTGGCCGTCTCATCTGTCCGAGTTGCTCTAGCAATCTATTAGTTTCATCACTTATTTCCTCATCATCTTCTTCTTCACTCACTTCGGCTGATTCTGCTTTAGCTGCTCTTGCTTTACGCTGAACTCCCGGGCGTGGAACCCGCTTATAATCAGTTTTTAGTAAAAATTCAAGCCTGTCCGCTATTTCATCAATCAATTGTTGTTTAGTTTTACCTGTTATATATATCCTTTCACGTTGATTGAATGCCTTACAAACATTTTTAATTTCATTTACCTTATATTTAGCTAGTTCTAGCTTGATAGCTTCTATATAACTCTCTAAATTGAAAGACATTATTAATATATATATACATAATAAAATGAATAAGTTTTATTTATACAAATCAGATAAACCATCGAAAAAATATTACGTTGAGTTTGAGAATCCAAATACAAAGAAAAGCAAGAGAATCTATTTCGGGGCTGCTGGATATCCTGATTTCATTCTTTCTGGTGATGAAGAGAAAAAGAAACGTTATATAGCACGTCATAAGAAGCGGGAAGACTGGACTAGCCCGTATGCTGGAGCGGGCGTGTGGTCTAGATATATCTTGTGGGGTGAGAAGACACTACCTAAAAGTATCAAAGCAATGGAAAAGCATTTTAACATCAAAATAATAAATAGAAGCAATAAAACTGGCGGTGAAAAGCCCTCAGCATATCGGTCTATGAAACTAGCTAAATTAGGATTAACTAAACCAACTACTAAGGCTAATCGTGGGGCATTGCTTGATTGGACTAGGCAAAAATGGTTGAACCTCACGGCCTTATTAACTGATAAAAAGGAGCTAGCATGCGGGACTAAAGGAAAAAAACAAAAAGAGTTAGGTTTGCCTTCGGTGTGTCGGCCATCTGTTAGGACTAATAAGAAAACACCAATGCTAGCTAAAGAATTCAGTAATAAACAAATTAAGAAAGCTATTGAACTTAAGAAAAAAGGCAAACGTATTAATTGGTCGGAACTTTAGACACTAAGCTAATCTATTAATCTTAGTACTGCTTAGTGTCTTGCATTGAAACCATTGGAATAGATGCTGTTCTACTATATACTCTAGATTAGGAACTAATTTACAAGTGAATAGGTCTAGGTATGCATCGGCCGTGCTATCGTTGCAGTGAATAGTTAAGGTAATATTACTAGTTTCTATCAATTGCACGAAAACTAGAGTCCAACCTTCTTTGTTATCTACTCCAAAGTGATGAGTCTTGCAAATTGCGGGTTTGCCGTATTTTTTCATTGAAATGGTTTCAACTAGAGAATTGCACCATTCAACTAGTTTATCCGGATTGCTAATCAAATCAATATTAGCGCATTTGTGCAGGTCGAAATGGATACTAACACCCCAACAATCAGACATCTTATAATATTTAACTTAGGGAAAGTTTCAGAAAACCGTGGTTTGCTGATTATTAAACTATACTTAATAAAGATAAAAATTTATAAAATATAATCTAAATATAATCTAAATATAATCTAAATATAATCTAGAATAGATTTTTAAAATGGATTCAGAAAAACTTCAAATTTTAAAAGAACTAGTAGATACTGCAAATACTGCAATATTTGAATATAATCGTTATCTATGTGAAGAGGGTGTATCTGATAAATTTAATGCTGCAATACAAGCATCTAATAATTTAATGAATGCTATTATAGAGTGGATAAATAAACATACTAATGGTGAATATAGTATACTTAGTGTGGTTGAGAAATATCGTCGTTTAATTAATTTTGATTGTGTGGTTGTTGAGCTTCAGCGTCTTAGCTTAATTAACTACAATACATTAAAAGATACGCTAGTGAGAGACCTCAATTCGCATTAAATAGATTATTATTGTCTTTATCATATCTTAACCATAGCATAGTTAACTTTAACTGCATATTATCACATACTTCATCTACATTTGTGAATGCATTGTCTAGTTCATTTTCAACATTATCTAAAATATCATCTAGCTTAACTATTGCATCTCTTATTATCTTTCTAGCTTTTTCAATGTGTTCTTGTTTATTCATTTCTAGACATCAACTTCTATTATATCTAATTTAAATTCAGATTTATTTTCATCGTTTTCATCTTCGCTAACTCCATGCTTCCTGCTTTTATGATGTGCCTGCGGTGTTGGTGGTGGTGCTTGTATTGCTGGGCTTTCTGGTGGTGTACGTGTATCACATTTAAAACATCCTAAACATTCACTATGACGTACATATTTAAAAGTTATAGTAGCTAGCGCACCTACTGCGGTAATTATCGCTACAATTGCTATAGGCTCGGCCATTATCTAATAAATAAAAAGATAATTTACTTGGATTCAAGTACTTTAACTCTTTCGCTAAGTTGTTGAATGGCCTTTATCATCGGGGCTATTAATTCTTCATAGCCGATTGTTAATCTATCGGAACCGCCTTTATAAGAATGGTCTTGGTATCCGCCAAAATCAATATTCAAATCTGTCATTACTTGCTTTACTTCTTGCGCAATTAAACCGTGGTGAAATCTATTTCTTTTTTTACTTCCATCTTTATCTAAAATTGTCGTTGTTAAATTGTGATTCTCATCTATAGTATCTTCCTTATAGTCTTCTCTTAAATCCCAACGAAAATCAACCGGCCGCAATTTTTCAATAAATTCTAAGCCTAATGATGTATTTCTTATATCAGCTTTGTCTCTTGCATCACTACGATTTTGAACTACTCCATATGCATATGTCGTAGTAGCCGAATCTCCTAATTGTACTTGATTATTAGCAGATATTACACCATCTCTAATATTAGCACCCAACACCGAACAATTTGCATAGGTTGTTGTTGCACCATCTCTACAATTAGAAAAATAACCACAAATAGTATTGTTTGATTGTGTAGTTTGATTTGTACCGGAACTCGTGCCCACAATTGTATTATTCGTCCCAGTTGTCATTGCCAATGAGTTATTTCCCCCAATAAGCACGGAGCCGTTGCCCGTTGTTAGGGCTTGCCCGCAACTGCGCCCAATTAGCACGTTATAAGTTCCACTCATACTAGTTTTTCCTACTTCGTAGCCGAGAGTCACGCACGAATTCGCCGCAACGCATTTATGGCCGATAGCAACATTTGCGGCTCCCACTACCGCCGCCTGCTCGTTCAATTGAATAACTTCAGTAGCCCCGCCGGTTGTGTGTAAATATATAGTCCCTATACCCAATCTTGCACTTCCGTTGAATGTTAGATTGCTTTCGGCGTTTAATCCATTAGTCGTAGCCGTAGCCGTGAGAACTCTATCATTCGATTGATTTGCTACCGATAAAGCAGTTGCGCCGTTGATATTAGTGGTTGTCAAATTCGATAGGCCACTAGTTAATACATTCATTCCTACATACGTAGCATTCGCCGGAAAACTAACAAAATTCGCGTTGTTATTCATAATTACTTGTTGGGCTGATAATGGTTGATTCAGAGTTAATGATGCACCACCAAAATTACAATTAATAAAGTATATAGAGTCGGCCGCAAGATATAAATTCGATACCGTAATATTACAATATTGATTAAATTCACAATTTACAAAAGTCATATACGCCGAAGAACTTGCCCCAATCGTGATATTTAAAGGCGTTGAAATCGTTCCCGTAAAAACACAATTAGAATACACATTGCGTCCCACACCACTTAAATCACAAGTCGCCCCCTTTATTGATAAATTACTAAGTCTTATATTTTCAGATGTACCGGTGATATTTACACCGCCCAATATTTCGCAAATCGTGCTTATATTTGCGCTATTATTGATTAAAGCTATATTAGTTTTATTTGTTATATTCACGGTCTCGTTATAGCTACCAGACGAAATGTAAATAGTATCGGGCGCCGATGCACTATCTACGGCGCTTTGGATAGTTGAAACGCTTTGATTTACATATCTGCTAGCACTTGTTAGTTGAATATTTGGATTACCAACCGTGAATAGGTCATTTCCAGATGTATTAAGGCCGGTACCGATAGTATAATTCGTACCAGTTGCACCAGTGGCACCGGTCATACCAATAGCACCCGTATCACCAGTTGCACCAGTCATACCAGTAGCGCCAGTCATACCAGTAGCACCAGTGGCACCTGTAGCACCCGTAGCACCCATACCAGTAGCACCAGTAAAACCACCCACAATACTAACCGCTCCCAAGTAAAGGCCGTCCTGCGGTGGAACAATACTAAATGAACCAAGAAATGACATAGTATATTTACTACTAAACACAAAGAAAATAAAAATAAAGATAAAATTTATTTAGCTACAGTTAACCCATGCATCACAGTTCACGCTATTCGAACTAGTTAATCTTAAATATGTTGCTGAAATAGGAACAGTAAACCCAAAGCTACCACCACCGCTAGATGTATATGTATATTGAGTATCATAAAATGCATTACTATCCGGTGATATCTGCACCGTTAAATCAGTTGCACCATTAACTGAACCGAAAAAAGTATATTGTCTAGGATAATTACCGCCATTTATTAGCAAAGACCCTGAGCCGGTGGTGCCTGCTGAACCGTATATTTGATAGTTTCGCACATTATTCAGTTGAACGTTTACACCGTCTGTCTTTAATACAGAAGCTAGATTTAAATATCCTTGAGGTGAGACACTTGTATTCAGTAAATTTACATTGTAAAACTGCATATAAGGCTTGAAACTGAAGGTTTTACCTAACCCTGCTATAAATGCTTCAGTTATTACTTCCTGATGCCCTATATCAGTCCCATTACTGCTAAAATTAACTACTAACTGATAGCTTACATCAGTTTCTACTGATATCACTATTTCGCTATAGTTTACAGTGCTAACAAAGCTACCGGCAAATGAATCGCCAGATGCTAGCGGAAACACGCTACTATTCAATCCGTCAATTTGTCCCATTGCTATACTACTATTATATAATAAATTTATTTGTTAACAAACTATTCATTATAACTAAGGGAGGGGTCGTAGGGGAACCGTAGGTTCACTACTTTTTATCAGTTTTAATATAGTCCTTTTGCGTCATTGCACCGTGAGACATCATCTTTTGGTCTTCTTTCTGAGATTCTAGCACATTTCCATATTTACTAGATAGATAGATATGCCTTAGCATGCTAGAGCCCACTTTCTTTTTGAATATCTTATTTAAAATGCGGGTGATACCATTCTCTGCTAATTTATTACCATTAAAACTAACTAGAAACGGCACCAAGCTATCCTTCATCTGTGCCTTTAATGGATGATGTTTAATATATATCTTTAGTAGTTGTAATAGTGATACAGGAATAGCTATAATTAGTTGCCCGTCTTTCTTAGCAGTCTTATATACATTGAAAATAAACTGTTCTTTCTTCAAATCCAAATAATTCTTACTAGCATCACTTTTGCTAGCATCCTTTACATTTGTAATATACATCTCTGTATAGTCTTTATTACGGCGTGGTGGTAGTAATGTATAAAGACCTAAAACCACAGTCGCTAGCAAATTATTATATTCTTCTTCATTTGGTTTGCGTAGGAGCTTTAATTCATCACGCATCTTATTAAATGTATTTTCCACCTCTTCCCACTTCATCCAGTTAGTTTTTTGTGTCTCTGTCTTCTCATTTGCTTTGCTAGCTTCATTTATAGATTTTGTCATATTAATCATTATATCATAGTACTTAGAATATAGCGGATTATCTAATGCTTTTAGTACAGATACAATGGCAATTATTGAATTGCGTTGTGTTGTTGCTTTATAGTCTTTAAGCTTATCTAGAATATCATCAGTCTTGGTAAGAAATCGTAAATTCTTAATTTCCTTCTTATCATTCAAATTCTTGAGTGATTTGATATATAATTTAATGCTAGAATCACTTAGCCCCTTATCTTTCAGTTTAGCTGCTATATCTGCTTCCATTTCTCTTAACTATTAAATAAACACTTAATCTATACAAAGAAAAAAAACTATAAAAAAATATACCTCTATATTAATTAGATGATACAATATAAAATGGATTTTTCAAAGTATGAGCTACCCATTCAGAATAAAGCTGTTCTACTAGCTATGATGGAAAAGATACATGATGCATTTAGTAAGAATAACATTAAATACTTCGTTGATGGCGGCTCATTACTAGGTGCCGTCCGTGATGGCGGTATTATCCCCTATGATGATGATATTGATATAGGTGTATTAGACCGAGATTTTGAGCGCGTTATACCATTGCTAGATATAGTTTTCAAGGATGACCCTATGAAAGCATTTACAGAAAGAACAAGTAAAGATATGATAAAAGTAGCAGTCTCTGGAATGTGGATGAAGAACAATGAAACCGGGCAAATATACGGAACACCTACTATAGATATATTCAAATACACACGTGCGGGTGATATAATCAAGCTAGCTAATATAAAAGACCGCCGGCGGTTTCCTAATTGCTATTACCTTAAAAATGAACTATACCCATTGAAAGAATATAAATTTAATCATATTACAGTGCTAGGTGCAAATAATCCACTAGGCTATTTATATAGATATTATAGCAAAGATTGCCTAACAAATTACAAGATTGATATGAGAAAGGAAGACGATGCACGAAACAAAGACCGTGATGCTCTAGAATTCTCTACTAATCCCGCTTAGTTATTTATGATAAGAATATCTAAGTTATTTATAATAAGAATAATAATGATTAAAGGTGAGGGTTTAATTAGTCGAGTAGGTGGGAAATCCAGACAAAAGAAGGAAATATTTAAAAGATGGTTATCTACTGACAAATATAATATTTATGTAGAACCATTTTTAGGTGGTGGAAATATTGCAATGGATGCACCTATTGTTGATAAAATGATAGTAGGTGATTCAGATACTAACCTTATAAATATTTTCAATGATTTTAAAAAGATAAATCCAGAGACTCTTAGAAATTTTGATTTTACAAAACCAAGCAAAAAAAAATGGCAACAATTAAAAAATGATTTACCTTTTGAAAAAGACCCAATAAAAAGACTTTACTCAAATTTATATATTCATGCTTTTTCATATGCTAATAAAGGACATAACTTTAAAGCACACCGTATGGTTGGATATACTTTTGTATATACTAAATTAAAAAAAAATATAGAAAAATATCAAGAAATATTAAATCGTTTTACAATATTAAATAAAGATTATAAATATTTAATTAAAAAGTATGATTCCCCCACTACTTTTTTCTATCTAGACCCACCTTATTATAAAGTTTATTCAAGTGCATATGAAACAGGTGAAATAGACCATCAAGAATTATTTAATTTATTAGATAATATCAAAGGTTATTTTTTATTAAGTTATAATGATGTACCATATATTAGAAAATTGTATAAAGATTATTATATAACTAAATTCACATCAACTCAATCTGATGTAAATATTGGTGGTGTGAGAAAGGTACCTGAATTATTAATTTCAAACTATAAATAAAGCTTAATCATTCATATCAGCAACAGTGAATATATTGTGCTCAGTTAGAACACATTGTGGGAACTGTTTGAAAACCGAAGCCCAGCGTGTTTTTAGCTTTTTTATTGCTATTATATCTTTCTTACCTAATCCTATATAATTCTCTAGCACATAGTTTGTTGCCCTGTTAGAACCATAAGGGAAATATACAAAATTATGTGCTTCATTTAGAAAGTTGCGTATATGTTGATGATTGGGATAGTGTGTGGTTAGAATTATACTAGTTTTAGTGTGCCGGCCAGTTGTAAGAATAGAGTTGATAAATGTAAATAATGCTTCACGAATGGGTTTCTCCTTAATCATTTCCACATCGTCCATAATTACTAGACACTCCTTAACGTCCTCTATCGTTAAAGGCTCATCTATCCAGCTTTCATCTATGTTAATTCTTTTTACTACTTTCTTATCTATACTAGAGTCTTCATCTAGAACACTACAAAAATAAATAGGTCTTCTTGGATATGCTTTTTTATATTCTTTTGCATATGCATTAGCCCACCAAGATTTACCGCTTCCACTCTGACCGGCAATTATTATGCAATCACGCTCTCGTGATGTATCGGGCAACTGTTGAAATACGCCGTCATCAATCTTCAAATCAGCAAAGTAATTTTTTTTAATTTTACCACCCTTACCTACTGAATCAACATCTAGATATATTTTTTCACCATCATCTTCTCCACCTTTTACAACTGCTATAGGCCGCCCAACTTTATTAGTGTTAAACATTTCTTTCTTTCTAATATATATAGGCATATTTTTATTTACAAACTATTAATCTGCAATCTTTGCTTAATGCTAGCCCATCGTGGCAGATTACCAACAGGTAGATTGTAAAATTCATAGAATCTCTTTGCCTCACTATTAATCAAATGTTGGTAGTTCTCACTTAATTCTTTTAGTTTGGCGGGTGATAGTGTACCAAAGCCTAAATTCTTTATAAACATTTTCATTCTAGCATCATATCCAAACTTATCCATATATATCAGCCCAGCCTGTATAACATTATCTAGCTCATATAGCTTGCCTATCATGCTATTAAAGAATCTAGTAATCACAATTATCAGGGATGTATCAGGAGGGGTGGAATACTTAGCTGCTAGCATCAATCGCTTCAATGATTTATATATTTTGCCTGATTCATAATATTGTTTACCATCATCTAGTAGTATTCGAATATATTTCTCCTTATCCATTTCTAAAGTATCAAAGAAATAGATACAGCTAACCTCCTTAAACCGCCCCTGATTCCAAATAATAGCATCTATTTTGCATAGTTCAGTGTTTCTATTAAAATAAGCATCAAATAAATCAGGCTTCAAATCATACATCTTAAATATTTTATGTTTTTCTTGTTCCTTCTCACCCTTACGTGCTTTTTGCTGTATCTTAAACTCAATAAAAAACAGCTTGTTTTTGTTATCAATACGATTAAAAACCTTTTGGAAATCTGCATACAAGCTAGCTGGTGAGTATTTGGTTTTAATCACACTTAACATATCAATATCTGCGGGATAATCTTGAGAGGCTAATGAGCCCGTCCCTACTAATCTCACTGGATTATCTCCTAGTGTAAATACATTATACAAAAATCTAGTATCAAT
>Ga0181355_1000272_pt1 | contig 21613 bp, 22 predicted proteins | sample Fa13VDMM15DN_FD_130099 | JGI IMG/M metagenome (GOLD analysis project Ga0181355, IMG submission 130099) | Freshwater viral communities from Lake Michigan, USA - Fa13.VD.MM15.D.N | ecosystem: Environmental > Aquatic > Freshwater > Lake | place: USA: Michigan | collected 2013-09-23 | reverse complement strand
CGACGGATTGATGCCGGAGATTGGGAAGGCGCGAAGGTGCAGTTGATGCGCTGGACTAAAGCGGGTGGCCGAGAGCTACCGGGGCTGGTTCGCCGTCGCAAGGCGGAATGTGCATATCTGTAATACACTGTTATAATCGACCCCAAATAGTCTTGCCCGACTGGTAAGACGCGGGACTAAGGAGAGGTGTATGCCTGCGTCGATGACATTTACCAGTTTGCAAGTAGACATCCGGAACTACCTTGAAAGAGGTGGTGCGACGGACCCTATTGTCTATGAGCAGATCCCCCGGCTGATCACCCTAGCCGAGCGGCGGATTGCGCGTGAACTGAAGATTCAGGGATTCCAGACGGTGGTCAATACGACCATGCAATCTGGGGTAGCGGTCTATGCCAAGCCGGATCGCTGGCGCGACACTATCAGCATCAACTTTGGCACCGGGACGAACAACAACGTCCACACGCCGGTTTTCCCGCGATCCTACGAATACGTCCGTAGCTACTGGCCGAATGAGACAACGACCGGTCAGCCACTGTTTTATGCCGATTACGATTACAAGCACTGGATCTTCGTGCCGACCCCGGCTGCGGATTACCCGATGGAGATCCTGTATTACGAACTGCCGCCGCTGTTGGACGACACGAACCAGACCAACTGGCTGACCGAGTTTGCGCCGAACCTGTTGCTGTACGGGTCGCTGGTGGAAGCCACGCCGTTTGTGAAGGACGATCAGCGCGTTCAGTTGTGGCAGACCTACTACGACCGGTCGCTGGCTGCGCTCAATGGCGAAGACCTCCAGAAGATCGTTGATCGGTCCACGAATCGCCGGGAGGCATAAGTGACTACTTATACAAACACCTTCGGTGGGACGAACATCTACCCGAGCGATGTCTCGTACCGCTACGTATCGCTGACGATTGATCAGGTTCTGGACTGGCCTTTAGAGGCTGCCCCGAGCACCGATGTCGTTGCGAAGATCATGGACGTTAACGCGACAACGACCAGCCTTGTCATCACGATGCCGGATGCGACCGAAGCCGGTACGGGTGAGACGGTTCTCTTTAACAACGTTGGCGCAAATACGTTCACGGTTAAGACCGCCACCGGTACCGTCATCTGCGCACCGCAATCAGGCACGACGTTTCAGATTTACCTGACTGATAACAGTACTGTTTCTGGTACGTGGCGTTCATTCCAATATGGCGCTTCTGTATCGGCTACGAATGCTGCTGCGTTGGCTGGTCTTGGTATTAAGGCAATTGCAACGACTTTAAATCAGTCTATGCCGGTTACTGCAATCAGCACCAATTACACAAGCGGTACAAGTGATCGTGCCAAGGTTTTGGTGTGGACGGGTGGTGCTGGAACCATTTCGTTTGACACCGCCCCTTCTTTGGGAAGTGATTGGTTCGTTAACATTCGAAACAGCGGCACAGGCGATCTAACTTTAGATCCAAGCAGTTCAGAATCAATCAATGGCGCAAGCACATTGGTGTTGTCGCCGGGTGATAGCGCCATTGTTGTAACAGACGGCGTGCAGTTCTGGACGATTGGTTTCGGTCAGTCTGCGGTTTACGCATTCAGCCTGCTTCAGATAGACGTTTCTGGCAGTGGTAACTACACCCTATCAGTGGCGGAACTTAATAAGACGGCTTACATATTTACGGGAACGCTGACGGGTGATCGTGACATCATTGTTCCGAATACAGTTCAGCAATACTGGGTTAGCAATCAAACCAGCGGGTCTTATACTCTTGGTATAAGAACTTCTGGGCAAGCAAGTCCAGGGGCTAGTGTTCCTTCTGGCGCAAGAGCTATTTTGTATTGCGATGGCACTAATGTGGTTGATGCGGATACGGCAACGATTGCACTGCCCATTACAATTGCTCAAGGTGGAACTGGTGCTACAACAGCCAGTGGTGCGCGCACAAACCTAGGTGCAACTTCAATTGGTAACGCGGTATTTACGGCTGCAAATACAACTGCTGCGCAAGTTGCATTGGGGTTAAGCCCCATTGAGGGCGGTACGTACTAATGCCGCTTCAGCCGGTCATTGTTCGCTCTGAACCTGGTATAAAACGAGACGGTACCAAGTTCGAAGGCAATTATTACGTTGACGGACAGTGGGTTCGATTTCAGCGTGGACTGCCCAGAAAGATAGGCGGGTATCGTGCGCTTCAAGATCGTTTGGACGGTATTGCTCGTGGTATGCATATCCACAATCATAATGCATATACATACGTGCACATTGGAACGTCGGATGGTGTGTTCCGATTTCGGCTAGATCAGAACGGTTTATCCAGCATTGTTACAAATAGAACTGACCCATCATTTGTTTCAAACGAAAACAACATGTGGCAGTTTGATGTGGCGTTTAACACCACAAATAATCAGAACGAGATTCTGGCGCATGTTGCTCCGAACGTAGAAGACATCTCATCGGATGCTCCTGGGCAGTTGTATGTTGGATATGACAACGGTACTGCTCCGCTAACTCCAGTTCCGTCGCTGACTATTTCTGGCGGTATTGTTGCGCTGGCTCCGTATGTATTTGCGTATGGATCAGACGGCTTCATCCAGTGGAGTCGCGCTGGTTATACGGATAACTGGAGTGGCGGTGATGCGGGTTCTGCGCGTATTACTAGTCAAAAGATCGTCAAAGGTCTTCCGCTTCGATCCGGTGCCGGTAACGCGCCCTCGGGTTTGTTCTGGTCTTTGGACTCCGTCATCCGCGCTACGTATGTGGGTGGTGCTTCTGTATTTCAATTTGACACCATCACATCGCAGTCCAGCATCCTGTCATCACAAAGCGTGATTGAGTACGACGGTATCTACTACTGGTGTGGTGTTGACCGGTTCTTGATGTTCAACGGTGTGGTTCGCGAAGTTCCAAACAGTCTGAACTTAAACTGGTTCTTTGATAACTTAAACTACGCTCAGCGCCAAAAAGTATTCGTGTTTAAAGTTCCGCGTTGGGGTGAGATCTGGTGGTGTTATCCGCGTGATAATGCAACCGAGTGCACTCATGCTGTGATTTACAACGTGCGTGAGGATACGTGGTACGACACCGCTCTTCCAAATAGCGGACGCTCTGCTGGCATGTACGCTCAGGTCTTTAGCTCGCCGCTCGTGGTGGGTGTCATTGATACTGAGACAACCGCTTATCGCGGAACACAAACAACCGAGTTACGTATAACCGAAGACGGCCAGCCTCGCATCATAAACGACCCCAAAGGCTACGTGGTGTGGCAGCATGAGTACGGTACCGATGAGATTAACGGCACTCAGATTCGTCCGGTGCAGTCGTACTTTGAAACGGCGGACATGTCTCTGCTAACTTCGGATCAGCCTCAGAATATGGCGGTTCGCGTGGAGTACATGGAGCCAGATTTCGTGCTGTCTGGCAATATGACGGTGCAAGTAACCGGTCGTGCTAACGCTAGAGCCGGTGAAGTCACGAGCGATCCGCAGACGATCTATGCAACGCTGACCGACCGACAGCAGCAGTTAGTATACTTCCGCGAAATCCGTCGTGAAATGAGATTCCGGTTTGAGAGTAATACGCTGGGTGGTAATTACCAGATGGGTCAGATTATTGCTCACATCGAACCGGCTACGGGTACGGTGCTTGGAGAGAATCCATGAGAACGCATCGCATCGTAGATCCGCGTGGTATGAAGTTGCAGTACTGGGCAGATACGCTCTGCCTAGATTTGGACGAATATGCGGTAATCCCGCAGTTGTATAAAGAAGATGAATGGCAAAATTGGGCGGCGGGTTTGATTAGCATAAACGGCATTTCGCAGTTGAATCCTCCGTCGCCTTATCAGTTTGATGACTGGCGTGAATGGGCGCTTCGCTTCTATCAAGTTTTGGACTAGGTGAACTATGGCTAACTATTACACTTATGGAACGGTTCCGGATGTGGATGAGACTGTCTACGGGAACCCTATTAGCTATGGTGGATTAGGCTTCTTGCCTGATCGTGGTTCTTTTCAAGAACCATACTATGATTTTTATGATTCCGGTGTTAGCGTTTCCCCGGAAACCATTAACTATGTTGAACCTGATTATTACTCAGAAGAGCCTGTTGGCGCTTTAACCGCTATTCCTGAAGAGTTGTTTTATGGCAGCGCTTCTGAGCCTGATGTTCCGCCTACTCGCGAAGATCCTGGTTCAATTGTTGGCCCTGTTGGCGATTTAACTCCGTTGCCGGAGGAGCCAATCTATGGTCCCTCTGCGGAATACAATGTTCCGGTTTCTTTACCGCAGACTCGCAGTAATCAAGCTACGACGCTTTATATCCCGCCCGGTTTGCAGGCTGCCTTCTTGCGTATGCAGGGCAAGTCTCCTGAGCAGTTGGCTGCAAAAGAGAAAGCTGCTGCTGAGACGCGACCCCAACGAGAAGTCTTGTCTAGCCTTCTGCAAAACAATCAGTTTGATGCAGCATTTAAGTATGCCAAGGACAACAACGTACAGAATCTTCTAATTGATCCTAACGAACTGAAGGCGCTTCGTGGTCCGTTTAGTGACGATGAAATGAAGTCGTTCTTCAGTGCTCTGCCTAAGGACTTTCTGGGCGAACAAAGCGACGAGGTAGTTAAATTTGATCCTACCGCTGGACTTGAAGCTTCATTGGAGAAGAAAACAATACCATCTGGTCTTTCTGCGCTTGGGCTTGTCGAGGGAGTTCCGCAAGTTCAAAGAGCATTTATTCCGCTTGAGCAAAAGAAAGAGGATGGACTGTTTGAAAACATCATAAAAACAGTTCTTGCTGCTGGCACTTTGTATGCCGGTGCATCGGCATTGCCGGGACTTATTGGCGGCGGTAGTGCTGCTGGTGCTGGTACTGCTGGAGCTGCTGGGGCCGGGACAACCGGGGCGACTGCCGCTGGAGCCACGGGTGCTGCCACTGCCGCTGGTGGTGCCGCTGCTGCCGCTCCGTTAGCAGAGGTTGTTATTACAGCCTCTAAGCTTGGTCTCACCATTCCTCAAGCGGCTACGCTTCTTGCTACTACCGGTGCCGGGGGTAGTGCTTTGGGTGGTGGGGCTGCTCCTACTGCGCCGACTACGCCTACTCCAGAAGCGCCGCTTGATGAAGTGGTTGTTACCGGAAGACGGGCTTTGGACCCAGCGTTACGCGGGTTGATTCCAACTAGCTTGGCATCGACTAATTTGATGCAGGGTGTAAGCGACATTCCGACAGACATTTATGGTCAGCCGGAAGCCGTTGAGGCTACTGACCAGATTAAGGAAGAACCGTTTGAAGATGGTTTGGATGAGATTGTTGTTACCGGCAGCAAGTATCAGCCCGGAGTTTTAGATTTAGCGACCATTGGAACAGGGGGGTTAACCGCAGCAGAATTGCTGAAGGGCTTTACTGAACCTACTTTTCGACCGTACGAAGAGCTTCCACCTGAAGGGGAGCCGACGGAAGAAGTTGTGGTTAAGGGAACTAAGCCTTCCCCAATTGATCTTGCTGGGATTGGTGTTGGCGGTTTGACCGCTGCTCAGTTGTTGAAGGGCTTTACACAGCCATCAGTTGACCCTTTGACTGGTGAGTTGAAGGAGCCCTCTAAGACAGAGCAAGAGCTGGACAAGATTCAATCTGATCTCGCAGCCGCTTCTACTACTCCCTCTAGCTCCTTCTTAAAGGACCTTATAGACAAATACGGCAGTCTTGAGAATGCCCTTAAGTTACTTGGTGCTTTAGGTTCTGCTGGTGCTGGTGGTGGAGGCACAGCGACTTCAACCATTCCGACTGGTGGTTTAGGCGGTGCTTTACCCAAATACAATTTTGCGCGTAAGCAGGTGAGTCCGGATATTGATTACTACACTTACGGGTTCCGTCCGGAAGCCACGTTTTTTGAGGACACCGTACAGTTAGAGAAACCAACTCAACCCGGATTGCCACCACCTGCCACGCTTCCCCCGGCGACTCTCCCCCCGGCTACGTTGCCGGGAGAGCCAAAGGTAATGGCGACGGGAGGATTGTCTGGTTATGCCAAGGGCGGCTCCAACAAGAGTCGTTATGTGGCAGGCCCTGGCTCTGGTCGGGAAGACAAGATCCCTGCTCTTCTGAGCGATGGGGAGTACGTGATTGATGCAGAAACGCTGGCGTTGCTGGGAGACGGCTCGACCAAGGAGGGTGCTCGGCGCATGGATAAGTTCCGTGCTAATATCCGAAAGCACAAGGGTCGTGCCCTATCGCGTGGCCGGATTAGTCCAAACGCAAAGTCGCCCAATAAGTACATGGGCGGAGGGTTGACCTGATGAGCGTCACAGACTTTCTTTTCGAGGGCAAGGCCCCGACACCGGTTACGCTGACCGGGACTTCCACGGTTCAACTTCCTGAGTGGTATACCCAGTACACCACCGACATGCTGGGTCGTGCTCAAGGGGTTGCGAATCTCCCGTACGCTATGTATCCCGGACCTCGAATTGCTGGGTTTACTCCGGGGGAAAGAACTGGATTTGAAGCGACGAAAACAGCCGCAACGGCTTATCAACCTTTTTTAACTGGAACTGCTGAAACACTAGGTAAAGCTGGTGAGGTCAGTCCCCTTGGAGTTGCGCAGCCATATTTGGGTGCTGCCGCTAAGACCTTCCCCAGCGCGGTTCAGGAGTACATGAATCCGTACACCCAGAACGTAGTCAATCAGATTGCAGAGCAGGGTGTGCGTCAGTTGCAGGAGAAATATCTCCCGGCTGTGGGTCAAGAGTTTATTCAAGCTGGTCAGTTTGGGGTGGGTCCGGGTTCAACTCGCATGGGTGAGTTTGGTGCTCGCGCTTTGCGTGATGTTCAGGAAGCTGTTCTAGCCGAGCAGTCTAAAGCTCTTCAAGCAGGATACGGTCAGGCTGCGGACATCTTTGCATCTGATGTAGGTCGGCAAGCGCAACTCGCTGGAACCGCCGGTCAGTTGGGAATTGGTGAAGCGCAGGCTTTGCGTGATCTTGCTTCTCGATATGGTGAAACTGCTGGTGAGGCTCAGCGTCTTGGTCTTACCGGAGCCGAAGCCATTACTGGCGTTGGCACAAAAGAACGTGCCATGCAACAGGCTAACTTGGATCTGGCGTATCAAGACTTCTTGCGACAAGAGGGCTATCCAAAAGAACAGATCAAGTTCTTGTCAGATGTTCTCAGTGGAGTGCAGATTCCAAAGACAGAGATCTCAACTCAACAACAAATTCCAAGTGAAGATGTTCTTGAGACGGGCCTTTCAAAGGCTGCGAATACGTATAAGGTTCTGGATGAAATCCTCAAAGGTTCATCTGGCTCCAGCATTAGCGATCTTCTGAAAAAGTATTTTGGTGGGGGCTAACCCATGGCTATGAAAAGAAGCGCCGCTCTTGCGATGACGGGTCTTGGTGATCCGCGAGAAATGCTCCAGAAAGATTTGATGCGTATGTACTCGGATTACATTCTAAGTCCGGGCGCGCAGAAGAATCAGCCGGTAAAGACTGCCGCTAGTTTAGAGCCAGGCTGGGGCGACCCTGTTGAATTGGAAGACGAGGAAGAAGCCGAAGAAATTTCCGAGGACAAGGGGCAAATCGTCGAGCTTGACGCTGAAGAAGAGGAAGCTCAACCGGTTAGCGAACCCGAGGTAACGGAAGAAGAAGTCGCCGCTGAAGAAGAGATTGATCCGGGTCTGGCTGACGTTCCGGCTGTCTCTGGGAAGAACACGTACGAAGATGAATTGCTTGCGCTGCTTAATAAAGCGAAGGCTAATCTCGAAGCACCAAAGAAGCTCAGCATCGCTGACATCTTGGGTGCGGGAACCATGCGTCGTTCTGCGGAGTTGATTCGCAAGACCGAGCAGGAAAACGAGAAGCGAAAGCAAACCGCGCAAGAGCTGGCTATTGATATCTTGACGCGCCAGTCAGCAAGCGAAGAGAAGCGAAGAGCTGCGGAGTCTCTGGCAGATTATCGCAATCGAATGATTGCAGCCAGATTAGCTACCGCATCCAAGGGACTTCAAGATCCAACTCAAGTTCGCGCTGATCGTATTGCTGCTAAAGCTATGTTCCCGGATCTTCCGGAAGATCAGGCTTATGCAAAGTATCTTCGCGATGTGAAGTACAAAGAACGATCTCCTGCTGGTCCGCGTCCCGCGCTGATTACGCGCATGGCGCAGATCGCAATCAAGCGAGATAATGGAACGGCGACACCTGAAGAACTCCGCGAACTTCAGATGTATGAAGAGCAGCAGAAGAGAAACACAACCATTCTCGACATTCTGATGCAACGTCAGCCAGTTCAGTAACGAGGATTACGATGCCAAATCTTACGGTCATCGGTCCAGATGGAAAGAAATGGAGTGTTCCTGCACCCGAAGGGGCAACCCAAGCGGATGCAGAAGCTTACGTTTTGAAATCTAAGTACGGAGTCAGCAAGACTGAAGCTCCGAAGCCAGCTCCTGCGCGCGTAGACTTTATGCGTGAGCAGAAGACTGCTCCGCCAGCGCGCGTAGACTTTATGCGTGAGCAACGAGCTGCTCGACCTGAACGACCGATTCTTGCGCCGAAGCCAGAGCCGGAAGCGGCTCCGGCTCCGTCGCGTAAAGAGCCAGCTCCGCTAAGTTTGACTTCGCTTGTAACAGAGCCTGCGCTGTCTATGCTAACGGGCGTAGCCAGTTTGCTTCCGTCGTATGCTCGCGGTCTTTATGGATTAGCAACGGGCGAGTCTGACCCTGAAGCTGCGAAGGCTATTCGCGAAACGCAGCAGAAGATGACGTACGAACCGCGTACCCAGATGGGCAAGCTCGGTATGGAAACTATCCGCCCCGCTGCGGAAGTTCTTTCAGTTCCGTCGCAGTTAATCGGTCGTGGTACCGAAGCCATCACTGGATCTAAGGTTGCGGGAACCGTCGCTGAAGACTTGCTTGGCCCTGAGGTTTTAATCCCCGGTGCAGTCGGAGTAAAGGCTTTGGCTGGCCGAGTCAAGCGCGCGCCCGAAGTTCCGCCTGCTGTTACTCCAGAGCCGCCTGTTCCTCCGACTACTGTTCCTGAAGTTGTTGGCAAGCCAAAGCGCGGACGTAAGCCGAAGGCTAAAGATCTCCCGATTGTGAAGTCGGCAGATCAAGTCAACACGCAAGTTGTTAAGTCTGAGGTTGAACTGTCGGCAGATCCCGAGTTAGAAGCTGCGCGTATTGCAGCGCGTGATCTGCCTGAGAATGTCATCCCCGGTGTAAAGACGGGCGAGCGCGTAGCGCCTACGGTCGCCGCGCAGCGCAACATCACGAATGCAGCAAAGGAATTGCTGGAGACTGGCGAGGTCAAGATCGACCCCAGCATCCCGCCGTTCTTGCAGGTTGCTAATCTTCTTCAGTCTGGTCGCTTGCGACCCGATGTCTACGTAGACATCCTGAAGAGGAACAACCTGACGCCAGAAGAGTTCTCGCAATCTTACGTTCAAGAAGTCTCGCAGGCCGGTCGTACGTTGCAGATCCTGAGTGACTTTAGAAAGTTTACTCGTGAAGCCGAAGATGCGGTTGAGGGTATAAACACCCAGGCTGCGGGTGGAATCATTGATGATCGCGGGATCTTCAGACGCATAGAAGACATGCGTCGTGGGTTGATGGTGTCCCAGCTTTCAACGGCGGTGCGTAACGCAACCGTTGGCGTGGGTCGATCCATCCTTGATACCGGTACAAAGTTGATTGACTTTGGAATCCAGAAGGCTACGGGACGAGTTAACCCGGAGATGCCGCTGACTACAGCAGGCGATGCCTTCGGTCAGGTTCTCCGTCTTCTCAATCCGAAGCAGTCGTACGATCTCACCAAGCGCATCTTGGAAGTTCGCCCGAAGGAATACGATGAGATGTTCCGCCAGTACAACGCTGGCGTTGCACTCGGCGGAAAGGGAAGCGACATCCTAGGCGCAGCCGAGAAGGGCGTGTATGCGCTCAACATCTTCAACCGATTCCAAGATAGCGTGATGCGTAGCGCCGTCTTTGCGGACTCGGTTGAGCGTGGCATGAAGGCTCGCGGACTTGACTTCCACGAGGTGATGAAGTCGGGTCGCATGGGTGATATCCCTGAGGACATCGTGCAGCGCGGCGTTGCGGATGCGATGGAGTTTACTTTCTCCAATGCACCGAAGACTAAAGCCGAGCAGGCTGTTGTCACTGCAATTGATAACCTTCCGCTTGCAACGGTAGCCATTCCGTTTCCGCGATTCTTGGTTAACTCGATGCGGTTCATGACGGAGTACAGTCCGCTCGGTCCGCTGCATTTGCTCAGCAAGAACGAACGCGCTGCGCTTAAAGGCGGCGACACCAAGCTGCTGTCTAAGTCACTCGCTGGCTCCGGTCTTTTGTATGGCGCTTATGCGCTTCGAGATTCTGAGTACGCAGGTGAGAAGTGGTACGAGCTGAAGGGTGAGGATGGCAAGACCATCGACATGCGCCCGTATGCTCCGTTCTCTGCGTATCTGTTTGTTGGTGATGTCATCAAGCGAAACCTTGATGGCACGCTGTACGATCTGAAAGGTGCGGATATTACCGAGGCTGTTGCTGGCATCGGATCTGATAAGACCGGCTTGCAGTTGGTTGATGGTCTGCTTGGTACGATGCGCGAAGACCCCGAAGTTGGTGCGAAGAAAGCGGAAGACTTCTTGGCGAAGATGGCTGGCGAGTATGCCGGTACATTCTTCATCCCGTTCCAGCAGATCCGCGATGTCATGGCGGAGTTCGAGCCAGAAGAAGCTAAGGTTCGCCGGGTTACCGAGGAGCCGCTAACGGGTCCGATCACATCCAAGCTTCCGGTTGCTGGTCGTGAACTGCCAGAGTCGTTCTCGTATACCAACCCGCAGCTTCGGGTGCGTGAGGATCCGGGCTTGCGCCAGGTTACGGGTGTCACCCAGATCTCGCCAAAGAACGAAGCCGAGAAAGAGATGGACCGGCTTCAGATCAAAGAGTTTGAAATCTTCAAGCGCACAGGCGATCCGGCTGCGGATCGATTGATTGCATCGAAGTCGGCTCCGATCATCAACGATGTGGTCTCTAAGTTTGTGCAGGCCCCCCAGTACGCTCAGATGACTAATCATCAAAAGCGTTTGATCCTAAAGAAACTTCTGTCCGAAACAAACACCAAGGCGCGTCAGGATGCGATCCAAGAAAATCCTGATGCCTTTATGACCGACGCCATTAAGAAGGCTTTGAGTCGGGATGAGTTGCGCGTGCTTGAGGAACTTGGCGTTCAGTTTCCTGATGGTAAGGCTCAGGATAAATCCTCTGAGGCTCCCGCTGCTCAAGACTACAGCTACGAAAGCTTGAGTCCTGATCAGGTAACCAAGATCAGTAAATACATGGATCGCTACGGTCTTAACAAAGACTTCTTGTTAAACGCACAAACCTTTAATGCGACTCCGGTAGAAAAACGCAAGAAACTTTTTGCGCTTCTTGAGTCAAACCAAATGGCTCAGGGCGGATTGGTTGAACCCGGCAACATTGATGTTTCAAAACTGCCAGCAGTTCGTAACGCGGATGGAACTTACAGCACCGTAAGATCCATGGGCGTTAACATCAATGGAAAGGAAGTCCTGATACCAACGGTAGTTAACGGGCGCGTGGTTTCGGATAAAGAAGCCATCGACCATTACTTGAAAACCGGGAAACATCTTGGTGTTTTTAGCACCCCTAAAGAGTCCAGCGCTTACGCTGAGAAGCTGCACCAAATGGAAGCTCAAAGGATCAAGAAGGCTCGCGGTGGATACACTCTTGCTGAAGAACTCTTGCTAAGGCGTTACGCAAACAGGTAGAGTCAAGCCCATGAAAAAGAAGGACAAGTACATTCCAGTCCAAATAGAAGACGGGATATGGTACCGGGTCCGTGGGTACACACACTCGGAGTGCTGTGACTGTGCGTTGGTGCACAAGGAAGAGTATCGACTTGTAGATGGCCATCTGGAATGGCGTGCATCTCGGGACGATAAAGCAACCAACAAGCGCCGCAAGGAACTAGGCATAAAGGTGGATCGTGCCGACAAAGGTAAATGATTCTGAATTCATCGAAGCTTGGAAAAAACTAAAGAGCGCCAGTAAAGTTTCAGAGTTCTTCAAGATGGACGTACGAGCCATCCGAGCCAGAAGAAGAACCATAGAAATCAGATACGGCATATCGCTGCCGTCTGAGAGTAAAGGTCTAGGAAATAGCTGGCGAGCACAAAAAGGGCAGATACTGGATAAAATCGCAGAGCATCGGTCCAAGGCCTACAAGCATGTGATGGATTACGAGCTGCACGATGGTGTGGTTTTCGTGGCATCGGACGCGCACTACTGGCCGGGCATCGTTACCCTCGGTCACGAAGCGTTCTGCAAATTAGCCAAGCAATTAAAGCCTGCAATGGTAGTGCTTAATGGCGACATCTTGGATGGCGCTCGCATTAGCCGTCACGCTCGGATCATGTGGGAAAAGCAGCCCGAGCTGAAGGACGAGATCCACACCGTTCAGGATCGCTGCGCTGAGATTGAAAGAGCCGCTCAAGGTGCCAAGTTAATCCGCACCATTGGTAACCACGACAGTCGATTTGAGAACTACCTGTCTGGTCGAGCTGGCGAGTTTGAAGAGATGGTAGGTACGACGTTGCTCGACTATCTCCCGCGTTGGGAGGCTGGCTGGGCGTTGCATCTAAACCGCGAGCAGGATGGCTGGGTCTGTATCCGTCACCGTCCGGTAGGAGGAGGCATTCACTCCTCGTACAATTCAACTCTCAAGGCTGGGGTGTCCTATGTCCACGGGCATCTCCACAAGCTTCAGGTTACGCCGTGGGCGGATTATCGCGGTCGCAGATATGGCGTAGACACCGGGACGCTTGCGGAACCATACGGGCCGCAGTTCAACTACACCGAGGCTGGCCCGGTCAATTGGGCATCGGGCTTTGCCGTTCTTACTTTTGTGGGCGGTAAGATGCTTCAGCCGGAACTGTGCGTCGTTGAACATGGTAAGGCTTGGTTCCGAGGCAAAGAGGTCTAAGGGAATCTTACACCCTCGGAGCCAACCTTTTGGTTCTGAAGCGACTCAACGTATGCCGTGATGATGGCTTCGATGAACTCATCAAACTGGTCGGGTTTGAACTCCAAGAAGTTATAAACCCCACAGGCTTCGATGAAGTAACCCGCAGCCGCTGCGGCATCGTTGATCGCGATCTTCTCGTTGGGTGATTTATCAATCATGTAATCGTCCATGCATTGCATTGAGCAAAGTCTTGAGGCGGTCTTTTTGTTGAACGGCGGGGGCAGAAACAGAAACCCCCTCGCTTCCCGATGACACATCGGGCATAAACCGAAACTCGACAATCTCTGTGTACTTGCCATTCTTCTGAACCTTAATCTCGCTGGGCTTCAGTAATGCATCCGCCTTGCTGATGGCATCGACGGTCGATGTCGGGAGAACCCCCGGCTTCGTCATGCGCTTACGCCACCACTTCAGCGCCTTGTCCTTTGGGTATCCCTTGTGGTCGAAGCAGACCCACTCGCTGGTGACAGACAACCCGCATCGGTATTCGACCCGCATCGAGTCGGGCTTGCCGGGTTTCTTGTGTTGTCTGTACGCAACAGAGTTAACCTTCTTCCAGACCGCAGGGGCATCGATGCTCATCACCGGCAGCGTCGTCGCCGTACGGTCGATCTCAGGCTCTCTAGCAGGCCAGACGTATCCACAGTCGGGGCATTCGGTGAGCGCCGCAAAAACGATGCTCTCGCATTCTGGGCAGGTCTTGGTCGGAGCCTCGCCAGCCTCCTCGCTCTTGCGCGGCTTCTTCGGGTTGACCTTATCCACCGGCCCGTGACGAGCGACGTTACCCGCGAAGTCGAGCACCAGGCAGTCCGTCTTGCCGGGAGAGTTACGCATCCCCCGTCCCATGATTTGTATATACAAGCCGGTTGACTGGGTGGGCCTGAGTACCGCCAACAGATCCACCGCCGGGGCGTTGAACCCAGTCGTCAGCACACCCATCGAGGCGATTGCCCTCAGCTTACCCGCCTTGAAGTCAGCGATGATTTCATCTCGCTCGGTTCTTGGGGTGTCACCAAAGATCGTCGCGCAGTCGATGCCGTGCTTCTCGATTAGCGATGCGATGTGGGTCGCGTGGTTCACGCCCGAGCAGAAGATCAACCACGACTTACGATCCTTGCCGTACTCCAATATCTCGGCAACGGCTGATGCGTTGATGTCGTCTTTATCAACCGCGCGCTCAAGATCACCCGGAATGAACTCGCCACCTCGGGTCGCAACACCACCGACATTGAGCCGGGTCTTTGGTTGCTTGGATACCAACTTGGTTAAGTATCCATCGCGCACCATGTCAGCGAGCGGGGCATCGTACGAGACGGCATCGAACAGCGAGTCCTTGCCTTCGTACAGCAGACCAGAGTCAAGCCGATATGGTGTAGCAGTTAACCCAATCACCCGCATGTCGGGGTTCATGATCTTTAAGTTCTTGAGGAACTTCTGATACATGGTGTTGGTCTTACGTGGAATCAGGTGCGCTTCGTCGATCAAGACCAGATCGACCTTCACAAACTTCGAAGCCTTCGAATGCACCGACTGTATCCCACAGAATACAATCGAATGCTCGTAGTCACGCTGGTTCAATCCGGCTGAGTTAATCCCTGCCGGGGCTTCGGGCCAGAGCGATTTCAACTCGTCGTAGTTCTGTTTGATCAGTTCTCGAACGTGAGTAATCACCAAGATCTTAGTGTCTGCCCATTGGCTCAAGATCTGCCGGCAGAACTCCGCAATCACAATGCTCTTGCCGGTGCCGGTCGGTAGCACGATGACGGGGTTGCCCTCGTTCTCGCGCAGATAGTTCAGCGTTCCTTCGATAGCTTCAGTTTGGTATTCACGCAGTTTGATCACGAGTCGAGTTCCTGTTTCGGTGATGATTCAATGATGATGTAAGCTACTCTTTTGACACGCTCAAGTTCAGCGGTTGATTGCGACATGATGAGACTGTAGGCGTAGACATCAAGCGCTTTCATCACGATGTCTAAATCATCCGCAGTCATCAGCATCGTTGCATCAACGTCCTCGTCGTCTACTTCCTCGAATCTTTCCATTTCGTACCGTCCTTCATCAGATACTCAATCCAGTCTGTATCTGAGTCTATCTGTTCTCCGGGTACCAAGTCCGGTACGAATAGGTGTTGATCGCACCCACGCTTCTGAACTTCGATGTCCAAGTCCTTGTCATACAAGTCACACTTCCATCCGCCTGTCGGTAGTGCGGAACTGTGCAAGCAGGTTCGGCATGACTTCTTCCGTGGCATGTCTGTGCCATGGCACATCTGGTGGAAGGTGCAGTACTTGCACTCGTGCCATGCCGGGTCGTTGGATATCTTGCTAGCAGGGCGATCCGCAAAGATCACTCGCCTTGCTTTCTCGGTAAACATCTCGGCTTCTTCTTGTACGTACAACGTACACACACTCGTCAGATCACGAACGCCAGGAGAAGCCGCCGTTAGATAGTGCTTCTTTGTCCCGAAGTAGTGCATGTAGATCTGCGCTTGCGCGTAGTAGATGTAGTCCCAGTTCTTAAGCGCGGTATTCTCATCAGCCATCCGCAGCTTCTGAAGTTTCTTGAACTTGTTTTCATTGATGACCTTGCATTCCCAAACGTAGAGTTCGTCCGGGTCTTGCAAGAGTCCGCTGATGAGTCCGTCGCAATTGCCACGGAAGTGTCCGCCGAGCGCCTCGAACGAGTGCTGAACACCGGGTTCCTTTTCCGTGGAAAGATTCACGCCCTGCACAAGGCGGAGCATGTCTGCAACTACCTGTTCGCCCCGGTGTCCATCATTGATCCGGCGCAGTCCTCCGGCTTCGATGAACCCGCGCTTGACCCAGCGGAAGTTCAGCCAGAGCTTCCGCTCGCAGGGGTCACCCACAGCGGATGCCCCAAGATAACCCCGAGGGTTGTTCTCCTGCAAGGATTCCATCGCGGAGTCCACTGCGCGGAGAGTCAAATCATCAAAGTCTGGAATCTTAACCATAACCCCTCCAAAGGGAGGCGCGACACCCGGTGTATCGGGGTTGGGCAGAGGTATATGCCCCCAGATGTCGCGCCTCTTTACTTACTTCTTATGACGTTCCCAAGGCTTCGGCGCAGCGCCTGTCTGGGCGGGTGCCGGAGCCGCAGGGGCGGCAGGGGTTGAAGCACCTGTCGGGTAGTATGCCGCACGGGTTTCAAGATTACCCATCTTGTTTTCCTTGTGCGTGATCACGACCTTCAGGGGCTTAAAGTGCAACTGCTCCGAGTCATCCGGGAGCGCGCTGAAACCCAGAGCAGCACAGATGTTGCTCAAAGTTTTGCGAGCGATCTTGACGGTCGTCTCGTTCTTGTTGAACAGGTTGACCCGCTCCCAGTACTTGCGACCCACGTACTTGGGTCCAAGAATCTCCAGCTCCAGCCAGAGGTACTGACCGTCGCCAGCCTTGGTGTCACGGAGATCCGATTGCACGATCTGCATCGTGTAGTCACCCACCGGCAGGATCTCCGGTGCGCCGTCGCTGATGTTCTCAAAGTCAGCAGGATTCAGATTGAGTTTAGCCATTTTAATTAACCTCCAATTACATTGTTCATAGCGTTGCTGAGAGCATCAGCAAATTTGGTGTAGTCGAGCGGAACCGTATCCGGCAACGGCCAACGAGACTTGGCCTGCCAGCCCGGACGCTCTTGCGTGTACAGCACTCGGTTACCGTTACCGACAGCGCGGGTTACCTTCTGGTTGAAACCAACGTCGCTCTTCACGGTCGAGTATTGCTGGTTCGCAAACATCAGGATGTCGCACCACTCGGCAATCAGGCTGGCGCTGCCGTGATGCAGGTCCAACTGATAGCGGTCGTACGGATCAGCAAGCGGATCATCGAAACGCTTGACCTGAGTGTGTGCCAGCAAGATGACCTGCATGCTGTGTTCGTTACGCAAGTAATCGAGCGCATCCAGAATCTGACGCCAGTAATCAGCAGCCGCCTTGTATCCACGACCGTAGCCGATGGCGTCAATCGTGGCGACGTTGTTGTCCTGCGCGACTTTCTTGTGAACCAGTTGCTCAGCCCAGTCAGCACTGTCGATGACGACCGTGTTGAACTCGTGCTTCTCGCTGGCCAGTACACCGATGCACTCCAAGATATCTTCGAACTTCTGACAGCGCGGGAAAGCATCGACGTTGATGGCGTCGAGTCCCTCCTCGGTCTGAATGAAGACGGGGTTCGGCGCTTGCGCGGCAAAGGTAGACTTACCGATGCCGTGTGTGCCGTACACCACAATACGTGGCGGTCGTGCTACGCCTGTCTTTTTTAAACTACTTAGTGATATAGCCATTTCATCAAGCTCCTTGGACGATAGTTACAGATGTTTTCGCGGGTTTAACAGTGAGCGCACCAGCCAAGATCTTGTACAAGTGAGGCTCGTTGTTGGCGAGATACTTCACGCCAGTCTCGTCAAGCTCACGTACCAGTTTGACCGGATGCAGACTCGGGGGGATGTTGCGTGCAATGTCCTTATCGAACAGATCCCAATCGATCTTTCGAGTGACCTTGCCAGTGATGGTGATCTTGTAATCACCTACGTTGTGGGTCTTTGACCCTTCTTCTTTTTGCCCGAGCAGATCGATCAACTCCTGTTCCAGAGCGACCCGTCTGTTCGTGGCTTTCTTTTCTTCAGCCTTGGCTTCGAAAAGGTCTTCAGCGATTTCAATTTCAGTTCTCATTTCAGGGTTCCTTTGTTTGTCGTTAATGCCGACAGAAGAGATGCTACACCCCCTTGTGACGGAATGCAAGCGGTGGCATGATGTCACTATTCCAGCATAGGAGATGACGGTGTGAATCAGCTTTTACAGTTCCTGCGGGATAATGACTTGACGCATCAGCAGTTCGCTGATATGTGCGACGTTGATAGATCCACGGTAACCAAGTGGATCAATGGCAAGCGGTCGCCCTGCGCGAAAGCAGTTGCCATCATCAACAAGAAAACGAAAGGCCAGGCGGCTAATATCGAAGACTCGCCTGATCTGCCGTATCACAAAAGATTAGAGTTCGCTTTGCTGCGTAAAGGATTAACCTTCCGCGCTGCGGCTCAGCGTCTTTACATGAGTCGTAATGCTGTGGCTCGGTACGTCAAGGGCGATGCCGTACCTAAATCAAGAGCGAAAGAGCGCATCCAAAAATTGTTGGGGGTCTAATGATTGACTTGGTTATATATGGCAAGCCCGTCAGCAAGGCTCGCCCACGCTTCGGTCGCAGCAAGGGCGGCAAGCCTGTTACGTACACTCCGCTCAGAACAAGGATGTACGAGCAGGAAATCAAGACGCTTGCTCAGGTTGCGATGTTCGGAAAGGAAATGCTAGAAGGTCCAGTTCGGGTCACGATCACTGCGTTCTTTGCACACAAGACAAAGACCGGGTATCACACATCGCGTCCCGATCTTGACAACATAGTTAAGTCAATACTGGATGGATTGAATGGGGTTATCTTTGAGGATGATGCTGTCGTTGCAGAGATCGTCGCCTCAAAGAAGTACGGGGAAGAACGGGTAGAGGTTCAAATCCAAAATGTCTGAGAACTACATGGAAGAGTATGGGCTGAAGCTGCTCGATGGCGGCTACAGACCCATACCAATTATGCCGGGAACCAAGCGCCCCGGTCGGTACGATGGCGAGAAGTGGGGCGAGCTTGCGCGCTGGACGGAGATCAATGCACAGCAAGTCCACGTAGATCTGTGGAGCAAGTGGCCAGGCTGCGGCATCGGAATCCTGACAGGCGAAGTCGTTGCCGTTGACATCGACATCCTTGAGCCAGAGGTTGCGATTGCTGTTGGCGAGGTGTGCCTGAAACATCTCGGACAGACGGAGCTGCTGCGTATCGGTAAGTCACCGAAGGCGCTGTATCTCTATCGCACCAACGAACCCTTCACCAAGATATCGATGCAACCCATCGAGGTGCTCGGTGTCGGTCAGCAGTTCGTCGCGTATGCGACCCATCCCGATACGGGTAAACCGTACGATTGGCCGTACTCTGCACCGCACGAAACACCGGTCGATCAACTGCCGCTCATCACTAAAGAGCAGATGCTCGCGGCATGTGAGGAAGCGTACAAAGTTGTTCCGCCCAACCTCAGAAGACGTAGCCTGACGACGACGGTCATCCCCGACAAGGATGCGAAGACCGCGCGCGATGGACTCGTCGGTACTCTGGCTGCGGTCGAGGATGCACTGCGCTACGTACCCAATCCCGATCTCACATGGGATGACTGGAACAAAATCGGCATGGCGATTTACTGCGCCACCGAAGCAAAAGGATTCCACATCTTCGACCAGTGGTCGAGGAACTCGGGCAAGTACAACCAGATCGAAACCTCACAGAGATGGGATCACTACAGCAAGTCACCGCCCACCAAGATTGGTGCGGGATCGCTGTACTTCTTCGCCCAGCAAAACGGATGGGTTCCGCCTCCGCACATTGATCTGAACCCGATCAAGGCGGTGAAGGTGGATCTCACCAACATTGACAAGCTGAATAAGAAGATCGTCCGTAGCACGCGAGAGAACTTCCCGCACGAGTGGTTCGAAAGTCCCTCGCTTGTGGGACGAGTGACTCGCTGGATAAACTCGACTGCTCAACAACCGCAGCCCACCTTCGCGCTCGTCAACACGCTTTGCATGTTCGGTGCGATCTTCGGGCGTCGGTATGCGATGGCGCATCTGAACACGCGCTGCAATCTGTTTGCGATTGCTGTTGCAAAGCCCGGTGCCGGTAAGGATCACAGTCGCCAGCGCATCAAAGAAGTCATGGCATCGGCTGGCCTCGGTCAGTTGATCTGCGGTGATCGCTTCTCATCCGGCGTCGCGATCTTGCGTACGCTGTTCGACTACCCGTCGCGCATCTCGCATCTCGATGAGATGGGTCTGTATCTACAGAGCCTGACTGCAAAGAATGCAGCGGGTCATCAGCGCGATGTGATCAAGACCTTGCTCGAAGTCTACTCATCGAGCAGCGGTATCTACCACGGTCAGGAGTATGCAGACTCGCGTGATCGCCAGCGGTACGACATCAATCAACCCAACTTCAACTTCTTCGGTACCACCACACCGCGTACGTTGATCCCGGCGTTGAACCACGACATGGTGGATAACGGTACGCTGAGTCGTATCCTGTTGATCCCGCCGTTCGAGGATTACCCGGACAGCCAGATCCCCGAGAAGTCCGATGCCTCGGAAGATCTGATCGAGGATATTCGCCAAGCTTCGGCAGTCGTGCCAGTCGGTGTTGGCAATCTCGCCAACATCCAATCTATGGCGAACTCGACCGTGGTTCCGATCATGGTTGAGTGGGAAGATACCGCCTTCGCTGAGTACAGCAAGGTTCGTGACTGGCAGGTTCAGCACTCGCGCACCGATGACGCGCTGTGGGTTCGCTTCACCGAGATCACGATCAAGCTTGCGATGATCGAAGCCATAGCTCGCGATCCCATCTCACCCATCGTGACGTCCGAAGTCTTCAAGATGGCGAATGATCTGGCTCGCTGGTCGTTCAACTACACCGCTGATCTGATCGCCAAGGAATTCGCGGAGAACGAGATCGAGGCTTCGCACAAGCGCATCCTAAATATTATCCGCAAGGCTGGCGAGGAAGGGATGAGTACCACCCAGATCGCGAAGACCTGTCAGGGTATGAAGGCTCGGGATCGAAACGAGATTCTCCAGACCCTGATCGAGTCGGGCGACATTCTGGAGGAGACGGTCAAGGTCGGCGGAGCCGGTCGCGACCGTCGGGTCTATCGCGTGAGGGTCAGATAAAAAAATGCCCCGGCGGAGCGGCTAGCTACAACGCCGGGGCCAACTCTCTAGGAGAACAGAGATAGCACGAGGGGGATTCTACCCCCTCGGATCTACGCCTGCAAGCCAGGATACGTACCACTGGGTCTTGCGCGCGTCCTGCTCTACGGCATCCTTATGACCCAGCCTCCAGAGGTAGGCTACTGCCGTACCCTTCAGGAATCCCCGCCACTCCTCGGGCGTCAGCATCGATTTAATGGCATCGATTGCCTCGATCTCACCCTTCTTGTAGTGGTTCGGATTGACTGGGTCGTTCACCGGTTTCTCCTGCTGCGCGTGCTCGGCGCTTCTCGTGGCTGAGCTTGGCCATTCGCTGATAGTGTTCTCTAGGTCTTCGCTTCTTATCGCCCGAAGCAGCGCTTCCACCTCGGCTTCCGATATACGAGAGGTATTCTCTGATTGCATCTTTATCCCCTTCCATTTCGTAATAACTCCAACTCAGTCTTCAAGACATTCAGTTCCATCTGGATCACTTTGTACTCTTCCCAAAGCCCTGCCTTGTGGACGTTGTTCAAAGCAACCTCAATCTTCTTGGCTTGACTCTGACCGTAGCCCCACGGCGCAGCACGTAGCTCTTCTGCCCACGCGCCAGGCGGGGACTCTCTATCTATTGTCATGGATCATTCCCTCCACCGCTTTGGTGACTTGTTCGATGACGTTATCCCAAGGCGCAATCATGTTGTCCCTCGGGAATACACGGATGCTGGGATACCATAGGCTTCGGTCGCCATCCTTGTTACCCCAGTACCAGAGCTTGTTCGCATCCATCAATAGCACCGGTCG
>Ga0181355_1000270_pt1 | contig 21643 bp, 17 predicted proteins | sample Fa13VDMM15DN_FD_130099 | JGI IMG/M metagenome (GOLD analysis project Ga0181355, IMG submission 130099) | Freshwater viral communities from Lake Michigan, USA - Fa13.VD.MM15.D.N | ecosystem: Environmental > Aquatic > Freshwater > Lake | place: USA: Michigan | collected 2013-09-23 | reverse complement strand
ATCGGAGCAGGGTTGTATTGTGTTGGCTGCTGGGTCGATATTTGCATCGGAGCAGGGTTGTATTGTGTTGGCTGCTGGGTCGATATTTGCATCGGAGCAGGGTTGTATTGTGTTGGTTGTTGATCTATATCCACGTCCAATTCTTGTAATTTGGGTTGTGTGTCTTCTACTGCTCGTTTACTGTTCTCTTGAGACGCTATTCTGGAAGTAATTTCAGGTTGTATTGAAGAACCAGAAAAAAAAGAACTATTTAATTTTTTAATATCATCCATTTGATGGGGCTCCTATATTCTGGGATAATCTTTGTTTTTCTTTATTTAAATGTGCTCTTACTTGTTCCACATAAACAGCTCGTTCAAATGGAATCATATTTTCTATTTCTTCTAAACTGTAATTATGTTGATACTTCATTTGAAAGTTTTGAGTATAAAACAATTGAAGATTCAGGTGACTAAAAAAAAAATTAATGTAATCAAACAGACCTTTAATTTTTATTTCTCGTTTTACCCCATCTGAAGTTTCGTATTTTGAAATAATTTCTACTTGAGGTAAAGAATCAAAATAATCAGTTATGCTTTTAAATTGTATTGAGGTCAAATTTTCAATAAATTCTGTTATTTCTTTTTCTGACAGTTCAGAACAGTCAATAATTTCTTTTTGATTTTGTATTTGTTTGATACAAGAACCCATAAATCCGTATAATTGTTCTGTTGTTTCTTTGTAGTCTGGATATTTTGCCAGTGTTTTTATTGTTGGTTCTTTAAATACAACAACTAAATTTTCATTTAATTTAACTTTATTATTAGCTTTTGATTTTGTTAATTTAACGTCTTTTAACAAATTTATTTTAATATTAACGTCTTCTGCAGTCACTGGGCATTTGATTGTAAATCCTTCTACCTCGCCTATAGATTTTGCTCGAAGCAATAGAAACATGTGTTCAAAATCTGCAATAGACCAGTCTTTAGAACCATTAAAACAGGTGGAAATTATATTAGTTAATGTTTTTAGTATGGTTTGTTTGTTTTCAGAGTGTTTTGCCAACAACATGGCCTTTTCCTCAGAAACAATCATTGGTCTAAAACACACTTCTTTTCCGGAAGCTAATGTTTCGCAGTACTGCGGTAGAGACGATAATAAAAGATCTTTAATAGCCATAATTAAGTTTCAAACGCACCTTTTGCGTCAAACGCTCTATAGTATCTATAGTTCATATCCACACTTAAAGTTAAATAATCGTTAGGAGCATCATTCATCATTTGAGTTGGAAGTAGTGTGCTTGGCCACGCTTGGTACAATGTTATTTGTCTATTAGTGTTTCCGTTTTGGTCCAGGGCGTAAATATCAACAGTACTGCTAATATTATTTTGATAATTTACTACAATTGAATTTTTAAAGGAAGATGTGGTATCGTTAATAAACATGATATTCATCCAAGCTTCAAAAAATCTTCTGGCTTGCCATTTAGAATCTACTATAAAGTCTATTATAAATCTTTCATCAAATCCTCTTTTTAGAGGAATATCAATTTCAGCTCCAGAAGGAGACATGGTATCAGGAAAGTACGTGATTACTTGTTGTGGAATTTGCACTGTTGTTGCAAATAAAGATATTTGGTTATTGTTTACTATAGGAAGCCCATAAATACCATTTTTGTCAATTATTTCTTGTGGAACTGTAATAACCACCTTGAATCTGTTTGATCGTTGAAATCCGGATACTCCCTGAAAAAAACCAATCAGTGAATTTACGTCGTTGTTGTCTGGATATGCCATTTTAGCCTTTAAATAGGTTTTCTTCTGTTAATATTTTAAAAGTCCACCCTTTATCTTTACAGTACGCGTTTGCTGCTTTCCATTTACATGTGTTGGTTTCGTATGTGATGCATTCATTTAGATACGCTCTTTTGTTCTTTCTGGGAGCTGGCTGTATTGTTTGCTTTTTAGGTTTTATTTCCACCATGAAAGTTTCAACTTGTTCATCTTTTAATGCTTCAAACACAAAATCTGGGTAATACTGGTGTATCTGTCTGTCTATTGTAGACAGATATGGAATTTTTATTTCTTCGCTGGACCATCGCACAACATTATTATTTTCATCCAAATACTTGCAAAACTTACGTTCCCAATTAGAACGACACACTATGTTGGCGTAATTGCCAACATACTTTTGTGGGTTTTTTGGTTCATATTTAGTTTTATATGCCATGTAAATTCCAATATATATTTATAACACATATGGCAACAAACGAATTTTATTACCAATTTCCACCACCAGGAGATGAGTACGAAAACGAAATTCCTATTTGGATGACTTTTTATGCTGCTAGCTGGTCTACTTTTAATATAAAAAGAACCAGAACAAGCATAAAAGCAAATCCGTGGCTTACTGTTAGTATCCCTTATCCCAGACAAATGAATACCAGCAACAGTCAAACGTATACTGCTGGTGGTAGTTTAAATGTTCAATCAGTGGAAACCGGCAATCTGTTAGGAACTCTTGGTCAACAAATAACAGCAACAAAAGAACTTGCTAGCAGTTTTTTTAGTGGCGGTTCTGTTATTAGATTCGATCATTTTGAAACTATTTTAGAGCCAGGTGCTAGACGAACTCACAGTTTTGAAATAAACATGGTTGCTAAAAACGAAGCACAAGCAAAAGTAGCAAATACTATAGCATTAATATTTCAAAATAACTGCTTTCCTATAGCAAATACTGAATCACTTTTAACTATGCAACATCCGTATATTTGGTATTTTGAGGCAACTTCTACTAAAGCTGGATTTTTTCCAGACTATTGGGATGGAACACCATTAACTTCAGTATTAAAACAAGTTGATATAAACAGATCACCAATTTTAAATACACCATTTACCACACCAAATTATAGACCAATAGCATTAAATATAAAATTATTGTTTGTTGAACTAGAACCAGCAATGCAAGCTGGCGATGGGCAATTCGAATTAATAAACAGAGCAGAACGATTCACCAAGACTAATGGAAGAATTGGACCACCATCAGGAGAGTGGACATAATGTTTCAATTTTTTCCTAAAATACAGTATGGATTCGAAGGCGGAACTTACGAAGTTACCAATATTTTTAAATCTGTAAATTTGGTGTTTGACCGTCCGGGAGCAATTCTTACAACTCAGGCACAACCAGGCGAACGTGCTGATCAGGTTTCTTATCGTTTATATAATGATCCTCAGTACTATTGGTCTTTATTTTTAGTTAACGGTATAAAAAATCCGTTACGTGACTGGGCGCAAACACAAGAAAGTTACAATTCTCAAATAGAATTGGAATACGATGGTTGGGTGTATCAGTTTGCTAACATCTCTGATTTTATCCCAGCAGCTGGTTCCACCGGATTTACTGGTGATTTTTTAAAGGGATATACTGGAACTAACCTTGACAATATTTCGGCTGGCGACATATTAATCTACGAAACAGGCACTGGTCCGTTTAGTATTAAGTGTTATGGTGCTGGAGGCGTGACATCCGAGCCTTCGTGCGGTTCTCCGCAATACGGTCAATCCATAATCCCAGACACATTTAATCAACAACCAAATATTACTCAAATATCCAATGGTAATTATTTTAGTTCTTGCTTAGACTCTAGAGGTTACATTTATGCTTGGGGTAAAGATATAGGATTGGCTGGAATATATCTACCATCTACTGATGAGTACACTGGTTCTTTTAATAAGTTTGGAGAACTATACAAATCTAAAACAGGAAATTACTCTTATATTGACGCATCCGGTGACAGAATTGTTGCCATCAGAGACGGTTCCATGTATTGTTTTGGTGATGAGTGTGATGATTTCACAGTGGCTGCTTCTGGTGCAACCGGAATAGTTAAAACCGCATGGACCAGTGATTTATCTGGTGGTGTAGGAATAAAAGAAAACGGAACTCTTGTAGATTTTGATACATCTGCGCCAGCAGGAGTAACTTTTTACGATGCTGATTGTGGTGCTGGATTCTGTGTTGGTATTTTAGGCGCAAACTACGGCGTTACTGCTTGGGGTTCAAATACGTATCAACAACTAGTTGTTCCAGCAGGCGTTACTGGTATCACCATGGTGTCTGCCACTTATAATCACGCCCTTGCTGTGCATTCTAATGGTACTGCATACGCTTGGGGAGCAACTGCAGACGGCCAGTTAAACATTCCTACAGGAACATACACTGCAGTTTCAGCAGGACGATACCATTCTGCTGGTATTAATACCAACAAACAACTAGTTGTTTGGGGTAATATATTAAAATATGGTGATGCTGCATGTGCTGGTCAAACCCTAGAAAAAGTCATTCCATTAGGTCTTAGTGGTTCTTTTTCTCAAATAGATTCTGGTTATGACCATATTATATTAAGAGGAACAGACACAAATAAAAAATATTTGGGAGTGGTTGAAACTGTTGATAGTGAATACAAAAGAATATTTGTAAAAACTTATCAATTCCCAGACACACTTCCAGTATCATTTGATGATCCTTCAGGCACTATAGTTTCTGTTTGGAGATACGATTCGGATCAAAACAAATACGTTCAAATAAGAACAATTCAAAATCAATTACTTGGCATTCAAAAGTATTTGGATTCAACAAAATACATACAACAAGCTGGTCAAATATTAAATATTGGTTCGGATAATAACTGGCAAAATACGTATATTACAGGTTATCAACAAGGAAACGATAACGATGAATTTATAACTTTGAGAAAAGAACTTTTAGATATTGATCTTTACAATAAAACACAGATTAAGCAATTAAGCCAAACCGGCGTTAATAACTTACAAACTGCAGTGGCAAATTTATTAAAAAGTAATACAGATAATAAAATTAAAATAAGTGAATTATGAGCGAACCGAACATACCATTTCCTAACATTATTGGTTTAAAAGTCACGATTGGTGATTTAGAGATATTTCCAAGAAATGCAACGTTTGATAATGAACAGGTATTATTTCAACAAATTACAATAGATGAAGACATGTTTGCTGAGTCTATTTTTGGTTCTATAGAGTTTGTGGATCCTAGTCCTAATCTTTCTTACGCTAATCAATTAAGTTTTGATAATGTTGTAAGAATTTCACACAATATTTCAGCAAATGAAACAGAAACTTTTGAATTTGATATTGTGGATATCCAAGTACTTACAGATCTAGCTTCAAAGCGTTTAACAGGACCAGAAGGAAGGCCAGTTAAAATTATTGTTCGCTTTGCTTCCAAAGTATTTTTATATCAAAATTTCAGCACTGCATACGTGCAAGACTTTATTGGTAAAATATCACAAACTGGGCAAGATAAAGAAGAATTTATTGAAGGTGTTGATTTACCACCATCCGATGAAATAATGGATGGATTTGTGCAGGATATAATGGCAAAAGCACAGCCAGATACCGGATCAGGATATTTTAAAGAATTAAAAGCAGATCCAACATTCAATGCTATTTGGTATAAACACGATCCGTTTTTTTATCCGTTTTCTAAATCTGCTAATGTTTCTAAATTTTCTCAAATAATGAATTATGTCTGCGAGTACGCTTGTTATGCTAAAAACCCAAAAGCAGTTAATTTCTTCTTTTGGGAAGATTTATATAATTGGAATTTTAGATGCATTGAAAGTTTAATTGAAGAATACGAAGAAAACAAATATCCTCATTTATCTTTTAGCCCAGTATTAGATGAAAACGCAGCCAACGCTATAGTTTCTTTTGAAGTTATTAATGCTGTTGTTCCACCAAATCTTTTGGCTAGTGGTGCAATTTTTAGTGAATATTTACGAACCAAACCAAATTGGGGGGATATTTACAGTAATTTTATTGATACCAACGGGGAATTGAGTAATTTTTTGTTTAAATATGAATATAAAGATGATGGTCAAGAGTGGAAAAAAATATCAAAAAATCCAGTCAAAGACTATCCAGGATATTTAAGTAGTACTTATCATATCACTGATACCAATTATGGTTATTATTCTGAAGCATATAATAGAAAAGATCCTCCTTGGTGGAATTATTATAATGGATACAATTCATATTCAGACGATCCTTCTTTTGCCGTAGAAGCAGAAAGAATGGAAGTTAAATATTGGAGAGCTCAGTTTGATTTTTGTGAATTGCCTGGTACTTGGTTAAGAAAAATTTATAAAGAGATTAAATGGCCTTTAGTTGAATCTCGTCAATTATATGCAGAAGAAAAAAGATTAAAGAAAAAATGGGAAGTTTATAAAAATAGTGTTTGTTGTGTGAGACCAGTTCCTGAGACATTCTTTGCCGTATTAACTGGTGCAGAAAAAATTTACGGAAGTAATGGCGGAACAATTACAGTTGATACAATAGATGAAGCAGCACAAGAAACAGTAGAATCAACTGAAGATATAGAAAAGGATTCCAGTGGTGTGTTCAAATATACATGGACCGAAATAGAATTTTGGCCTAGAGATCAAGCTGCAAGCATATTATCCGATCCATTTTATCAAATAATAGAGTTTGAAGATAAAAGTTTTCCATTTGTTTTCATCAGACCCCAAGGTGCCGCACAAGGAATGGCACCACCAGAACCAAACCTAGAAGAATTTCCAGACACCAGAGCTTATAATTTAAATGAAATTTTAAACTCTAGAATTCCCGATGATTTTGAATTATATGGTGGTAATACCGGTCCTTGGACATTAATGATGAATCCGGGCATTAGTGATGGTTTAGGAGTAACAGGTGATAAAACTTCGTTATCATCCTATCCAAATAATTTTGCAATGATGCCAGTAGGTAAATTTAGAGTTCTAACTGGTGATTGTCCACCTGCATTTGACGACGATGGAACCCAACCCTTTACTGATGATTTTTATTTTGGTGGCCGAATAGTACAGATGTATAGGATACCAAAAGAAACACTAACAGGAATAAAAGGAATTACTTTACCAAAAAATAATTTAGTAACAGAAAAACAAGCAATTCCGGTAGATAATCTATACTTGTTTGATGTAGAAAATGGCCATGACGGTTTGTGCGCCGATTGTTAAACATTAAATATATAATAAAAATGTCTCAATTTCCATACAACACAACAAGCGATGAATACTCGTATCCTCCGTATAAGAAAGGAATAAATTCTTTTTATACAAATAATGAATATGCTTGTATGAGTCCATATGGGCCAGTTTCTAATATAAACTGCCCAAAAGATCAACCGTACTGCACATGTCCGGATAAAGTTGCACAATTACAACCTTCTGGTGCAGAACCAACCGATACTTATCTAGCCGAATTAAAAAATGGAACAAGCGAATGTTTATTAATTAAACAAAAATTAAACAGTGATTGGATTGGAATAGATTACGGTAATCCTCATGCGGACTATAATTGTACAAATTGTGATAGTCCTACTGAACAAAAATTTACTGATGTTGGTGATGTTGATGCGGCTTGGAGACCTTATATTGAAGTTAAAATTGATACTGACAGTGGTGGTGATGCCGGTAATACTGAACAGTTGGTTGCTACATCAGATAAAAAATACTATTACAATTATGACAAACGAAAATTGTTTGGTGAATCGCCATTCCCACCAGATTCTAGTGAAGTTTTAGATAATACAGTAGATTGTGGAAACGGTAGTTTAATTGGTCCATATTTTCAATACTATAAAGAATATTCAAAAACTGCGGCTACATTCTGGAACACTCCACCAAAAACACCACTTCTTAGAAAAGCACAAACCGCATTAATGAATACTCAAAGAATTAAAATTCTTGTTCACGGTAATTTTAACGCTAGACCAGGAAGAATGGTAAATGTAGATTACTTTAATTTTGGTGGGCGTTGGATGATTTATAAAATACAAAGAATCTTAACAGCACAGAAACATTCCATGTATCTCTATCTTATGCGAGATGGAGTAGCATAAAATGGCAAAATACACAGACATAGACCTATATCTAACTAAAAACGAAATAACCAACGATATCAATTATAAATTGGATATTGCTGCAATAGGCCAATCTATTAAAAATATAATATTAACAACCAAAGGAGAACGATTCTTTGATTTTACTTTTGGTGGAAACGCTTATGATTTAGTTTTTAATCAATTATCTCCTTTACGTACAAGACTAAAAGAAAAAGAACTGACGGCTGCTATAGGATTACACGAACCTAGAGCTCTTGTTCAAAGCCTAAATATTACAGATTCTAATTTGGGTTATTGGAATATAGAAATAACATATTCTCCCGTCTATGATCAATCAATAACAAAAAGTATTACTCTAACAGTAGGTAACGACAAGTAATGGCTAATCCTAAAATAAACATCTCATCTTTAGACTTTGACAGTATTAAAACGTCTTTAAAGACTTATTTAAGTGGTTTAAAGAACGCTGATGGTACTCTTACTTTTGAAGGATACGACTTTGATGGAGCTGGTATTAACGTATTGTTGGATATTTTGTCTTACAATACTTTATACTACTCGTTCTACAGTAATATGATTGGTAATGAAACTTTCTTAGATACTGCTCAGATAGAAAATAATATAGTTTCATTAGTAAAACCTTTAGGCTATCTTGTTACCGGTAAATCTGCTTCTAAAACAGAAATGACAGTTAAGTCTGTATCTACAACCGATACTCTAATCGCTTACACTGATTTTTTCACTGCTTTAAGTACATCGGGTGCTTCTTATAGATTCTATCCAATACAAAATTACAGCTTGGCGTCCGGAGCAAATACTGATATTGTACTATACGAAGGCAGGACGGTTGCTAATAATTTACAAATAGTGGTTGATATCGCAGATCAAAAAGGATTTTTAGGTAATACAAACATAGATTTAAACACATTGACCGTGAAAGTTAATGGAACTGCATGGACACAGTATAGTGCATTTCAAGCTAATCCAGGACCAGACAGTGAAGTTTATTTCTTAGACAGAACTTCTTCTGGTTTTTATATAATATTTGGTAAAAAAACTTTAAACGATTATCAAGCAACCTTTGGTAAACAAATTGCAGAAAATGACGTGGTTACTGTTTCTTATATGGTGCCATCTGGAACCGTTGCCAATAATATAACTTCAATCAAAAATAGCAAAGTTACTGCATCATCAACAAGCAAATCTGCTGGTGGCACTGATGGTGTAGATTTAGATCTTGTAAAATTCTTTGCTCCCAAAATGTTTGCAGCAAACGATCGTGCAGTAACTAAAGATGATTATTATGGTTTATTATTTTCTTCAAATATTCTACCATCCTCAATAACACAATCCGAGCAAGTAAATGTTTGGGGTGGCGAAGAAGCAGATCCCCCAGCATTTGGAAGAGTGTTTATTTCATATGCAGATACCACGTTAACAACAAATACTGCTTCTGTCAAGAAGAGCATAGCTTTCTTAAAAAATAAATCAGTGGTTACCGTTCTTCCAGAATACGTTCAACCACAAACAATTACAGCACAGTTGTCTGTTGTTACAACTGGAGCAAGTACTGCAGAATTAGCGGGTATCAAAAAATTAATAGAAGATAATTATAATACCACTTTAATTTTTAATAATTCAGTAGTACTAACCGATATAAAAAACCTAATAACCGATAATTATTCCAGCGTAAGACGAGTAGATATGAGTTCTGCTAGTCTATTATTGGTGGTAAAAGGTTCTGGTTCTGATAAAGCACTATACTTTAAAAATCAATTAAATGATCCTTCCACAGCAGGGGAAGTTGTGTCTTCTACTTCTTTTAGTTACAAAGGAATAACGATAAATTTGGTGGACCAAAAGATAAACAGTACTGAAGGATATTTGGTGGCACGCAACGCTTCAACCGGAGCAATAATTAATAGTTTTGGTAATTTAGGATCTGTTGATTATTCTATAGGTAGTGTTGCTATTAACAGTAATGTTTTATCAGCTGGTACATACATCACCGTGACAGCAAAACCAAAATACACAGATTTAATAACAATAAAAAATGAATTTTTAGTTAATGTTTCGGCAACAGTAACCGGAGCATAATATAAATGATACTATTATTCTTCAATAAAAATAAACAAAACAAAGAATACGATACAAATCGAGACCTTTCTATTTTTGATACCGAGCCAAGAGCTCAATTTAAATCATTAGCACAACCGGTAGCTTCTTTTTACGCTCCAACAGTAGATTTAACTACTTCTTGTAATTACCCGTTAAATATACGAGAACTTTTTCCTTATTGGTTAAGATTAACTTCTAATGGTGATTCTGTTTTAATATCACTAACAGAAAAATATTATCAGTGGTTAACCTGTAATACTAAAGATATAAACACTTTAAGCTTTTTTCGTTTAGAAGATCTTATAGATTTAGAAAATATTCCAGACGAATTAATTGAACATTTATCTAATACGTATTTAAACTCTTTACCAGCTGATTCCATTAATAACAATATTGTTAGCCCGGAAAAAGTTAAAAATATTATTGATAATATTAAAGTAAATCTTTACTCTAAAAAGGGAGCAGAAGACGGATTTAAATACGTAATTAATCAATTTTTTGGTGTAGATCCGGATCTAATATCAATATCTTATCCTAAACGATACGTTTTACGATTAAACGGAGGCAGATACGATTGGATGTCGGATAATCTAGCTTCTGCTACCAATTACTCTACCAATCTTGATGATTTTTATCCGCAATTAACCGGCAGTTATTTAAATTATTCTGTTCTTTACGATAATGATTTATGGCAAGAACATTCTTACGTGGTTAACGTTTCTGGTGTGTCTTTAGAAGCTTATGAGAATGTAGTAAAACCAATATTACATCCTGCTGGTACCAAAGATTTCTTCCAAGTAAGACAAGATATATTTAATAACGTATTAGATACTACTAGTAACGTAACAAGTGAATTGCCATTTTTGGCAAATTATGCTTTGTATAAACTAGGGTCTACTGCAAGTATTGGGTATACATTTGGTTGCTCTGGAGCCTACGGTGGCGTTACAGGCCAACCAATATACGTTTTCCCCAGTTGGGATGCAGAAATATCTGATAAGTATTATCCAGGCATGTCATTTGGAGAGATAAATATTGGTGATTTCTTATATTTAACACCAAAAGAAGGACAAAGTTATCCAAACACAGGATTAACCTGCTCATAATATGAACGAAAAATTATCACAAAACTTTTTAAAAGAGATACAATTTCCAGAATTACATTTGGTTTTAGGTGGTTTATCTGGCCAAAGTGATCCTAATTCGTTTAGTCCAACCGCAGACTCTTTGGTTGCCAGAAGAATTGGTGCAACCGAAAGAGCATTAATTGCAGACAATAATGAATGGCAATACGGAAAAGTGTATACCGCATGGGGTCCAGATATTACTTCAAATTATTATGCGTATAACACCAGCAATAGAATAGTTTATATCTGTACAGACAACAAACCAAATAACCGAATAGACGAAGAATCTGCAATTTCTACCATTATTCCGTCACACACAACTCCCACAATTGAAACTTATGAGGATGGATACAGCTGGATTCCGTATTTTAAAACAGATATTACTCAACTAGAATTTTTGTCAAAAACCGATCTTCCTATTCCAAATTTAGGGAAATCACAAGCGTTTAGTTCTTTTTCAGACAAATACGAATCTCTTTGTGGTACCGGATTAACTTCTTACGGTTGTTGCTGTCTGTATTTTAAAGAAAATAGCGTAGATGAAGTAACATCAGAAGTTTATAACGCAGGTGATGTAACCAACGAAGTAATTTTTTCAGACTGTTTTGAGTGTCAGAAGCTGGCAGACGCTTTAGACCGAGACGTTATCTTCTTGAGTGGTGTTACTTCTGGTGGTATCACCAGTTCACATCCTTTAGAAAATCCGTTATGCCCAGCCACAAAAACAATAAAAACACTGCAAGACGAACTAACAGAAGAACAGTATACGCTGGTTCCAGGCTCAAGCAGAGAGTACGCCTTATATCTTCTTAACAATTTCACAAACGAAACCGGTATAATGGCTGCTCGTATAGATTTAAGTGGATTAACTTTGCCAGGATACACTTCTACAATCACAGAAAATCCAGAAATAACAATTAAAGATCAAACCGGAACAGGTGCCAGAGTTAGAGTGTTAACTAGTGGTTTAGATCCAACTACTGGCCGTTATCCGGTTACAGGTGTTGAGTTGCTGGAGTCTGGTACTGGCTATACTGAAGTAACAGACTGGAGTTTAAATAACACGTTTGTTGATGATTATATTCAATTAGTACACTTCCCAAGCAATTTTTATAATGATCCAACTCAACTAGTTCCTGGTAAACGGTATAGAATCAAAGCACAAATAACCAGTGACGAACTCGCAAGCAATGTTAATGTTGAACTAATAACTAAATTTGCAGTACTTAGTAATCCTCAGTTTTACGGCAGCGAAGCTCCCGCAATTTATCCAGAAGGCGACCGAAATTTTAGACCACTACAAACAAACGCATTTGCTATAACTGGACCATTTACAAGTATAGCATAATAAGGAATAATACATGGCATACGATCCCGGATCATTTCAAGAAGCTCTTTCTGTATCACAATATCAAGCAACCGCAGGTATTTCTGTTACTAAACCTGCTTTAAATAGCTATAATATTTTTTACACCAGTTTAAATACCAAGCCAAACGGAAAAGTCAGACTGGTATCAACCGCCACAGAAGGTCCCGGATACAGAGTGGATGTTGCAGATAAGCGAGACATAGTTGCTGTTAATGACGAAATAACAATTAGTGATACCGTTTATAAAGTTAGAGAACTGGTAACTCCAGAAATTGCTCCTGACAGCGGAAAGATAGTTTCTCCTCAAAATATAAGTGATAGTCCGATTGACGTATTTCCTAGTACTAAGCGTACTTATAGATTTGATATTAGTATAAATATAAACGACGTATAAAAATGACAATACCACAACCATTCATCAGCGATTTACCGCTAAAGCAAAACCCGTTCAGAAGCAGATCAGAATCTCAAATGGATGCTGCAAAAAATTATTTTGCGGTTGCATTTAAGCCTGGTTTCCCTTTACAAGCTTCCGAATTAAATGAATTACAAGAAAATTTTTACATTCAACAAACTTTAACCCAAACCATGTTTGCCAACTGGCACAATATGAATTATTTGGAACAAAGTGGTGTTGGTATGCTGGCAACTCCGTGGAACGGCTGTACTCCAGTAGATCCAGCACTAGTGAGTTATACGTCAACATCTAGTGCAGTAACAGTAACCTTTAAAGCTGGTTGGTATCTAACAAAGCAAAATAATGTTAACGGTGGATTTGGAATATGGGTGTACAACAATACAGATACTGTAATTTTAACTGACTATAGTAATTCTTCAAATCCAGGTCTTGATGGAGATTACGGAATAATTATTAAACAAAACACCATTCAGTGTACCACTAATGCCACTGCAGTAACCTACGAAGATCGTTCATTACAAGATTCTTCAAACATTAACGTCATTAATGGTCCATGTGGTGCTGCCAGATTACAAGTACAAATTATTGGTTTTGGTAAAGCAACCGATGTTGCAACCGGAGAAACTTTCTTACCAATCATAACAGCAAGCAGACCAGGAAGTTCCGTGGTCGTAGCCTTTAAGAATAATTACAATATAGTAGTAATATAATCCCATGCCAATAAATAATCTATTATACACTGATACGTTTAAAACTTGGTTTGACACAACCAATACCGTTATTAGCACATTAAATGGTGTAACAGTTTATAATATTCTTGCTGGTGACGGCATTAGTCTTAGCAGTTCTGGTGGTATATTTACTATCGGTCATAGTAACAACGTATCAACCGGTGTTACATTTGCTGGTAATGTAAAATTTAACGGAACAGTTTCTTTTGCTTCCAGCCCAACAGTTTCCAGCACAACCATCAATGTGCTTCCTAAAGTGTCTGGACTAACCGCAGGAAATGTTGTTCGTGTGACATCAAGCGGTGTAACTCTGGCAAAAGCAGACTCTAGAACAAACGCTGAAGTGCTGGGAATTGTTGTTGGTGAAGACGCAACCTCAAATATTGTTGCGGTTAACGGTTCCATTAACAGTACTAATTTTTCATCAATAATAGGAAATGCTTTAGGAATTGCTGGTGGTACTTTGATTGCTGGTCGGGCGTACTTCTTAGATCCTGTAGTTGCTGGTGGTATTACTATAGTAGAACCACAAACTTACGGTTACGTTTCTAAACCTATGATTTTAGGTATTTGTGGTAATGCTGGTGCTTTGCTTCCTTATCGTGGTATTCAAATTGAAGGTATAAGTGCTGGTATTACTGCGGAACTTGATAATAAAATTGTAATTCAAATAGACATAGCAGAAAATTATACAGGAAATACTGTAAAAATTGGTGATCCTGTAGTTTATTTTACAGACGACACTACAAGAGATATAGGAACCAGCAGCAATCCCAACAACAATGTTAGATACGCATCAAAGACTTACGGTAGGATAAATGGTTCAACATACAACATATGTTCCATTTTAGATTTATCTCAATCTATTGATAGATCTTTGTTGACTGGAAATACTTTCTTGGGATTAATTAGTGAAATATTAGTAAATGATGGTACCAAATATATTTTAGAAATTACTTTACCGGGTGGTTCCTTTAATACTTTGATTTCTGATTTAGACACAAATTTCTTTACAGCAACAGCAACAACAAAAACAGATCAATTGATATTAGATTCTAGTGGCCGGTTAGAGACTGGTATAAATGCAGTTGCTCTCAGTAAAGCCAAGTTTGTTGATTTTATTAAGATCGATGCTTCAAACGCAAAAATAATACTTGCTGGTCGTGATGCAGCAGGATCTGGTAGTAGTCAATTTGTTGGAGCTGGATCGGTTGCAACCACTGGAAGTACTGCTGCTTTAGAGTACGATAATTTAATTCCTAATGGTGCCTTTTCTATCTGGCAACGACAAACAATTTCATTAACTGCAGGCAATTTAAACACTTACTCTACACCATTTGCTGACAGATGGTTTGTGGTGAAAAACGGTTTAACCGGCATTTCTGGTCTAACATTAAACACCAGTAGACAAACTTTTGAATCAAATCAAACTTCAGTACCAGGTTCTCCATTATATTATGTGGATTTTAACACACAATACTCTGGTATTAGTGCTGCACAAAACAGACCAAGACTAGAAAATGTTCAAAGTGAAGCCAGACTGCTTCAAGGACAACAAGCAACCTTATCATTCTGGGCCAAGTCTACTGTGAGTGGTTCCACTTTAGATATTGTTTATAACCGATATAAAGACACTTACGCCAATTCTGCTGCGGTAAAAACTGCAACCGAATCTCGTGTAAATGTAACTTATCCAACCGGCATCACACTGAACACTTTATGGAACGAATACCAATACACATTCACTCCAGCTGTTGCAGGATTTACTTTAGCAGAAACAGAAACCGGTTGGTTAGCTGTCGGACTAGAGTTCCCGTCCAGCACTGCCACTGTAAGTTTAGCTCAAGTTCAGCTAGAACTTGGTGGAGATGTAACAGAAGCAATTTATAAAGATCCTAAACTAGAACTGGAAAGATGTAGTCCGTATTATCTGAGAACTTACGATTGGGATCAAAACAACGGTTTCACCGGCAGTTCTCGTTTCAACGAACAAAAACTACAAATTGGTAATCTAAATTCACAAAGATTTTACACAATACCGTTCCCAGTAGAAACTGTAACTACTCCGACAATAACTTTGTATTCTCCAAGCGGTCAACAAGGAGACGCATACAATGTTAACACTGGAAAAGATATGCGTTATTCTGGAGACGGATTAGTAAATCTTCCTTGGGATACCACAACCAGCCGAACAACTTCAGCTTGGCCAAATCCAAACATATCAGCAATTTCTGCTTCAAAGAATGGCATGATTTTAAGTATATTGGATGGTGCTACCCACTTAGACACACTAACATTCCACTATGTTGCAGACGCAGACTTAAATCTTAACGTATAAGGATAACGGATGACCTCTTTCTCCACATCAAATCAAAACACCCGAGTATTTGCCCCGTACACTATATTAACTCAAGACACTAATCGTCTGGCAATTAGTATTAAAACCACAGACGGATTACCAACAACCGGAATCACTGCAGGAGACGTTATCCGATGGGACGTACCAACCGCAGGGTACACTCTATCAGTAGCAAGCACAGAACCAAAAGCTGAAGTATTAGGTGTGGTTGAAAGTGTCAACGCTAGTGGTTGTACGGTTGTTTTAACTGGATCTATTCAATACCCCAGTTCCAGATTAAGTGCTATAACCAGTGGTGGAGCAGGCAACGTAGACGTTTTATTCTTGAGTGATACTATTTCTGGTGGTTTAACCGGAACTGTAGACATGAGTACTTCTGGTGAGAAAATTATCAAACCAGTCATGCAAGTAGCTCCGCACAGCATTTACAATGCAGTAGTGACTAATTACGTTGGTTATAAAGCAGGAAATCAAGCCACAATCAGCGAAAATGTTGGTGGTTTACCAATAGGTTCTATAGTATATTTTCCGACTGATTTTCAGGACTACACCGATTTTACTAATTCTGGTGGGTGGGTGCGGCTCTCCGGTGCAGACAATTATTTTAACATATCTACATATCCTGATTTATATCAAGTATGGTCTGATGTTTGGTTGTCCGCCAGATATATTGAAAAGATTATGATTTCTAATGGTACTGTAACTGCGCTTTCTCCTAGAGGAATCGTATTGCAAGACGGTGTTGCTGTTGGCACTATTATTACTTCGGGCATATCTCCTCAACCATTCATTAATATAATTAAAAATCGCGGTGATGCGTTAATAGACATAACAAAACCATTGTTTATAAATGGAAATCGGTACGATGCTTCTTCTACCAGTGCTTTTCAATTTGAAGTACCGCCTGTAACCGACACAAATCCTCCGGTTCAAGACAGCAAACCCTTTACTCCATGGATTAAAGTTCAACAGTCTAGCCGAGTAACCATACCAGACGCTCTCAGCATAGCATCTCTTAGTGTGTCTGGAAATGTGGCTGTTGGTTCTATAACCGATCTAGAAGCAAAAATAACACTACTTGAAAATCGTTTGAATCTACTAAAAAATAATACTGTTCCATCACTGTGGTAATCCGGAGAAACATTAAATGAACATTCTGAGTTCCAGCTCAGTCAATCTATTCGGATCGCAGTACAGTGTTACCGGACCTACTGGGCCTGCAGGTGCTACCGGTATAACAGGTGCCACTGGTATTGGTTTAACAGGAAACACTGGCGCAAACATTGTTGGTATCACTCTGGTGAATCGGTATCTTATTACCACATTCTCTAATGGTAATACTTACGGTACTGCCACTGAAATATATGGTGCAACCGGAAACGCGTCATACTCACTGGCAATAAACAATCTGGGTAATGGTATTAGTTTGGCTTACGGTATTAGTGGTAGTGATATACTGTTACGTCCTGTTCGTTTTGTCAATAATTCAAATTCTGTTTTATCTGTGGTGGACCAGGTAAATTATATTGATATATCACTACAAAACATTTCTCAAGGCGTAACTGTTGCTGCCAGTTCTGCCACAGACAGAAATTTTTTAAGATTTAATTCTTCTGGAAAGCTTGAAAGAATACCAAATACGTCTGGTATCACTTACATACAAAGCCAAGCAATATCTGGACCACCTGTTCAAAGTGTTCGTTTTGTAAACGCAAACGTGTTTGAACACGTAAGAGGAGCTGGATGGACCGGTTCAACAGGAGCTGTGTACTGCCAGCACTCTGGTAGTGGTATAACTTGTACGTTTAATCCGTTTACTGCTGAATACGATTCACTCATGTTTGGTGCCAGATCCAGAATATTTGTTGCAGATTTTGCTGGCAACACTGGAACTATAGTTGTTAACAATTACACACCAGACCAAAATGCGTACGCGTTTGATCTGATTGTTTCTGGTGCAAAAAATCCTAGAGATATAACAAAACGATTTAGTTCAAACATTCTTTGGCCGCAACAACAAGCTCCTTGTTTATCGGTAGATGGTGTTACTTGTGATATAAAAATTTCTTTCTTCGGTATAAATGGTATCTGGTATGCTACTGCGGTACCAACATCAACTAAATGTGACACCACATTATATCAAACAAATTGTAGTACTAGTTCTGGATCCAATCAATCTTATTTGGGTACTGTTGTGGGTGCGTGCTGTAAATCTGATGGTACATGCACAGAAACAATAGCCTCTAATTGTACTGGATTTTTTCACGGAGCAGGAACTACGTGTGGTCCTGCCTCAGATTCTATCTGCAATAAGCCGGGTTGTTGTTGTCAGGAAACAACTTCTGGTTCCAGATTAATAAGAGAAGCAATTTCCGATCAAATAACTTGTACTGACTGTTTACAACGATTAGCTTCTCAAAAAGTAAAATTTGCAGGAAATTTTACAACTATAGCAACCACTAATTGTAACAAGATATTTGACAGAATAGGTGCGTGTTGTGATGGTCGAGGAAATTGTCAAGAATTGCTGTATGATACCTGTGTATCGTTTGGTGGTTTTTATCAAGGCGACTCCAGTTCTTGTTTTGACACTTTAGGTCGTCCTGTTTGTGCTTCTGGTACTGGTCCGTGTTGTATAAATGGTACTTGTTCACAGACATCTTTTTCTACCTGTTTTACTTCTAATGGTTTTTATGGTGGTGTAACACAACCGTGTGATTTGTTTACATGCCCAACCACAATATCTTGTTTGGGATTTGTTGATGGTGTTCCTATTAGTCCTGGATCAAAATACGGCGGCGGAATTGTTGCTGGTGTATTTAATCCGGGTAAAAGTTTAATTTTAGGAGCTAAAACTTTATTTTCTCCAATAGGAGTTACTGGTTGTATGCCAGAAACTACTTATCCTTCTGAATTTTACACTTCTTATGTTGATCATAGAGCATACGGTATAACTAAAGACTGTAATAATATTAATGAATCTTATGTGCTTATAGTTTATCCGGATGACGTTTACATTGATTCAAATTTAAATGTTAAATCTCCAACTCAAACATATCAACATAACACATTCCCGTGGGGAGCAACCGGATCATCTTGGGGCCCTATGCCAGGTGGATACGATATTACCACTCAAACGGAAAACGATCCATTTATGTATAGTGGATTAGTGTTGAATCAAAAAGAAGGATTTTGGACTAGAGGATTTACTGGTGCCACACAAGCACAAAATATTGGTGTACTTGCCAACACTTTCCCAACTTGTCCTTACTCTATCGAGCGCGGTAGACGTGGCACGGATAGAGCATTTGAACGATATGATACAGAATCATTATTTGGTTATTGGAAATCTTCTTGGGGTCTTTACAATACTATTCGTGCTGTTTGTGCAAATAATGCTTATTGGCAACGAGTAGTATTGCCGAATTATACACACACGTATAATGCATTTTATGCAGTAACTACAATTCCAAACGCATTCAGAGTAACCAGATTATTGTCTGATGGATTGACTTCGGATACTCAAGGAGCAACCCCAAACAATGTAATACTTTCTGGATGGTATTTGCCAAGTCATGATGAGCTAGCTTTTATTGCAGCAAATACAACAAATGCTTTTGGTTACAATATTAATCAAAATTTAGTTGTAAATGGCGAACCATTGAATGGAACTTACTGGACTTCTACTGGTGCTTTTGATTTTACAAAAAATGAAGGAATAGCAAATGCTACAAACGTTTATGTTCCTCCTCCAGGTTCTGTTGGGATTGCGATGAATATTGACGTTAATGGAGACGTAGATAATTATAAAGTGTATAAAGCTAACAGACAAGATTTATATAAAGTAAGACCTGTCCGTATGTTGCGTTGTGATGGATTAATTCCAACTGAAACAAAATTATGGTATATACCCCCAGTATATAAAGACAGAATAGTAAATAAAAATCAGACAATAAATAATACAATCACACCAACACTTCCAGGTTCCGCACTATGAGTAGACTAGGATCCAGTAATATCCCAATTGGTAATATGCCGATAGCCAACACCTTTATTGGTGCTACTGGTTCCACAGGTCCAACCGGTCCAACCGGTCCAACCGGAGGTAATAACGGAGCAACCGGAGCCACCGGACTTGGTGTTGCATTCATAACAAAAATAGATGCAAACGGAATAACTGTACATTTAATTGATGGAACCAAAATATCAGTAACCGGCCTTTCAGGCAACACTCCAACAGATTTTTCTGGTTTAGTGTCCACCAATCCGTTTGATGTTAAAGGTGCGACTGGAGTTGGCACTAACGCCTTTAGTATTGTTAGTAATAATCCAGTAACAGGATTAACTGCTTACTTTAAATCTATTGCTGGTTCTGGTGGATTAAGTTTAACTTACAGTGGTGATAATTTAGTATTTAAAGGAGTAACTGGAACTTCTTCTAATGCATTAGGTGTTAGTGATACTGTTTTATATGCGCTAGGAAATACCGCTAATGCTTTACTAGACAGAACAGGAAACAGAGTATTTCGTTATCAAACAGTAACCAGTGGATCTACCACAGCACATCTAGCAAGTGCGTTAATGGGTTCATTTTTACAAGGCAAAAACACTGCTGGCATCACAAACGTAAATCTTATTAATATAACTGGATTAACTGCTTTGGTAACTAATCCTTGGGATTCTTCAGTTAATTCATTTTATAAGTCTGGAAATACTTGGACCAGTAACCAAATTTATCACACCAGCTATAAAGGTGTAACCGGAACAAACCAAAATTCTGGTATAACTTATATAAGTTCTGATATTTTTAATGACACCAATACCACAACATACCAAAATAAAATTATTGGTTCTTGTTGTTACTGTAATTCAAATGGAGCAAAAACGTGTTTAGATTATATCACTCGATATGTCTGCGAAACCAATTTAAGTGGTAATTTTTCTGCCAAACCCTGTATCGATAGAAGAACGCAAGACTGTGATGATTTTGGTGCTTGCTGTATTAATGGAACCTGTGTAGACACTAATCGCACAGTTTGTTTGCGATATGGTGGTGTGTTTGATTCCGACACTTCTTGCTCGGCAAATCCGCCTCCTTGTTAATATTATAAATAAAATAAACTATGCCTTCAATTATAGGAAACAGCACAATAGGAAATTTAATTGGCCGAACCGGTCCAACAGGACCTACTGGATCCACCGGTCCGGCTGGATTGCGTGGTGCGATCGGTATAACTTCAGGTCCTACTGGTGCTACTGGCGTTTGGATTATAAACGCTGTTTCTGATCTGGTTTCCAGTGGAATAACATTCGAGTTATCTAACGGAACCATACTAGGTCCATTGTACGGGTTCACTGGTCCAACCGGAAGTTACTCAGATTCCCGAGGAGTTTCTTTACAGTCTGGTGCAGCTTATTATTCTGGATTTTCCAGTGTAGTATCCGGAAAAACTTTTGAATTCCGAGGAATTTGTGGTGGTGGAAATATAGCAGCAACTCTAAGTTCTGATGGTTCTGAAATTTTATTGACAGTATCACCTATTACTGACAATGGAGCGTATGGAACCACCGCAGCAAATTTTGTGGTTTATAT
>Ga0181355_1000268_pt1 | contig 21670 bp, 25 predicted proteins | sample Fa13VDMM15DN_FD_130099 | JGI IMG/M metagenome (GOLD analysis project Ga0181355, IMG submission 130099) | Freshwater viral communities from Lake Michigan, USA - Fa13.VD.MM15.D.N | ecosystem: Environmental > Aquatic > Freshwater > Lake | place: USA: Michigan | collected 2013-09-23 | reverse complement strand
TTCTGCAAGGGTATCACAATTTGATACACCAGTACATGATAAATTAGGTCCTTGGTATACAACATCATTTGATGAAGTTCCACATCCACAAGGGGTTATGTTATTTGAACAACTCATTTTTTTATATTTTATTTTATTAGGCTATGTTTAACTAAGTATTATACAACGTTCATTTACTACTACATTATCAATAAATATTGTATCGAAAGGAACACCACAAGCATCTTGTCCTTGAATAGCAAACGTTGAATTGCCTACACAAGTTGCACTAAAAATTATAGTTTGATTTCCAACTATTTGTATTGGACCATATTCTGTTGTACCTAAAAATACTTTCACATAAACATCAGAACAAATAGGATGATTTATCCATAAATCAAATGACACATCGTATGTAGTTCCTGGTACAAGAATATTTTGATATAATTTTGCCAATTCATCTTGTCCTACATATTGAGCACTTCCTCCATGCAATGAGCTCCATTGAAAATCTCCAGGTATAGTTTGTTGCCAACCATCTAAATTAGTATCAAATGTACCATTTACAATAAGATTTGGATTATTACATATAGTTGTAGTTGTTGTTGTTGTACTTGTTGAAGTACTAGTTGATGTACTAGTACTAGTAGATGTACTGGTCGAGGTACTGGTGCTTGTTGAACTACTACTAGTTGTGGTGGTAGTTGGAACAGCTGTAGTTGTACTTGTAGTGGTTGAAGTGCTACTAGATGTACTTGTAGATGTACTAGATGTACTTGTACTAGTGCTACTAGAACTAGTAGTAGTTGTAGTTGGTCGTATTGTGGTTGTACTAGTGGTAGTAGATGTACTAGTGGAAGTACTAGTAGTAGTTGTAGTTGGTCGTACTGTAGTACTAGTAGTTGTGGTTGTTGAACAATTAATAGAATTTGTAACAGCAGTGATGCCATTTAATACTAATGATGTATTTATAATACAAGGAGTAGTAAATGTATTTCCAACAAAAGGTAACACTCCTGATGTAACACCTCCAGAACATAACTGTGCTGTCCAACTAGCATTATTAATTGTTGCTGTTAAATTATATATATAACATGCTTGAGCAACAGTTGTTGATGTAGAGGTGGTTGACGTGCTACTAGTAGATGTGCTACTACTACTAGTAGTTGTTGTAATCAAATTTAATGGTATATCAATAGAATTTGTACATGAATCTAAAGATGTCACTCTAATTATAGTTGTACCATCAGGAACAACATTAGATATATATCCAGCTATTAAATCTTGAGCAGATATGTTTGATGCAAACGCAGGTGTATAACCATTCACATTTGAATAGAGATTAAATGGTCCAGCACCTCCTCCTACTGGTATAACTAATGTTATTAATGCTATCATAATTTATTTATAAAGGAATTGTTATTGATGTTGTTGTTGTAGTGGTGGTAGAAGAACTACTATTACTAGTTGTTGTAGTAGTAGTAGTTGGTTCTGCTACAGGAACATCAATATAATTTGTACAAAATGTATTATTTGATCTCACTCTAATAGTTGTTGTAAAATCAGGGACAAGAGCTGATGGATATCCTGCTTCCAAAGACGTTTTATCAACCCCTGACTCAAAAGCTGATAGATATCCATCAAGATTTGAATAAAGGTCAAAAGGACCTGAATCAATTCCTGCTATAGTTAAGGTTATTAATACTGTCATATTATTTGGTTTATATTATTTAAACAATTTATTTTATTTTATTTAATTTAAAACTACTCTAGATGTCCCAAGAAGTGCTACTAGTGCATTATATGCTGTCTCACTTGCTATTGTTCGTTTAGGTGTTGAACCACATTTAATTGTAAAGTCACTAGAAGGGGTATTAATATATTTACTATAAATATCATTTAACAGGTTGTCTGTTTCTGTTGAGTTAAACCCTGTCCAACTACCACCAAATGCTGGTTGTATAGTTAAATCTGTGTAGTTAGAAGCCCAAGTTCTACCTGATGAAGAATAACTAAAGGTATTATTACCAAACCTTACATTAAAACTAACTATTGATGGTGGTAATAAAAATAAATCACCAGTTAAAGTGTTAGAACCCTCTATACGAATAGCACGTGATGATAATGGTAATGTTGTTATATCACCACTAACTGCACTATTACCAAGCATAAGTAAAATCTGTATGTTTGGTGGTACTGTAGATATACTACCACTTATTGTATTATCACCATCCATTTCACAAATTACAAGTGACCTTGGTAAATTTAAAACAGTTCCACTTATTTCGTTATCACCATCAATTCTTAATTGTCTTACTGAAGGTAGATCAGATGTATCACCACTTATAGTATTAAAACCTCTAATAATCACTGTTGAGCTTGTTAACATACGTGGTAAATCAGATGTATCTCCACTAACTGTATTATCACCACTCAACTGTAAATTATCAGTTAAAGTGATTGGAAATCCTGATGTATCCCCACTAATTGCATTAGCACCAAATATATTTATACTTGTTGAAAATCGTGGTAAATCAAGTGTGTCACCACTAATTGTAGTATTACCACCTATAACAATACTTATTAAAGGTCGTGGTAAATCAGATGTATCACCACTAAGATTGTTATTATTAGTATTCAAACCAGTTAAAGTCCTTGGTAAATCTACAACGTCACCAGTAATAAATAAACCATTAGTAGGAACCGCATTTAAACTCAACAACCCATCTAATTTTTTTAACTCAATTGTTGATGTCGACAATGATTGAGAATTGTGAGGATTTGTTCCTGACTCAAATAATGTTATTGTCGTTAAATCTGTTGATAAAATTTTAATTTGTCCTGTATATGGTGATGAATATGTGTGAAATATCTCAGTTGTTCCTGCTTGAAATTGTTCTATACCATCTCCCCAATTTATATAATAATAACGTGACGCTGTTATTCGAAATCCATTTGGTGTTGAGCCAGGATTAACCACAGTAGGAAAAATTCTAGTAACACCCACAGCGTTAATTATAAATTCTTCTAGTGGTCCTTCTGTAGTGGTAGTAGTTGTAGTACTACTACTTGTACTAGTAGATGTACTTGTGCTAGTGCTAGTTGATGTACTAGTTGAACTACTGGTTGTTGTAGTTGTAGGTGAAGGAAGCTGATTAGCACTTCCTGTAAATGTACAATTAATAGGTGGTGGACCACATGCAATTATTGTACTACAATTAATTGCTCCATTAACTAATGCAATGAAATTAGGAAATAAGTTTGGATTGTTTTGTATTAAATCTAATAGATATTGTGTGAAGTCTATGCTACATAAAAAATAATCTAATTGTTGAAATGCGTCTGTTACTGTCATTCCTGTAGCAACATTAGAACACACTCCATTTGGACCATCATATATTAAATCATTAGTGGTAAGACCACTATGATCACATGATGTTCCTAAGTTAGTAGGAGTTGCTGAACAATTGCATTTTTTTGATAAGAATGGCCACATAATTAATTAAGGTATATATATAATATAATAACAACCTTTTGATGGTTGAATATTAGAGTGAGCATCTCCACTACCTATAGCAGAATTAGTAACAAAAACATTTTGTCCAGGACCTGTTCCTTTTAAACCAGTTAATGATTCAGTTGTATCAAATGATGCTGTAGTATTAGAATTTCCAATAAGAGGTGATGTTGTAGAACCATTTGTTACATTATAATTAGTAATACTATGTTTATGTTTTGGATCATTAATTGTAACAGTGGCAATATGTGTATGATTTGGAATTTCCCCTACACCTAATGTAACTGCAGTTGCTCCCTGTAGTGAACCTGGTCCTATTATAGTGTAGTTAGGATTATTAGGACTAGCTGCAGGATCAACTATAGAATTAAGAGCTCCTCCAAACATTCCTGTTGTAACTCCTACAAGTGTCCATCCTCTTAAATCAGGAACTCCTGGATTAGCACCATTACATAAATACACTTTAGCCCAATAATTTTGTCCTGCTCCTGATACATCAAAACTATCTCCTGAAGCAGGATAATTTGAAAGAGGACCAAAGTAAGCAATTGGAGCATAAGGAACCATTCTAGCACTAGCTGAATTAGTTGAAGGTTGACTATCTAAATAATTAGCAATATATGTATCTATATTTAATGAAGTTACATTAATCAAATTTAATTGTGATACTAAAATGCTAAATGCTGTGTTTAAAGAACAAAGATTATTTATAGTAGCTTGTACAACATCATGTGTACCTGAAGAAGATGTAACTCCTGTTAAACATCCAATTGTATAATCATCATTTAATGTAGCAAGCGTTCCATCAATATCATCTATTTGTTCTTGAAGATCACACACTGTTTTTATAATAGCTGTAAGCACTTCATTCAATGTAAATCCTACACACGTAGTACAAGGAGGAAGATATAATTTTACAATGTCACAGATAATGTTAGCATCTATAATAGGTTTTATTCCTGTACCATTTATTGCTGGAACAAGAAAGTTTGTAATAGCATTTTCAACAGACAATAAACTGTCACCAGTTGAAATACCAAGAGCAGGAACATCTATCCCTGTATATTTTACGCACTGATCTGAGATAGTTTCAGCACATCCATTAAAGCAATTTGTACAAGACATGTTGTTATTATTTTAAATTAATTATAATTTTTAAGAAGTGCTTAATATTATTTCTGTACACTCAACTAATTGAGACCCTCCAATTATATTTGAAATAGGACTTACTATTGGTATAGTTTGTACTAAAGTTACTGTATAAGGTGGTGTTGGTAAGAGAGAATAAGTTAAACCCAGTCCAGTTACTAAATAAATTAAATTACCTTCCTCATATATACCAAATGCTAATGATGCTGGACCTAAAGGAACACTAATTTCAAAAGCTCCTGTATTATAATCATATTGGTATAATCCATTTGGACCACCTATGACATCAGTTAAATTTATTAATATTTTTGGTTGTACAGTATCTGTGATTAATAAATCTCCTGGTGTTACAGCACCTGGTGGAAGTGTTACAATATCAACAGATGTTGCTGGTGAATTTGTAATGTCTAATTCAACAATTACTCCTGGACTTCTACTTATATCAACAGTAACTAATTTATTATTATTTCCAGGTGATTTACCAAGAGCGTTTCCAGTTGTAACAGAACCTGTACTAATAGTTCTATTAAGTGTTTGTGACCAAGGAGATAAAGTTACATTATATTCAACTATACTATTTGCAGTATTGAGCCATAATTTATCATAGGTATGTGCTAAATCTTTTGCAATAGGTCCTCTAAATAATGTAACAACTGTATTAGTTTCTAAAAAATATCTTAGAATATAACCATTAATATCTGCTAAAAGAACATAACTACAAGGAGGAATTGTAGTCGTTGATGTAGTTGTACTACTAGATGATGTTGATGTTGATGTTGATGTACTTGTACTTGTACTAGTAGAAGTGCTTGTACTAGTAGAAGTACTTGTAGAAGTACTAGTGCTTGTAGAAGTACTTGTACTAGTAGATGTAGATGTTGATGTTGATGTAGATGTAGATGTTGATGTGCTTGTGCTTGTAGATGTTGTTGTAATTCCTGTACCAGAAGTACGACAGCTACAATCTTTTATACATCCAGATGTGAACCTTCTCACTTTACTAGCAATCATATTAACAGTGAAATGTCCTGCATAGTTTGGATTACACACCTTGTACTGTAGAATACGTTTATAGTTCAATAAATCAGAAAGTAACTCATGGTTGAAAGATTTGTTTAGCATAAATACAACATTGTTGTATAAGCTAACACTCATCTCTGCAACCTTGCAGTCAATACTGTCAATTAATGAACATATATCTTCGCATTGTGCACAATTAGTTAATCTAGGTGTTAACATATTCTAAAAAATTTTAATGCTTTATTTGCAGCAGCACGACAAGCTGCACATAAGCCATCTTTTAATTGACACCCACATCCAACATTAGCACCACAGTTTCCACAATTTGCCATTTGATTTTTAATTAAAGTTGTTTATATAATTATTACCAGAACATCCACAATTATTTCTTATGAAAGCTGTTAATGCTCTATCTGCTTGATTATATAGTTTATTTGCATTTACTATTGCACAGTTATTAGCTGCTGCAATTGCTCCTTGAATAAAGAAATATATAGATGTTAGTTCTACTTTAGATTGTGTTCTAATTGCACTATCACATTCCATCATATCAAGTGTCATAAATGCTTCATCAAACCTTTCTTGAATTTGATCTGTACGCATTATAGATTTTTCTACGAAGTTTGCGTATGCAGGTGCAATGGAATATCTTAAGTGATATACACCATCAGGAAGAGGTTGACTAGTCCCTGTTGGTGAAATTCCTAAATTTGCTGATGTAAAGATATTAAAATTATCAACATCAAAAGGAATAACTGCAACATTAAATCCAGGAGGAGTTATTTCTATTGTTGGAGATATTACAGAAGGGGGAGTAGTTGGATATGTAGAAGCATCAATAACTCCAAGTGTAAGTACACTATAAGTAGGGATTACTAATATATCTAATTGTAAGTTTGCCATGTTTTTATAATAATTATGCCAGAGGAATATGAGTGATATCCTCTTTCCCCTGGCATAGGTTATTTAATAATTTACTACTTCTTTATCCTTAAGGAATTTGAGTAGAAGTAGTTGTAGTTGTTGATGCAGGAGCACTAGATGTAGTTGTTGTAGTTGTGATACAAGGAATACCTTGATCTACTACAGCACCTAAACCAGCTACTAAGACTGTTTCAATCGCAGAAGTTAAATTACCACCTCCTTGTGGGATAGCAATAATCACTGTAGAGTCTTGTTGAATATAATCACCCCATTGGTACTCAGATCTGTTATACTCATTGAATCTGATATAGAATGTGTTATAAGTTTGACCAGCAGAAACATAAGATTCGAAGTTCTCGTTATAACCATTCATTCTGTATAAATGTTTCAAGTAACCTGCTTGGTAGCTGTAGAAGTTTTTCTCTAATTGGATAATTTCTTCAGAAGTACCAGTAGCATAAGAAGCACGTTGAGTAACAATTGGATTAGCAACAATATTACAAGCATCTGCTACAATAAAGTCAGCAGTTGTAGCTGGACCAGAATATACAAATGTTCTGAAATACATTCTGTCATATTCAAATGGGAACGCTGCAATATCACAAGGTTGACCATATTTAGTTAATGGTTTTCCTGTAATACGTAAGATTGTACCACCTACATTTTCAAATGTATAGAATGTGTTGAAACTAATGTTATCAGGATTGATACCAGGAGCTTGTTGTCTCAATTTAGCAATCAATAAATCGATGATAGTGTTGTCACTTACATCAGCACATGGATTTTCGTCACAACCACAGCATGGAGCTTGGATTGTTACTGAACGAGTGAAACCATTGAAATACAATGTATCAATGTAAGAAGAGTGAGCACGTAAAGTTAACGTGATAGTTTCTCCACATTGTACAGTGAAATTAGTTACATCAGTGATTTGGTTAGCAGCTGTAGGACATCCTGATACTTTGTACCATTCAGTTACATTTGAACTACAACCAGACCCTGAAGGACATCCTTTGATCTTATCAGATCTTTTAGATCCTTGAAGATAAGTGTTGTCTCTACCTTGAGCTATGTAGAAATAAGGAGCAGCAGCAATATTCGCAGAAGTAGCTACTGAATAATCGTTTCTAAAGAAACCAACTTGTCCTGCAGTCAAGTTTTGTGTTGAGCCAGAGCTAGGGAGTGCAGTTTGCCCTACTGGAACCACGAATACCGTGGTTAATGAAAAATCAGCCATTTTATTTATTTATTAAGTTAAAAATTTACTCGTTTGTTTGAATCCTAAATGCTGCATTTTGAACAGCAGATTGATTCTCTGTATACATTGCTAGATTCTGTACTGTTAAATCTAACAATTCATCTTCTAGATATGTTTCTAATTCGCAATCTTGATCAAATGATGGAAGACCATCTAACATTATATATCCTGTTTTGTTTATATATTTAGGATATCTCATGTACATTATCTGTATATTCTTAGGAGTGAACGTCCCATCAGTGTATATAGATATTTTATCAGAAGCAAGAACATTAAATGTTTCTTGGTATTCAAAACTTGGTTTATAATGATCATTGTTTAATATAAACTGAAGATCACCATGTTTAGCAAGATCTCGATTGATCCAAATTCTTCTGTCTTTACATCTTCCTTTATCAGCTAAAATATATGAATCTACATAGAACATATATTTTGGTTCAAGTAAATGAACATTTGCTGACCATTGATTTAAGTTAGTATCTTCTAATGTTAGTGTCAACGGTTGATGATTATAATCTAAGATGAGACTCTGTAAGTCTTCATAACGTTTCTTAAATGAATCTTGACCTAATTGACTAGCAGTACTAATACCATCAATCTTTTGCTTTATCAACTTAATCTGAGCCTCATTTAGAGCTAAGATTTTATCTTCAAGCTGAATCATTTGATGCTCATTAGTTGATAGCTTATTCAATCTTTGATCAATCTTGTATAATAAACTATCTACTGGTATCATATTTTATATTTTTAAAAACTAGCTACTTATACAGCAGCTAGTTTTTTAGTTTTTAATTTTCCTTCTAATACTAATAACTCATCTTGGTTATCATCATCAGCTAAGAATTTTACTAAATCTTCTTCATCTTTAGCTATCTCAAACTCACCTTCATAAACCTTACCATTAGGTTTAACTCTATAAATAGAATGTGTTATAGCTTGTTTTACTAAATCTTTAATATGGAGTAAAGCTTCTTTCATGTCAGCAAATCTATTGAACACTTCAACTGGATTCAATCCTGAATACTTACCATTCTTGAATTCTGTTTGTTTCAATACATTATCTACTAAGTTGTATACTACTTCTTCTTTCGAATCTTCTGATACTGGAAGTCCTAAAAGTCTTGCAACTTTACGTTTCTTCTCAGGAGTCATTGAATCAAACTTAACAATTGCTTTGTTGATCAATTGTTTTTTCTTGTAGACTACAGCATTTTCTATCTCATCATCAACAACATAAAATTGTGTCTCTGCTGGATATTCCCCTCTTTCCCAAGCTTGGTGAGAAGATGCAATGGTAGGATGTACTCTCAACCATGAAAAGGCTATTTCTTGGAAAGCATTTGCTAAATCAAAATAGTTATCACCATCCATCAATTTAACTGCTTGTACGTGAGTTTGATCATCTGGAGATAATGACAATCCATAGTTCCAGAATTTAGAACGTGGTCCAAGATCAATATCACCAATCTCGTTCTCAAGTTTTTTTCTAAGAGCAGTAACTCTTTCAATTTCAAGTTCTTTTTCAGTTGGATCTTGAATTCGTTTGATGTAAGCAGCATCTGGATCAAGTCCTGTTCTATACTTACCATCTAATTCCTTGTAAGGATATTTGAATACTCCTGTTCCAGGAATTCTTGTCATACCTTTTTGTGCTAACCCACTATCCATAGTTTGCAATTGCGAACTATTATACTCACGTTTTATCGTAGAGATTTTGCCTGTCTTACCCATATGTAGTTAATTTAATAATTTGGTTTTATTTAGTAGAGTGGTCCCATCGAAGGGACCTGATCATGGATACTATCCATATCAAACACTCTATACACAGACATGAAGTCTAGTGTTTGAGATCAATCCCCTCTAGGAGGGAGAGGAGGTGAGGGGATTTTTCTCGGATAAATGAGTTACTCTGGTACGCCTACAACTTGATATAAGTAATTATTCTTCTTGGCGTAGTAACTACTTTGTTATTATTAGAATTGTGGGATTTCCTCGATCAACACAGTTCTAGAAAGATCTTCAATAAATACGTCACATCTGTCTTTCATCCAGATTTCGTATCCTGGGAATTTATTAGCTGAACTCATACCTTGAGACTTAGCAAAACCTAAGTGGTGACGAGTACCATCAATATAACCCCATGTCATAGAAGGAGCACCTTTCATACGTACTTCTCTAATGTTGTTTACCATTGAACCATCAGACATTGGAGACACATCAAACACCATAAATACTGGAGTGCTCTTTTTGTTTTGTCCAAACTCTAAGTTAGTTTGTGGTAAATCTAATTCTTTTAAGTGGATCAATTCAACTCTACCAGTCTCACGAGTTACCATTGCATCAAATGCAAAGTTGTAAGTGATATGTTGTCCTTCTCCTTGCATGTATCTGTTTCCAGAATCTGCCATGAACGTAAGACCAGAGTTTAATGCATCTGTTTTCAAAGCTTGTTGGAATACATCGAATCCAGCTTCGTTAGTATACATTTTTACACTTCTGTCTTTTACATCCACTCTTCTGTAGAACAAGTCTCCAAATACTGAACGAATCAAGTTAGCAGAAAACTCACCTCTGTTATATTGAACTAAGTTTCCATTATTTCTCATTCTGTGGTATACACCAGCAGATGTTCTTTTCAATTCTTGTTTAGAACCATTAGTTTTAACTGTACCTGGTTTAGCCCAGATCATACGTTTAACTTTCAATTCTAACATAGATTTACGCATCCAGAACTCAATAAATGGTTCCCATTTAACATCATTACGAGTTAAAGGTAATTGGTTACGTCTTTGTGGAGCATATACTAAAATGTCTAATGGCTTACCAGAAGCATCTCTCATCATTTTGTCATCAGCCCACTCAGTGATTTTGTGCTCATATCCATATGCAGAACCTAATGATTCGAACATAGTGATTTGCTCACCTAATCTAGGAAGACCTAATAAGTCTTGGTCAAACTCACCAATAGCAGCATCAACTAATTCTAGTTCAACACCATGTTGTAAGAATGTAGGGTTTACAAAGTCAACTGTTGGATTATCAGTTACTAATGTAAATGAATACAAGAATCCCATATTCCATGGTTGTGGATCTTTGATCACGTAGAAACGTGGACCATACTGACGTGTACCTACAGATACAATAGCATTTTTAGAAAACTCATTAGTATCTAATACTAAGTTAAATTCTTGACCATCAATACCTGTTTTACCAGAAGATATTAAATCTAATGTAGATTGAGGAACGTCAATAATTTTTGGGAATTTGTAAGGAACTGCTACTTGCCATTTCCATGCATCACTATTATTATCAATGTAATAAGGTGTGCTTTTGTTGATCATGTCCAAGAAGTCATTACTGTACAATGAGCTCTGAGTATATAAAGAGATAATCTTTTTATCATAATCAGCTGGCTCTGTGGAGTGAAAACTCTCTAAGTGATTTGAGTCTGTAAGTTTCCCCACTGCACGTTTGTCCATAGACGCAACACGAGCATAAGTAAAACCTGTTAACCCAGGGATTGTTTGAATTGCCATTTGTTATTCGTTTTTGTTAATTATTAATTATTTTTTGTTATAAAAACCATGAATTGGGTTTAGCTGTTGAACTACTTGTTCCAGATGACTTTGATTTAGTCACTTGTCTTGCAACTTCTCCAAATAACTGATCTGTCTTTTTAGACACACCTGTTCTTTGTATAGTTGATAATGTAGGATCTTTTTCCAACATCTTCATAAGAAGACCTAACTTAACTTTCATTGCATGGTTCTCTGGTCTTTTCATATCCAGAATAGCACGATCAAAGTCTGTTAGTGTTTCTCCTGTTGGAGTTTTCCACTTGTCAACTAATAAGAAGTCTTGTAGTTCTGTTGCTAATTTTGGATTGACAGGAATACCATCAAACTCTTTTGATTTAACTTTTTCATTAAGAATATCTTGTACGTTCTTAATGTATTGATTTCTGATTTGAGCTTTTTGTTGTAACTCAGCTTCAGATTTTTGTTCTAATTGTTGTAACTTGGCTGCTTCTTTTTTAACCAAAACTTTGTGGTTTTTAGTAGCTACACTTTCAAGATCACCATAATTCTGAAGTCTTTCAATTTCTGAATCTATATCTTCAGCATCAAATCCTTGATCTGATAATGCTTGTTTCATTATTGATATCTGGTTACTTTCTTGCGAAAGATCCATTTCAGCAAATCCAACAACATTATTATATGTAGTGAAGTAATCTTTTGGATTAACTCCTTTCACAAATATGGCATCAAAAGCTTCTTGATAATCTTCTCCAAATTGTCCTATAAAGTTTTGTACTATTTCACTAGCACCTTTTTTCTTTTCATTTTCAAATCTTTCTAAGAACTCTTCTGCAGTGGTTACTGGTTCTGGATTATCATCATCATCATTGGTAAATACACCTAGTTTATAAAGATCATTTGCAAGAGCAGTGAATTGTGTACCTTGTGGAGTGTCATCATCATCATCATCATCAGCATCAGTAGCTTCTGGAGCTTTTGCAGGTTTTGCTGGTGCAGGTGTATCATCGTCCTCATCTTCATCATCACTTAAGAAATCAGCAATCATAGATTGTCCATCTAACTTCTCTTCATCTGTTTTACCATCAACACTCTTAGGAGGAACAATATCCTTACCCTTAGGAACTGCTGGTGCATCTGGTGCAGAAGGAGCATCTGCGTCTTTAATGATAGGTGTAACATCTTCTGGATTTGATGTTGATGTTTCAGGGGAAAACAAGTCATTTAATAGTTCTTGGTTACCCATTCCCATTTCCATAGTACCTTGGATACTAAAGTTATCTAAATTATCAGCCATATGTAGTTGTATTTATGTTTGGTTTTGTTTATGTAAAAGTATAATAAGGGTTTGGAATATCAAAGGGTTATGAATCAATGTGATCCAATTTTCTAGATAATATAGCATTAATGTGTTTTACCCTTACCTGTGGAAGAAGTTTTTTAACTTTTTTTGTTATTTCTTCCCTTAGCATTCTCTTTTGCAACAGCAAGATCGTTTGCCATATTCTCTCTAGCCACCTTGATTTTCTCTTGCTCTATAGCCATTTTATCATTAGCTTGTTTATTTTTAGATGCTATGTCAGCCATTTTAGTTTGGTAGTCTTTATCAGCTTTGGTTTGGTCATGAGTTAATCTACTCATTTCCATTACATCAGGAACAGTGTTGGCATTCTCATCTTCACTTGCAACATTACCAAATCCTGTAGCTTGTATAATTGCAATCTTCTCTTTAGACAATCTATCAAGTTCTTTTTGATAATTATCATTAGCAATTTGCTCTTCATGTTGTTGAATAGCAAATTGTTGTTGAGCTTGAGCTTGTTCTTGTTGAGCTTGTTGCTGTTGTTGAGCAAGTTGTTGTTGCTGTTCTTGCATAGCAATTTGTCTGTCTCTAAGATCTTTGAATGTTTTCTTAAGCTCTCTTTGTGATTTAGAACTATACAGTTCCACTACATCATAAAGTGTGCCACCATTCTGAATAATAGCTTGAGAAAGTTGTCTAAGCTCATTAAACATTTGTGTGTCTTCTGGTCTATTGGTTAAGAACACTTTTAAGTCACGAAATTTAAGATCTGTTCCATTCACCTGTACAAATGCAGATAGTCCCTCAGAAGTGATATATGAAAGTGTACTCTGAGGTTTTGATGATTCTACATACAATGCAGCATCAATAATAGCTTGGTACAATTGTCCCATAACATATTCATGAGCTACAAACAATGGTTCTGTTTGAGAATAACTTTGCTGCATAGCAGTGTTAGTACCTGTTGCACTCTCACTAGCTGATACAGATCCCATACGTTGTTTAGACATGCCAACAAGTTCCCAACATTCCATCTTCATTTGTTGAGCTAACGTGTATCTAGCTTGTATCTCCTGTGTACGTGTAAGGTCAAGAGCTGTAAATTGATTGAATGAACTAGGAGCTTTTAAGTTCTCTGGACTGTCATCAATAAATACCACACCTCTATTACGTGCTTCCATTTCCCACATGTCAAGAGCATCTTGTGCATCTCCATCTTTAGGAATAGGAATATGTCTAATTGACATAAGTTGAACCTTACCAACCTCTTTCTCTAGAAGTTTGTATAACTGATTCATACATACATTGTATATCACCTGGAAAGGTTTCATAAGATCTACTAGAGATTTAGCCTCTGTATTCTTCACCTCATACGTTGTTCCTATAATAGGACAGTAGTTTAATAGTTTGAATGGTTTGATGTGATAGATGTCTGGCCCAATCTTAGTTCCTTGATACCATTCATTGATCCATCCCCATTCTAATGATTGTTGTGTAGGTATAGTTCCTGATTTGTAGTTTTCATCAACAAGCATTGATTGCTCATTGCCCATCTCATCCATGTAGATAAGCTTACCTATCTTTCTTTTAGAGATCCAATAACTACGTACAACAACATACTTATAACCAAATGAACTAACATTGTTTGTTAGCCCTAAGAAGTCTTTAAGTCCATCATTGTTCTCTTTCATTTCTGATTCAATGATCATACGTGTCTGTAACACTAATGGGTCAAATGTATCATACATTACAGAGTCTTGTCCAGGAATAGCATCTGGATTACCTAAGTTTGACTCACGTACATTGATTAGTCCATAATCTTGGAGCGATGAACGCAAGTGGTCGATCTCCTCTTTTGTAAGATCTGGTATGCTTTCAATGATCTCTGAAAGCTCCATAACTTGTACTGTACCAGCAGCATAGGCTCCTTGAGCTCTACCAGTGGGATCTGATATCCACTTTCTATCAGGAGTAGTAAGAAACCAAGTGTTCTTTGGGTTGGCCACTTCAATGTTAAAACCAAGTTTCGAGTTGTCTTCATATATATGGTAAAATTCTCTAGCAGATATTAACATGTCTCTGAAAGCATCTTCAGATTTTTCTTTTAAATTAAACTCAGCTTTCTGACATGTAAGAATATGGTTAGCCCATTTCTCAGCAATAGATGTATAATCATCTAACTGATCCTTAACCTGCTCCATTGTCATTTGATCTAATTGCTCAGCATCAATTTCTTGTCCTTGCACTGCAGCTTTCTCTGCCAATTGTTGTTTGACTTGACCTATTACATACTGTTGTAATGTATCAGTTTTGAATTGTAGTTCTTCTGATTGACTATCCTCATCAAATGCTTTCACTCTAAATGTATCAGGACGTTTAGAGATCTCTCCTACTAACTCATTAACAGGAGTGGTAATAATAGAATACATCTTTACATAAGCAGGAAGTTCTAGATCTGATGTTAATACATCTGTAAAGCTTCTCACTTCTGGTTCTTGATAGAAATCCTCCATACGAAGAATGCCTTTCATAAGATCGTAGTTTTTAACAAATGTATCTCTATTCTTTACATACTCAGCATATGCTTTGTTGGAGAAATAGTCCATTGTATTCTTAATCCAACTCTCATCTTTTTTCTCCTTCTCTGTTTTAAATTGATCAGGGAATATATTCAGATAAGCATATCTGATAGTTGCATCTTTTGTATATCTAATTATTGCCATTTTATCTAAACAATTTACTTTTTGGTGTGTTAAACATTGCTCTGCTCTCTGTAAAGAGCGTATTCTTTTTGTTCTTAGTGAACATTGATTTGATTCTTGAATCTTCCTCTCCACCTATTTTTCCCATAATGGGATCTAGCTTCATAGCTAATGCTACAGCTAATTCTGCAGCAATGATTCTATCAAAGTTACCTTGTTCGTTATACTGGATCATCTCCTCTAATAGAACAGGATCAAATATCTTTGACATTCCTTTTATTTCTGATATGATGTTTCCATCATCATCTTTCTCTACATGTATAGCTTCTTCTGTATACTTCTTAAGACATCCATGAAGAAAGTCTCGTATTTTCTCAGAAGATCTATGTATTCCATAATCCCTTCGCACTGTGGTATTTGGAACTATTTCTTTTAACCAATCTGGTTGTCTTTCTAAATAATGTGCATCTCCTTTGGCTATCATGTAGTCAATAAATGAGATCTCATCATTTTCACATAGAGCTCTAGCATTATAATACTTGATGAGGTAGCGAGCTTGCTCTTCCCATGTTTCTTTCTTGTCTGGTCTAGCACAATAACTAGCCACAAACATATCTTGATACTTCTCTCCTGATATAGCATGCATACGTTTATATATGTATACAGATCCTAATGAGCTTGAGTATGCAGATTTACCTTGTCTATAAGGGTCAATCCCTGCAACATATAACCCATAAGGAGGAGATTCAATTGGAAACTCATATATCACTACAGGAGCATCCTTCATGTCACTATTCTTCAGAGGGAAGTTTGATATAGGAAGCTTATCTGTAAACTCATGCTTAACACCATTTCCATCATCATATAAAAAAACAGGCATTCCTGTTCTTTCTTGCATTAACAGTCTGGTTTTCTGACGTTTAGCTGATTCAATATCAAATATATTGGTATCCTCATTTAAGAATATGTCATCCACTTCTTGTGGATAGTACATCTTCTCTTTCAGATAGGCCATTCTATCACCAGCTTTCTTAAGTTTCTCTAAATTACCATTGGTGATTTCTGTAGCTTTCTCTTCATTAGAGACCATCATCTTCACTTGATATAGAGAAGATCCTTCTGGTTTTTCTAAGAATGCACCAAGAGAAGATTCTTCTTTGGCCTCCATTCTATATTTATGTGATATAAAGAGTCCATGCACTCTTTTATCATCCTTGGCATTGTTGTATTCTAGGAAGTTGAAGTTTTCTACATCAAACATCAATGATTTAGCATCCATGAACATCTTCATGTCTCCACCTGTTCCTGTAAGTATTGGAGAACATCCCCAACCAAATGGTGTTGTAAAACCTGGTATAGCAGCTTGAAGTCCTCGTAAAAACGATCCCTTACCTATCTCATCAATAATTAGCCTTCTAGGCTTAGTACCTGCAATAGCCTCTTCATTGTTACCACCATCTAAGTTACGTATAAGAATCTGAGAGAAGGGTATTCTCTCTCCTGACTTGGTCTTAATACCTAAGGTAACTTGGTTCTTCCAGTTATCCTCTACCCTCTGCCATCTCCAGGATTTAGGTAGGAAGTTAAGTCCTTTGTCAATCTTATCTGTAATCAGCTTAATATCAGGAGCATTCAGTCCTGCAATAATGTTCTGACTGTTTTCATCAAACGTAGCTCCTTGACCAATGTAAGAAGCCTCAATAACAGACTTAGCAAAACGACGAATACCTAGTATAACTAGGCCTTTCTTTTCTTTATGTGCTCTGTCTATTTCATTTGTTACTAACCACTCATTATCTCTAAGTAGTGGATTAGCATATTTCTGGTTGATACGTCCATATTCATCTATGGTATCCACCTCTGTGTGCCATATGTTTAAATGCCAATATAGAAATGGATTGATGTATTGTCCATCCATCATGCAGCCATTCATACAAAGTTCCTTGTGGAAATTGAAGAATGCTTTGTATTCACTAGATGTTTCATCTGGAATACGTCCTTGATTGATGAACCAATCCTTATACTCTATATTATGTAAGTTCACTATCCTCTACCTTTTAAGAATTCTTCTGCCATAGAACCAAGTTCTTGACCACCACGTGTTTCCACCTTCTTAGCTTCTTCTTTCTCACGTAGTTTATCCACTTGCTCTAACAGAGCTAGATAGTTTTTCATTGTCTCTTGGACAAACTTACCTTGAGCTTCAATAGATGCAATCACCATAGGCATAGCACCACCAGCTTTAGTTTCTTTCCATTTGATTCTATCCTCTAATGTATGTAAGGGATTAGCATCAACGTATTCTTTCCAACTTGACAGTTGCTGTTCTGCCCAATCAAGTTCTGTATTGATGTATGTGTTCTTTTTTACTGCCATTATGTAGTTTTGTTGTTTAGTCCTCCTCTTCTTCGAACAATGTTCTCTCCAAATTCATGCCATCTTTTATTATCTCCTCTATTTCCTCTTCATCTATATGAGGAGAATCCATGTTTAATTCTAATTCATATTTCTCTAAAGCAAATAGAAATTCTTTATCTGTCACACCCCATATATCGTCATATCCATCCAATGCTGTAGAAATATGTCTTCCTATATTATATGTTGGATGGGCCTTGTGTAGATTTTCTAGCACATGTATGATTTGTCGATAATAGTTTGGCTTTTTGCTCATGCTATTTATATTAAATCTTCAATGTCATCATCAGAAAGAGGAGAGCTTGATGTTGTGTCATCACCAGTTTCATTGTGTATTATAAAATCCATTCCAAGATCTATTAAATCTTCCTCTTCTTCTTCATTATTAATATCAGGAGATAGATACTCAGGCTTCACTGTAATCTTAATACTATCTCTTGGTGCTTCTCCTTCATCATTAACATCACCTGATAAATCAATAAAATCAGCCCCATTATCAAATAAGTCTGTAAGGATTTCTATGAATGGTCCTAATGGTATTTTACGTAACATCATTTTCTTTTGGCATTTCTTGTGCTATCCATTTCTTTAATGGACATTCACACGTTAAACATTTAGTTTTAGCAGCTAATGTACATCCACACTCTGTGCAATGTGCATCTGGTCTTACAGATGCGTGATTTTTAGAATGCTTGTCACATGCATTGCATATATCAAGTCTTTCATTGCTTACATGTTCTATAAAAGCTTTTGTTCTTTCCTCAGGGAGAAGGTGATTCTTCCATCCCTCAAATATTTGTCCCAGGCTCATTGATTTTTGGTTTTAAAATTTTAATATCGTTTAATATTGAAATCATTTTTTGTTCTGTAGAGTGTCTTTTCTTATCTGATAAAGAATCATCAGCTAACAGATTCTCATATGATTGTTTTATCCTAACATACTTATCATATTGCGTTTGAGCTTTCTTCTTATTGAAATAAAACTTCCCAAACCCAGAGATCTCTACACTATCATGTACATTAAGAGCATCATTAGCAGAATCAAACTGATGAACAACAACAGCATCAATTGTCTTCTCAGGCACCACCATGCTAATTGCCATCTTCTTGATGATCCACTCCTTCACTGACATTGATTGAGGTTTCTTCATGTACAAGTTTTATATTCAACATTAAGTCTTTGTGGAAATCTATAATAATCTTAGGATTTACCTTCACCTTACCATTCTCCTTAACAAATATACCAAGTCTTTTAAGCTTAGAAACAATGTTGTTGATTGTTGGTGATGTACTGTTGTAGGTTTTGCAGAACTCCTCCCTTACATTAGCATATGTAATGTTACCCTTAATAGCTGTAAAAGCTATGAGCTGTATCTCTCTTTCTGTTAGATGAAGATTGTTTATCGTGAACAGTATGCTATAATACTTCTCAGCTAATTGTATATCAGTCTGTACAATCTTCTTAAGACTCTGTACTATCATAATTTAGTTTTATTACTCTGACAAAGATATATAATAAAAAAACATAATCAATACATACAATACAAATATTTCATTCCTATGCTATATTATGAACTTTTTCTTCCTATATAGATAAAGACAAACCCACCCACCCACCAAATGTAAAACATATTCTATGTTCCCTCCAAATTTTTTTTCCAAAATTTTTTTCCCAACTTAGAAACCCATCGTGTATGTAGTGTTGGAGACCTATCCATACCAAAACCCCCCATCACAATTTGCAAGTTGGGGCTACTCCCCACAGTTGACATGCACAACTACAAAACTTGAAAACACAATCATCAATTCTAAAATAAACACACACCATGGAAAGATTTACAAAGATCATCAGCATAGAAGGAAACTATGCTACTAATGTTTATGGAGAAACATTCTTCATAAAGAATGACTTGTTGCCAATCGATGCTTCTTGCATCATATCATACAATACAAATAGAACATCTACTATAATAAGGAGTGAGGATCTGTTTGATGATGATAAGGAATGGTTCTACAAGACTATTGTGAGACATGCTAATAGAACATTCAGTTCATTACAAGAGTTGAATGATTACAAAGCAAATGAAGTGGAGAGCCTGCAATAGGTTCTCTTTCTTCTCATCCAGCCAAAACCTATTCTCGTTGCTCATCATCCATCCCAAAACCTTTTTCACATATAGAGTACATAAATTATTAATATTAACTAAAAACAGAAATTGAAATGAAAAATTATGTAATTAACAATGGTGCTTTCACAGCAAATGGTAATTTTAGTGGCTACACAGCTTTAGGTGTTAGAGTTCACTTACACAAACGTCAAATGGAATCCTTACAATGGACTAAGAATGAAGAAGTGACATTCCCATTCTATTGCATTGCAGAGACTAAACAAATTGGTAGCTTAGACGCAAGTGGTAATGCTGTGGTTGACGCTAATGGTGTTGAAATAACATCAGACAGATTAACAGCTCTTAGTGCGTTCAAAACTAAAGCTGAAATCACACAAGCTCACGCAGATGCTTCATTACTTGACGTGGAAATTGTGCAAGCAATCCAAACACAAGCTAAAGCATCAGGCTTAAGTGAGAATGCAATTAGTGCTCTTGCTAATGCTTCGTTCTAATAACACTAACAAGGCTACTCTATTATAGGGTAGCTTTGTTTTTTATTACAATTACAGCAACCACAGATTATATATAAGGGTGGGATCTTAATCATTGGGTGGGCTATAATATCAGAACAAGCCATATATTGCATTATTCTCAGTTTTTCAAACTTTCTACGAGGAGCGTAATAACTATTCTTCAATGAAATGTATGATTTACTGATTATTCTTCAATAAAATGTGTGTTGGAGGGAGTGTGAAGAGACTAACGTGAGGACCATCACGTATTAAAAGGGTCAATTGAACAAGTAACAAACAACGTTAAACATAAGTAATATATATAGCATTATGAACGCAATGACCAAACTACAAGCAAGAGAAATACATTATATAGTTAGACTATTAGAATTAGATACAAAAGGAATAGAAGATGTTATATCTAATATAGATTCTATTAAACTATTTGCTTCTTCCTTATTGAATAAGTGTAACACTATAGAAAAAGAAATGTATTCCTTATCAGAATAATAATGGGCTCTTCTTAGGGCCCTTTTAAATATACATTATGAAACAGATATTAGAATCTATGCTTGCTGAACTTGAATGGTTATCAAAGAATGCTGGTAATTGGGAATACTACTTAGGTAAGTATGATCTATGTAAAGAACTATTAGATAAGTGTGATGAGATAGTATATTCTTGTCATGATTTTTATGATGACTATTATGATGATGCTGATGAGTTCTATTATGATCCATTAGAACAACATTATAGTGAACTTGCTTGGTATAAACAACAAGAGATAGACAACATGTATGATGTATGTAATCATTTCACACGTGGATTAGGTCAATCAGTTATCAGTTTAGATAGTTATTGGTTTACATCTGATGAGATAGAAGCATTTAGAGAAATATGGCAGAGAAGACTCTCTGCCTAATAATATAATAACAAACTCTTTAATAACAAACAAAAATGGAAGAATTAGAAAAAGTTAAAAGACAATTAGACGCAGTGCTAGAAGCATATAGTATATTAGAAGAATATGCATGTTTATTAGTTGGTAGTGATTGTGAAAGCAATGAAACCATTACACATGCTAATTCAATAGTACAAATAGCAATGAATGAAGATATTATTCCTTAATAACAAACAAATGAAATCAACAAAACTTATGTTGGCTGTAATAGCCACATTTCTCATTACATGGTGTGTAATGGGATTGATTGGATATTTATTATCTGATCTGTCATTTAAAGAAT
>Ga0181355_1000266_pt1 | contig 21688 bp, 30 predicted proteins | sample Fa13VDMM15DN_FD_130099 | JGI IMG/M metagenome (GOLD analysis project Ga0181355, IMG submission 130099) | Freshwater viral communities from Lake Michigan, USA - Fa13.VD.MM15.D.N | ecosystem: Environmental > Aquatic > Freshwater > Lake | place: USA: Michigan | collected 2013-09-23 | reverse complement strand
TGACGAGGGAGTTCCCGAATGAGGTTTCAAGTCTACCCGCGCGGCATCTGGATGACGCTCGATGACTTCACCGTGCAAGCGATCGAGACCTCGATGTCCGGCGCGACGATGATCGTGCACGCGGCTGGCTTGCAGTTCCCGGTGATGAACGGCGTCGAGTTCATCGAGACCGACGCCTTCGCGCGTGACTTCGTCGAGATGAGCCCGCAGCGGTGGATCCGCGTCTCGGCGATCAAGTCGATGCAGCGTTTTGGCGACGATTACATCCGGGTCGTGCTCGAGGACGTGCGGCAGTTCTTCGATCTGTTCCCCGGCGATGCTTCGCTCAAGCAGGTCTACAACGCCTTCCGGGCCAAGCTCCCGGAGGCTCCCTCGTTCCTCTCGCTGGACGTCGCCGCATGAACGCCGCGATCCGCAAGATGACCGCCTCGGACGCGGTGGCCGTCTTCTTGCGGGCAGCGGAGAAGATGGAGCCTCGCATCGCTCGCGCTTTCCTCGCCGCGATCGAGGCGATCCGGACCCGGATCCCGGCCGAGCAGCTCGCCCGGATGATCGAGCGGCGCGACTTCGTTTCGCTCGAGAACGCCTTCTCCGCGTTCTTCACCACCGATGAGTGGGCGCAATATCGCGGGGCGATCGAGCAGGCCGTCCTCGAGGGCGTGCGCGCGACGAGCGACACGCAAGGGATCATCAACGGCGCGCAGGAGGACTTCCGCATCGCGGTGGGGCTCAACCCGCGCCTCGAGCAATTCGCTTTGACGCTGACCTCAACGCGCGTTCGCGAAATCGACCAGAGCATCCGGGACACGCTGCGCCAAGTCTTACAGCGCGGGCTCACGGCCGGGGACGATCCGTTTGCAATTGCCCGGCAGATCCGGACCTCGGTCGGGCTGACCCGGCGGCAGGAGGCAGCGGTTGCAAATTACGAGAAGATGCTGCGCGCACTCGATCCCGAGGCGCTCGAGCGCAAGCTGCGCGACCGACGCAGCGACGGATCCGTCGAGCGGGCGATCCGGAACGACAAGGCGCTCACAGAGGCGCAGATCCGATCCCTCGTCGATCGGTATCGGGACCGATATGTGAAATATCGGGCGAACGTCATCGGCAGGACCGAGAGCATCCGTGCGGTGCAAGGGGCGCAGTGGGAGCTCTTTCAGGATATGATTAACCGAGGCCAGATCGACGCGCGGCAGGTCCGCCGGACGTGGATCAACACGGGCGACGATCATGTCCGGAACTCGCACGTCGAGATCCCGCTTATGAACCCGCGCGGCGTTGGGCAAAACGAGACCTTCACGAGCCCGCTCGGTCCGATCCTCTATCCCGGAGATCCAAGCGCCACAGCCGAGAACACGATCCAGTGTCGCTGCGCCGTCTTTTCGCGTATCATCGACCGAGGATTGCTCCCGGCTTCTCTGGGCGCGCAGATCCCGCAAGGCAACACGAGGCAGGGTCGATGACGGAAGTCGGTTACACCAAGACAATCAAGCCGGTGCGCGATTGGAACGAGCGCCTCTGGCGGCTGATGTTCACGCAACAGCTCGAGATCACGCGCGGGCGCGTCGAGGGATCCTATCCCGTCGTCATCGACGGGCACCTCGTCACCACCGGATCCGCGACCGACGTCCTGATCCTCGAGGGCTCGACGATCAAGGATCCCTCGGTCGCGCCGTCCACCGGCTTGCAGATGTCGATCGTCTCGACCAGCGCGCAGGACGGGCCGGGCGGGACCGGCGTCCGATCGGTGATCGTGCACTATCTCGACGCGGATCTCGTGCAGCACACCGAGACCGTGACGCTCAACGGGACGACGCCGGTCCTCACGGTCGCGACCAACATCCGGTGGGTCGGCGAGATCCACCTCCTCACCTACGGGACCGGCAAGGCGTTCGCCGGTGACCTCACGGTCACGAACGCGGGGACGCGCTACAAGTTCATCTTGGCCGGATCTCGGACGACGCGCAGCTCCGCCTATCGCGTCCCCGCAGGCAAGCGGCTGATCGTGCACACGCTTTACGCGGGCGCGACCTCCGGCACCTCGGCCGCGAAGGTCACCGTCGACTTCGTCGCCTCCCGGATCAACGACACCAGCTTCGCAGATGTCGGGCTGCTCGTGACGCAGGGGACGATCGCGCTGCAAGACAGCTCGGTCGTGCTCGCGGACGGTGCGCTCTACGCGATCCCGGCGGGAGAGATCATCGCGCTGCGGGCCACGACGGACAAGAGTGCGACGATCACCGGCGGCTTCTACGGGTGGCTCGAGGACGCGGATTAACAGGATAAGGGGCGCACATGCCATACCAGACGAACGATGACCTCCCAGAAGCCGTGCGGCGCGTCCTGCCGTCCGACAAGGCGCGCTCGATCTGGCGGCGCGTCTTCAACGACGGCATGGACCGGGGATATCAGGAAGGCCGCGCGTTCGGAGCAGCCTATGCTGCGATTGAGAGCGCGGGCTATAAGAAGGGCGAGGACGGCGTCTACATCAAGAAATTGGTCGAGAAGGCGGACTATCAGGGCCGCAAGGTGACGCTCGACAAGCCCTTCCGCCTCCCGGCCGGGTCGAGCAAGAAGTTCGGCGTCTACGTGAAGGACGGCGACCGCACCAAGAAAGTGACCTTCGGCGATCCGAATATGGAGATCCGCCGCGACGATCCCCAAGCCCGCGCCAACTTCCGCTCGCGGCACTCTTGCGACACGGCGACCGACAAGACCTCGGCGCGTTATTGGTCTTGCCGGATGTGGGAAAGCGGAACCTCAGTATCGGAGATGACCAAGATGGAGAACATCGGAAAGCGGCAGATCTCGGACGACGTCTTCACGACGGCGATCGAGGCCGTTCAGCGCGCCCACCAGATGGGGCTCGGGATGTCGGCGCACATGACCCAAGGCCCGGACGGCCAGGTCTATTACATGCCCGGCGGGAGCCACGAGGATTATCTCGATTTCGTCTCCGAGATCGGGATGATCGGACTGGAAGGGGCGGAGATCGAGAACCCGGCGGAGGAGCTAATCGAGGTCGTGATCGAGACCGCGATCAACGCGATCATCGAGGCCACAATGGAGAAACGCGCGTCGAAGATCATCAAGCTCGACGATGAGGCGCGGATCGTCTGGGGCTGGGCTTCGGTCGTCTCGATCGACGGCAAGCCAATGGTCGACCGGCAAGGCGACATCATCTCGGCCGAGGTCATGACGAAGGCCGCAGACAACTTCATGGCCGACGTGCGGACCGCCAAGGCGATGCACGAGGGCGGCAAGATCGGGGAGGTGATCCACTCTTTCCCGCTCACAAAGGCCCTCGGAGAGGCTCTCGGCGTATATTCTGCGCTCGAGGGATGGGTCGTGGCTATGAAAGTTCACGACGATGATGTATGGAAGAGAGTTAAGAGCGGCGAGCTTGCCGCTTTCTCGATTGGGGGCATGGGGAAAAGAAATGCCGTTTAACGTCACCGACCTCGAGCTGATCGAGCTCTCGCTCGTCGACGAGCCCGCAAACCCCGCAGCCCGCGTCGTCATGTTCAAGCGTGACACCATGCCGGACGAGGACAAAATCAAGGAATTGATCGAGGGAGGGATGTCGGAAGACGAAGCCCGAGATCAGGTTGCGCGCATGAGGCGCAACAAGGGGGCCGGACCGACCGGCGATCTGGGCAAAGGAGACAATTCAATGTCCGATCAAGAGAAGCGCCTCGACGAGCTCGAGGCCGCGAACAAGCGTCTCGAAGGTTCGGTCGACGCGCTTGTGAAGTCGCTCGAGAGCGAGGGCTACGTCGTCCAGATCGCGGACGCCGCCGTCACCGTCGAAAAGCGCAAGGCCGAAGACTACATCGAGGTCGGCGGAGAGATGGTCCTCAAGAGCGCGCTTCCCGCAAGCGTCCTCTCGGTGATCTCAAAGCAGGCTGACGAGCTCGCCGCCGTCAACAAGAAGCTGGAAGCCGAGGAGCTGACGAAGCGGGTGACCGCCGAGATCCCGCACCTCTCGGGCGACGCTGCGGTCAAGGGCGCGGTTCTCAAGGCGATCGACGCGATCGCGGACGAGGCCGTTCGCAAGGCCGCTCACGCCATGCTGAAGGGCGCGAACTCCGTCGCCTCGAAGATGACCCGCGAGTTCGGCACCGTCGCTCCGCAGGAGACCGACGCCATGACCGAGCTCAACAAGATGGCCGAAGATTACTCCGCCGAAAAGAAGGTCACGTTCGCCAAGGCGTTCGCCGAGGTGACCAAGACCGGACGCGGCGCGGAGCTCTTCGCTAAACGCAACAACGTGCAGTAAGGAGGCCGCGAGATGGCAACCCAAGACAACATGCTGACTGTCACGCTCGAGGCCGGTGCAGACCTCTCGACGAAGCAGTTCTATTTCGTGTCCGTCGCGTCGGATGGTCAGATCGACCCCACCGGTGACGGTCTCGACGCGGACGGCGTCCTGCAAGACGCTCCCGCAGCCGCCGGGCGCGCCGCGCTCGTGGCGATCGCTGGCAAGGTCAAGGTCGTTTGCGGTGGCGTCGTCACCCGTGGCGGTCCCGTGGCTTCGGATGCGAGCGGCACCGCAGTGAACGCCGCGACCGGGGACATCATCCTCGGCACGGCTCTTGAAACCGGCGCGGCTGGGCGGATCATCGAGATCCTGTTCCAACCTCGCGGCGCAGCAGCCTAAGGCAGGAGACTAGATCATGACGCAACCCACCGTCGGCTCGTTCCATATCGACGCAGCCCTCACCAACATCTCCGTGGCAATGCTGCAAAACCCGCAGGGCTTCATCGCCTCGCGCGTTTTCCAGAACATCCCGGTCCAGAAGCAGTCGGACAAATACTTCACCTTCGACCGCTCCCACTTCAACCGCAACGGCGCTAAGAAGCGCGCCGCCGGTGCTCGTGTCGCCGAGGTGGGCTATTCCCTCTCGAACGACAGCTACTTCTGCGAAGAATACGGCGTCGCGATCCCGATCCCCGATCAGGTCCGCGCCAACGCTGACCCGGCCGCAGATCCGGCCCGTGCAGCCGCAGAGCTGGCAACTCACCAGATGCTCATCAACAAGGAGACCGACTTCTCGTCGTCCTTCTTCTCGACCGGGCTCTGGGGCACCGACATCACCGGCGTCGCATCCTCGCCCTCCTCGGGTCAGGTCATCAAGTGGTCGGACACCACCTCGGGCGACCCGATCGGCAACGTGCGGACCGGCATCGACACCGTTCTCGGCTCGACCGGCATCAAGCCGAACGTGATGGTCATGGGCCGTCAGGTCTACTCGGCTCTGATCGACCACCCGGACGTCCAAGGCCGGATCAACGGCGGCGCGACCACCTCGCAGCCCTCGATCGCTTCGCTGAACCTGCTCGCGCAGATCTTCGAGGTCGACGAGGTTATGGTCGGCGAGGCAATCCAGAACACCGCAGCAGAGGGCGACACCGCCGCTCACTCGTTCATTCTGGGCAAGAAGTGCCTTCTGACCTACCGTCCCTCGACCCCGGGCATCATGACCCCGGCCGCAGGCTATACTTTCTCGTGGCAGGGTTACCTCGGCGGCACGAACGAATATGGCTTCGTCGTCGACACCAAGCGTCGCGATGAAGAAGACACCGACGTGGTCCGCGCTCGCGCACACTACGACCACAAGCTCGTCTCCTCGGCGCTGGGCTACTTCTGGGACGCGATCGTCGCATGATGAAGCTCGAGCAGAGATCTTTCCAGAAGTCGGACCCGCTCTTCGCGTTCCGCTCGTTCGTGGCTCACGGACGTCGGTTCAACCGAGGCGCGGCGTTCGATTGGCAAGCCCTCGGGATTGCCGCAGAGAAGGTCGAGCTCCTTTTCCGGGCTGGCAAGGTTCGCCATTACCAGCCCGGGAACCCTGCAATCGACCTCAGTGAAAAAGGTCTCGGCGAGGAAGTCGCCGAGGACGTCACGGATCCCGCACCGGCCAAGAAGGCCAAAGCGAAGAAGGTGGCAGAATGACGTGGACCTACGGGGGAGCGCCCGGCACAACGACCTCGGCGACGCGGCGCGACGCCGTGCGCCTCCTCGTAGGTGACACCGACACCACCGAGCAACAGCTCACCGACGAAGAGATCGCCTTCGGGCTCTTGCAGGCGTCGGACGATATTTACAACGCGAGCGCGCTCCTTTGCCGGGCGCTCTCGGGCAAATATGCCCGGCTCGTGGACACGAGCGTCGAGAGCGTCTCGTCCTCCTACTCGCAGCGCGCGAAGCAATACGCCGAGCTCGCCGTCCGCCTCACCAAAGAGGGCAAGCGGATGGGTTCCGTCGGGCTGGGCGTGCCGGTGGCTGGCGGGATGTCGATCAGCGAGATGGCGGGCGTCGAGGACGACCTCGATCGCGTCCCCTCGGCGTTCCGGGTCGACCAGTTCAGCAACCCGCCGCGCTTCGACCCTATGCTTGACGAGGACTGATCGAGATGACGACCGGCGCGCAGATGCAGAGGGACGTCGTCGCGCTTCTCCGGGAGCACGGCTACGATCTCACCTTCCGCCGTCCGAGCAATGGCGGATCCTACAACCCGGCGACCGGCGCGGTCTCGGGCGGATCGAACGCCGACGAGACGGCGCGCGTCGTTTTTCTGAATTACACCTCCCGCGACATCGACGGCACGCTCGTGCAGCGCGGCGACCGCAAGGCGGTGATGGCTGCGACCTATAACGGGACCGCGCTCTCGAAGACCCCGCAGATCGACGACGAGCTGCGCGGCGAGGGAGACGCGGTGCGGATCCTCTCGGTCCAGACGATCAAGAGCGGATCCTCGATCCTCGCCTATGTATGCCAAGCGAGGGAATGATGGCGAACGGACAGATCCTCCGGCAGATCACGGTCGACCTCGACAAGATCGCAGAGAAGGCGGGCGTGACCGTCGCGCAGGCTCGCAACGAATACCTAAACCGGCTCTCGCTTGAGGTCGTGCGGGGCACGCCGGTGAAGACCGGGAGGCTCAGGGCGTCGTGGTTTCTCTCCCCGACGCTCACCGGGTCTCCCGGCGCTTCCGCAGGCGAGGTCACCGCAGGCGCGCCGGGCGCGACGCTCGCGCGCCTCTCCGGGCAGTCTGGCGCGCTTGCGAACCTCGACGGCTCGATCTACCTCCTGAACGGCGCGAACTACGCGATCTTCGTCGAGGCGCGCACGCAGTTCCTCCGCAAGGTGCTCGCGCGCTCGAGGGCGATCGCGGCCGACGTCGTGACCGAGATTAAGAACATCAAGGCGACGGGGATCCCATGACAGTGATGCAGGACATCCGCGCGGCGCTCGAGCAACAGATCGCCAACGTCTCGGGGATCCCGTCCTCGAGCAACCGCGCTTGGGAGAACGTCCGGTTCACCCCGACGACCAACACCGCTTGGGTCCGCATGGCGCTCGTCCCGGTGACGAGCCGACCGGCCGTTCGCGGGCCGAGCCCGCAGATCCGGCACGACGGGAGCTTCCTCGTGACCGCGCACCTCCCCGAGGGCGCAGGACCGGCGGCAGCGGACGCTCTGGCCGACGCGATCCGCGCGGCGTTCACGGTCGACACCGGGCTAACCTCGGGCGGCGTGACCGTCCGCTTCAACTATGCCGAACGCGGGGTCGCGGTGCTCGATACGCCGTGGTATATCGTCACCGTCTCGATCTCGTGGTATACCTACACCAGCTCATAATAGGAGGGCTCAGAAATGGCTTTTGCACAGGGTTCCAGAACGCAGCTCGCCTATGTGGTCGAGAGCACTTACGGCACGACACCGGGCACCCCGGCAATGGTCGCGCTTCCGTTCAACACCCACTCGCTTGATCTAACCAAGACGCGCGTTCAGTCGGCGGAGATCACCCCAGACCGTATGCCTCGGATCGACCGGCACGGGCAGCGCACCGTCTCGGGCGACATCGTCGTCGAGATGCGTCCGGCGGACTATGATTTCCTTCTCGAGGCTGCGCTGTTCGGCGCGTTTTCGACCAACGTCCTCAACACCGGCACGACCGTGAAGTCGTTCACCGCCGAAGACGGTGCGCTCGACATCACGCAGTATCGCGCGTTCAGTGGCTGCATGGTCAACACGATGCAGATGTCGATCGCACCGAACCAGATGACGACCGCGACCTTCGGGATCATCGGCAAGAACATGACCCAGAGCACGAGCCCGCTCGACGCGACCTTGACCGCAGCCTCGGGCAACGAGCCTTTTGACAGCTTTTCCGGCGCGATCGAAGAAGGCGGGAGCGCGATCGCCTATGTGAACGCGATCGATTTCACGCTCAACAACAACCTGAACCCGTCCTTCGTTCTGGGCGCGACGACCACTCCTCAGATGGAGTTCGGGATGTCGACGCTCGAGGGCACGATGACCGTCTACTATCAGGACAAGGCGCTGATCGATAAGTTCCTCGGGGAGACCGAGAGCTCGCTCTCGATCGTGCTGGACGACCGCGTCGCCGGGCTGAACTACACGCTCCTCATGCCTCGGATCAAGATCAACGGCGCGGCCGTTCCGGTGGCAAACCCGCAATCCCGGCTTATCACGATCCCGTTCGTCGCCTTGCGCGACAGCTCGACCGGGACGCAGCTCCGGATCACCCGCACGACCTCCTAATAGGGCATCGCATGGACCTCTACGACCTCACCTTCCGCGACACCTACACCTATCAGATCCTGCACCCGATCACCAAGGAACCCGTCCCGCACGCGGACGGGTCTCCTCAGTGGATCGAGCTCTATGGATCCGACACCCGGCAATATCGCAACGCGCTGGCCGAGGTCGCTCGGCTCGACCTTGCCGACCCGACCGAGAAGCTGATCGCGTTCCTTGGCCGGATCACGGCGCGCTGGCATATCGAAGTCGGAGGCGCGACACCGAAGATCGAGGACGCGCCCGAGATCTTCGGGAAGCTCCCGTCGTGGCTGCGCGATGACGTCTTCGCGGCGGCGTCGGACCGCGCCAATTTTTTCGGCGCAGCCTCGGGGAGCTGATCGCGCACGCCGGGGCGGTTTTTCTGCTCGCGCAGAAGGACAAGGACGGGATCACGCTGCGCGAGCATTACGAGCAGGCCGAGAAGGCGACGGGGGTTCGACCACCAGAGCTCGATGTCCCGCCCTTGCCGGAGACGATGACCGAGTTCTGGGGCGTTTTCCTGCGCTTGCACCGCGCTCGACAGGCCGACGCGCCAATAGCCTTTTCCGAGGTCTTGGCGTATAGTTCGCTCACGGGGCGGGTCTTCACGCCGCTCGAGGTCGATGCGATCTCCGAACTCGATGCTCTATGGCACCAAGAGAGGGCTAAGAAATGGACGTGATCTCCCTCGGCGTCGAGGTCCAAACCAAAGGCGCGGCACAGTCGGCGCAGCAGCTCGGGCAGTTCACCAACGCCACCAAGGGCGCAGCGCGCGCGGCCGACACGCTCGAGGACCAGCTCCGCGCTACGGCGAGCGCCCAGACGCAGGTCGCGACCACCGCGCGCCCCATGACAGGGGCGGTGCAGGGGCTGGGGCAGGCGTTTAGCCGCAACTCGTCGGCGATCCAGAACGCGAGCTTCCAGCTTCAAGACATCATCGTCCAGCTATCGATGGGCGTCCCGGTGACGCGCACGCTCGGACAGCAGCTTCCGCAGCTCGTCGGGGGCTTTGGTCCGCTCGGGGCCGTCGTCGGCGTCGCGGCTGGTGCGTTCTTGTCGTTCTTGCCAATGCTTATGAGCACGACGGCGGACGCGAAGACGCTGCAAGAGACGCTCGACGACCTCTCCGACACGATTGGCTCGATGCGAGACCTATCGCAGGAGATGGCGAGCCTCGAGGGGCTGGCCGATAAATATGGCGAGGTCGACGCGGAGCTGGTGAAGCTCCTCGGGCATATGCGAGACCAGCAGATGTTGGTCGCGCAGAACCAAGCGGCCGACGCCGTCAAAGCGATCGCGGACGAATACCGGGTCGCAAGCTCTGCGGTGAACATCTTTAAGATCACCGGCACCGGCGCGGCTGCGGATGTCGCCGAGGAACTCGGGCTTACGAAGAACGCTTTTCTCGCTCTGCAAGCCGGGATCCGCGAGGCTGAAACAGCGACGACACTCGAGGATCAGGCGACAGCGGTCGCCAAAATCGCCGACGTTCTATCTCGCGCCACCGGAGCGAACGAAGATCTCGTCGCATCGGCGATCCAGACCGCGCTCAAGCTCCGCGAAGCAGCGGCGGCAGGAAAAGATCTCGAAGATTTGGACATCGCAAGCGGGATAAATGCAGCCGCATCAAGCGCGGCAGAAATGGCGCGGCAACTCGGGATCAGTGTAGAACTCGCTGGGCGTTTAATGGCGGGCGGTTATGAGCGCCCAGCTGGGGTCGTGCTTGACCCAAGAGACCCCCGCTTCAACCCCTTGGCCGCAGAAGCAGAGCGCCTTCGCATTGAAGCCGGCAAGACGTCCCCATTTGCTCCCTCATCTTCGACCCGAGGCGCAACTGGCGGGGCAGGAGGAGCATCTAGTGAGCTACAAGCAGCGGCGCGCCTCTACGAGAGCACCCGCACCGAGGCGGAACGCTACGCCGCAGAGCTCGAGAAGGTCGAGGCGCTGTTCGCGGTCGGCGCGATCAACGGCGAAGTCTACAGCCGCGCGCTCGAGGATCTGAACGCTAAGTTCGACCCGTTCACGAAGCTGATGATCGGCGTCGCAGATACCATCGAGAACGAGCTGAACAACGCCTTCGCATCCGTTCTCAAGGGGACCGCCGATCTCGGAGACGCGCTCCTCTCGTTCGCCTCGAACGTCCTTGCTAAGGTCGCGCAGGATCTGTTCGCGCAGCAATTCGCGGGGCCGATCTCCGAGGGCATCAAAAGCATCTTCTCGGCCAACGGCAACGTCTTCGACGCCGGGGGCGTCACCGCCTTCGCCAAGGGCGGCGTCGTCGGCGGGCCGACGGTCTTCCCGTTCGCCAACGGGATCGGGCTCATGGGCGAGGCCGGGCCGGAGGCGATCATGCCGCTCTCGCGCGGCGCAGACGGCAAGCTGGGCGTCATCGCAAGCGGAGGCGGCGCGCCGAGCATCACGATCAACAATTACAGCGGGCAAGAGGCCACCGCCTCGAGCGACAGCGCCGGGAACATCGTGGTCGAGATCGGGCGCGCGATCGCGCAAGACATCACGTCCGGCGGGCCGAGCTATCGGGCGATCCGGACGACCTTTGGTCTCTCAAACCGCTTGCAGCAGAGGGGTTAAAAGATGGCGATCTGGCCGGGAGCACTTCCGCAATACTTCGAGGTCGGCGTGCAGGATACGCGACAGCAGGGCTTTATCCGCTCGCAGACTGACACCGGGCCTTATAAGCAGCGCAAGCGGTTCACCGCGACGGCGCGCTTCCTCTCCGGGACGATGCTGTTCACCGGCACCGAGCGCGCGACGTTCGAGACCTTCTACAAGACGACGATCTCCGAAGGGACGGACGAGTTCGACTTCATCGATCCGGCCGACTTCTCGACCGTCTCTGTCCGCTTCGTGCAGCCGCCGACGCTCTCCGCCGTCGCAGGCGGGGGCACCGCAGGGACGGCGCAATGGCGGATCGACCTCGCGCTCGAGGTGCTCCCCTAATGCCGCGCACGCTCCCGACAACGGTCATAACAGCGGTCAATTCGCAGACGACGAGCCGCGCGTTTCTCGTGCTCCTCGACGTCTATCACAGCGATATCGGGACGTTCCGCTTCGTGAACAACACCGAGAACGTCACCTCCGACGGGGACACCTACACCGCATATCCCTTCTCGATCACGATCCCACCAGACGATCCGGATCTACAGATCAGGGCGCGCCTTCGCATCTCGCACGTCACGAGCGAGCTCAATGTGCTGCGAACGGTCGCCGGGCAGCGCGAGCGCGCGACAGTCGCGATCAAGGTAATCGACGCAGCCGACCCGGACACCATCTTGCAGTCTATCTCCGGGCTGGTGATGGCCTCGGTCGCCTATAACGCGGATGTGATGGACATCGATCTGACGATCGACAACTTTCTGACGGAGCCCTTCCCAAGTGCAACCTTCTCGCCCGCTACTTTCCCCGGCATCTTCTAACTGGTGGAACGACTATGTCGGTCTCCCGTTCGAATGGAACGGCTCGACGCGCGACGGCGTGTCGTGCTGGGGGCTCGTTTGCATGGTCTACAGCGAGGTCTTCGGGATCCGGCTCCCGCGCCACAACGAGCTCGAGACGCAGATCGAGGGCGGCGCAGAGACCGTCGCGGACTTCGCCTCGACGGGACGCGAGATCCCGCTCGAGCAGGCGCGCTCCGGGGACGTGCTGCATATGTGGGGGGTTCACCGGGGCAAGCGGCGTCCGACCCATTGCGGGATCGTCACCGAGCCGGGTTTCGTTCTTCATGCAGAAGCAGTCGTCGGCTCGTGTATTTCGCGCTATAAGGGGGACAACCGTTTCTTGCAGCGCGTGATCGGAGCTTATCGCCTTGAATGATCTCACCCCATACAGAGAGAGCGCGCTCACCGAATATATCGAGGTGACGCTGGTCCTGAACCCGCTCGCGCAGGGCGACCGGCTCGTCGTGCGCGTCTCGCCTTCCGGCACGCTCGCGGAGCTGATCGAGGCGCTTGTCCCGAACGAGCTCGATCGGGATCATATCAGCGCCTTTCTTGGCGGGGATTATATCGAGCCGCAGCTCTGGTCGAAGATCCGGCCGAAGTCGGGCTCGTCGGTTTTCTTGCGGCTCGTTCCGCAAGACCCTGTCACGATCATCTCGATCCTCGCGTCCGCCGCAGCTCCGACAATTGCGGGAGCGGTCTTGGGAGCCGGCGCGTCGGCCTTCGCTTTGGCGGTCGCTGGGGCCGCGATCTCGATCGCGATCACCTACGCCGCATCAGCTCTATTCGGGCCGCGCCAAAGCCAAAACCGCGCCGAGAGCCCGACCTATGCGATCTCCGCAGCGCGCAATAATATTGCGCCGTTCGCGCCGGTCCCGGTCGTGCTTGGCACGCATAAAATGGTCCCGCCTTATGGCGCGACGCCTTACACCGAGGTCGCAGCCAATAACCAATATCTGCGCTTCGTCGTGATCTGGGGCTACGGGCCGGTCTCAGTTTCGCAGATCAAGATCGGCAACACTCCGATCGCGGATTATGAGGACGTCGAAACCGAGCACGATTTCGATGGCTCGGCCACCGAACTCGATCTTTATCCGGCGGATGCTTCGCAGGAGGATCTGTCTCTCCTCCTGACGACCACTTACGACGAACGCCGCACCGCAGCAAATACGACAGAGATCGGGGTGACGATCACCTTCGCATCCGGGCTTTACTCGATTAATAAAAAGGGCGCGCGGGTCAACGCCTCGGCGACGATCAAGGGGCAGTATAAGCTCGCAAGCTCCGGGACTTGGACCGATTGGTTCGAGACCACCTATACAGACGACACCGCGCAGCCGAAGCGCGTGGCAAAGCGCGTTCGCGGGCTCACTCAGGGAGAGTATGATGTCCGCATCAAACGGACATCGGCAGAGCAGGGCCTGACCAACGACAAGATCGTCGACCGCGCGTTCTGGACAGATCTCAGCTCGTTCAACACTCGGGCGGAGCCGGTGAAGCTTTCGGGCATTGCGAAAAGCGCGTTCCGGATCAAGGCGACCGACCAGCTCAACGGCGTCGTCGATCAGCTCAACGCGGTCGTCTCGCTCAAGATCCCAACGTGGAACGGGTCGGCGTGGACGACCGCGACGAGCGTGACCTCGAACCCGGCCGCGATCTTCCGCTATGTCCTCAAGGGCGCGCCGAACAAGAAGCCCGTCGCGGCCGCGAACATCAACGACGCTGATCTTGGCGCGTGGTATGAGTTCTGCTCGACGAACGGGCTGGCCTTCGATCAGGTCATCGACTTCCAGCTCTCGGTCCGAGATCTCTTGCAAGACGTGGCGAACGCGGGCAAGGCGAGCCCGGCCTATGTCGACGACAAATGGACGGTCATCATCGAGAAGCCGCGAACGACCGTCGTCCAGCACTTCACGCCGCGCAACACTCGCAATTTCTCCGGGCGGATCATCTACAACGAGATCCCGGACGCGCTGCGGATCCGGTTCTTCAACAAGGATCGGGGCTATCGGGAGGACGAGCGCGTCGTCTATGACGACGGGTTCAATGCGAACAACGCGACGACCTTTCAGGTGATCGATCTTCCCGGGCAGACAGACCCGGACAACGTCTACAAGCTCGGGCGGCACTATATCGCCTCGGCACGCCTCCGGCCGGAGATCTTCACGTTTGAGGTGGACATCGAGCACCTCGTCGCGCTGCGCGGCGACTTGTGCAGGCTCACGCATGACGTGCCGGGGATCGGGCAGATGTCCGGGCGCGTCGTCTCTCGCTCGACGAACACGATCGTCCTCGACGAGCCGGTGACGCGGGAGGCGGGGAAGACCTACACGCTGCGCGTCCGGGAGACGACCACCGGAGACACGCTCGCGCTCACGGTCGCCGCATCCTCGACCACCGACACGAGCTCGACCGTCGTCGTGACGAGCGGGGGGACGTCGGTCAACCCCGGGGACCTCTATCAGTTCGGCGAGCAGAACATCGAGAGCCTCGAGGTCATCATTTCGGCGATCGAATATATCGATGATCTCGGCGCGCAAGTCACCTGCGTGCCCTACTCTCCCGCGATCTACAACTCGGCCACCTCAATCCCAGCCTATACGACCGTGCTTTCGGAGCCGATCTCGACGTCGTTCGTCGGACCACCCCGGCCGTCTATCAAGAGTATCGTATCGGACGCGCGCGCCTTGCAGGTCACCTCGAGCGGCGCGGTCGTCCCGTCGATCTATCTTTATGTGCAGGCAGGAAAGGCGGCAAAGAGCAACGACGGCACGGTCACGCGCACCGAGTTTTTCCAAGCGCGCTTTCGCAGATCGGGCTCGGATGACCCGTTCACCTATATGCCATATAGCCCGATCGATAGCCCCTACGTTCCGCTCTTTCCCGTCGAGAGCAATATCGACTATGACCTCGGCGTGCGCGCTATCGGCCCAGATCAGTCGTCGACGAGCGCCTTCGTAAACGTCGCGAACCACCAAGTCATCGGGGCATCGGCAAAACCTCCGGCCGTCGATACGTTCACGATCAACACGATCGGGGAGCATACCTACGTCGAATGGACCTATCCCTCGATCCCGATCGACGTGATCGGCTACGAGGTCCGCTACTCTGCGGATCAAGGCAATACAAACTGGGCGACGATGACCACGATCTCGAACAGTATCCCGAGAGAGGCGCGCTCGTTCACGGTCCCGAGCCGCTCGGGATCCTACGCGATCAAGGCGATCGACGTGCTGCAAAATAGATCGAGCGCCGCAAAGTATATCAACGCTTCTCTCGAAGATCCGGCCGCGCAAAACGTGATCGAGACGATCACCGAGAACCCGGCATGGTCTGGGACTATGACCTCTGTCCAAGTCTATGACGGGAACCTACAGCTCGAGAGCCAAAACTTTATGGCAGGATGGACGACGCTCGCCGCCGTCCAGTATATCGGCTTCACGGGCGATACGGGGTATGCCGACGAGGGATATTATGAGTTCGGAGAGACGGATCTCACCGAGGTCTATAGTTCGCGGGTGACGTTCGACGCCGTCACCGCGACAGCGGGCGGCTTGTTTACGATGTCGACGTGGACGACCCTGTCCGAGATCGCAACGATCGCTGGAACAGACAATGGAGACGACGTCTTCGTCGAGCTGCAAATCAACTATTCGATCGTCGACAGCGCGACGCCGGTTTACCAAGGATGGCGGAGGTTCGTCGTCGGGGACTACACCGCGCGCCATATCAAGTTCCGCGTTTACATGAGCTCGCTCTCGTTGACCCTAAGCCCGACCGTGACCGCGTTGAGCGCGACGATCGATATGCCGGATCGCGTCGCCAAGGGGAACGACATCACCTCCGGCGCGGGCACTTACTCGGTCGTCTTCTCGCCTAAGTTCAAGGAGGTGCGCTCGGTGACGATCTCCGCTCAGAACATGCAGACCGGCGATTATTACGAGATTTCGGGCAAGACGCGCTCGGGTTTCGATGTTATCTTCCGCAACAGCGCCGGAACCGCGGTAAGTCGGTCCTTCGACTATCAAGCGATCGGGTTCGGCAGAGAGAGGAGCACTTAAATGTCGCAATATGATTTCGGGACAATTGATCCGAACACCAAGAGCGGGACCGCGCTCGCGACCGATCTGAACTCATGGCGGAACGCGCTGCACTCGACCCACGGCGGCTCGAGCGCGCCCAGCTACATCACGGCCGGGATGCTTTGGGCCGACACCACGTCGGCGAACTATGAGCTCAAGATGTATGACGGCGCGCAATCGATCACCGTCGCGGTGATCGACGCGACGAACAACGTCGCGCGCGTCGCGGTCGACAGCGCGGAGACGAGCTACATCACCTCAACCACCGCAGGGCAGATCCAGCATATAATCTCGGGTTCGGCTATGGTGACGGTCAATTCGACAGGCGTGGGGATTGGGACGAGTTCGCCTAGTGCAAAGCTAGACGTTCAAACGAGTGGCGGTAAGTTTTTAGTAGAAGCCTTTGGAGGTAGCTCCACCCAGATTGGCACTGCTAACGGCTCAGGTTCTGTTTTTAGGATTAACGGCGATGCACGTCTTGACTTTTATGTAGATAAAATAGAACGCGCCCGCATCGACGCATCAGGCAACGTGCTGGTGGGGACGGCTACTCCTTTTGGCAAACTCACATTGGCAATGGACACAACCACACTTATTTTTGGAAACCTTGAGACAGACGTTGCTCAGGTCGGAACTGGCTCTACGGCGGATAGTATCGCTTTTGGTCGCTTTTCGGACTTGGGTGCAACCTTTACGGAATACGCCCGCTTCGACTCAGGCGGCGGCTTTCTTGTAGGGGCGACCTCACTCAGCACGGCAAGCTCTACGGACACTGGCTTCTCTGCTAGCTCAGGCGGCTTCGGCGCATTTCAACGTGCAAGCAATACCGTTCTTAGCCTAATGCGTCAAACCAACGACGGCACCATTGTTGATCTTCGTCAGGGCGGGACTTCGGAAGGCACCATCTCCGTCTCTGGCACGACCGTCAGCTACAACGGTGGTCACCTCTCCCGTTGGGCGCAATTCCCTGACAACTCGCGGCCTGAACTCCTCAAAGGCACGGTCATGTCGAACCTTGACCAGATGTCGAACTGGGACAACGAGGACAACGAACAGCTTAACTGCGTTCAGGTCAGCGCAGTCGAAAGTGATGCCAACGTGGCTGGGGTGTTCGTGGCTTGGGACAGCACAGACGATGGCTACAACGACATCCTGCTTGCCATGACGGGCGACATGGTGATCCGCATCGCAGGTGGCACCACGGTCCAGCGCGGTGATCTCCTGATGTCAGCAGGCGACGGCACGGCCAAACCGCAGGGCGACGACATCGTGCGCTCCAAGACCATCGCCAAGGTCACGTCAACCCATATCTCTCACACCTACGCTGACGGCTCCTACGCTGTCCCGTGCGTGTTGATGGCTTGCTAACATGACCCCCGATATGCTTTGGAACTTCGTTCTCAGCGGCGCACTCGGCCTGATCGGCTGGGTGCTGAAGAACCATGTCGAGGAAGTGAAGCGCCTGCAAATCCTACTGAACCGCACACGCGAGGAAGTAGCCCGTGACTACGTCACGCGCGCCGACATGCACGCGGACATCAACCGCGTTCTCGTGCGGCTCGACAACCTCGACAAGAAGATCGACGAGCTGATGCGGAGCTTGGCAAAATGAGACCGCGATGTTCGACCCGGCCAGCATAGGGATCGCCCTCAGTATCGGGAGCAAAGCCTTCTCGATGCTCAAGCAGGGCATCGCGGCCGGGCGCGAGATCCAAGACATGGCCTCGCAGCTCTCCGAATGGGGCAAGGCGGTCTCGGATATTGCCTATGCTGCGGAGCGCGCCAACGAGCCGCCGGGGGTCTTCAAGACCCTGTTCGGGAGCACCTCCCAGCAAAGCGCGATCGACATCTTCGCCGCCCAGAAGCAATGCGAGCAGCAACGCAAGGAGCTCAAGCAGCTCATCACCTACTCGTATGGCAACGACGCTTGGCAACAGTTCACCGACATCGAGCGACGCGTCCGGGAGAAGCAGCGCGAGCAGGTCTACCGCCGCCGCGAGATCATCGAGGGGCTGATCGAGTTCGCGCTTTGGACAGGCGTGATTGCGGTGGCGATCGTCGTCTCTGGCATTGGTCTATATTTCTGGGGGCGCTATCTTGGGAGATGGTAAAATGAGGCTGGCACTGGTTCTATTGGTCGCGGGCTGCGGACCCGTCACCGTCTCCTCGGTGGCCTATACCACCGCTTGCCCGAAGGGGGACGCGCAATGCGAGATCCGGCAGAACGCGGAGACGCTCTACTACATGGCAATGCCGGACGCAGCGAACGAGCTACTCTGCTCGGGCGATACGCGCGACGTCATGGGGGCGCTTTGCTCGGTCTACTGATGGCCTTGCCGGTGGCCGCGCAGGTCACCGGCGATCTCAACACAAACAGCGGCAACACGAACTCGACGATCGGGTCGAACAATAACACCGCCGAGAGCACGACGAACTATAACGGATCCGGGAGCGCGCCCTTCTCGACGCCGGTCCCGACCGCAGCCGCGCCGACTGTCATGGGCGGGGGCGGAAACGATAGCTGCTTGATCCCGGTGCAACAGGCGTTTCAGATCTCGATCTTCGGGCGCGCCGAGGGGCGCATGGAGCAAGATCCGGAATGCGGACGCCGGAAAGATGCCCGCCTGCTTGGGACGCCGCAGGAGACCGGCGGGCTCGGTCTACAGGTCTCCGGGATCTCGGTCATGTGCAGCAGCCCGGAGGTCTTTCGGGCGATGGCGCTCGCGAGCACGCCTTGCCCGATCTACTCGATCGAGACCGGCAAGCTCCTCACCGGGCGCGACGCTTACATGGCGATGCGTTCCCAGCCCTCGATTTATGTGGTAGGATACGCGGGCGACCCGGGCTTCTGGGACGCTTTTCTGATGATGGGTGAGGAGCTCCCGGATGTCCTACCTCAAGAAAGCAGCGGTCCTCTTCTTTCTGAACGCTTCCGCCGTTCACGCCGAGCAGACGATGCAGAACCTTCAGGGGTCGGCGCAGGCAATCCTTGACCAGCTCGCCGCCTCGCAGGATCTCACGGTCGGCGCGGTCTACAGCGCCGGACAGGGCGACATCATCGCGGCAGGCGTGATGCAGGACGCGGCGATCTCCGCGCAGATGGTAACCGCCTACAACGGCGCGATCGACGACGTGCTCGATGCGACCTATTACAACGCCGAGATGCTCTTCGAGGATCAGCACGAGGTCGCGATGGCGAACCTCGATCTCGCCGTCGACGATCTCGTGGCAGCGACCGCCGTCCTGATGGAGGTGCAGGCGATCGCCAACATGGCCGCGAACGCCGACACCGTGCAGGAGCAGCTCGTCGTCCAAGCCGCGCTCGAGAACACCGACATGACGATCAGCTCGGCCGACGTCTCGAGCTATAACAGCGCGCTCGGGGCGGTGCAGACCTATGCCCGGGATGCGGGCGCGTTCCTCGCCGCGTCGCGGAACAGCACCATGACCGGCACGGTCGACGCCTACGCCTCGACCAGCGGGACGAGCCTCTACGGCGCGACAGTGGCTTACAGCGCGACGGCCGACATCATGAACATCTCGGCGGGCAACGTCTTCGGGATCGGGCTGCAAGGGCTGCTCGGCGCGAACGTCGTGACCCTCGAGGAGGTCTATGCCGCAGGATACGGCTCTTGAGTGAAGAACCCGAAGCCAACGGCCTGCGGATAGCAGGGATCGACGTCAAGGGCTGGTGGCTCGCCGCAGCCCTTCCCGCGCTCTCGGGGATCAGCGGCGCGGTGTATGTCGGCTATGACACGGTCAACCGGTTCTGGGCCGTCGAGGAGAGCGTGGAGGGCGTGCTGGGCGTCGAGAGCCGCGTGCAGACCCTCGAGCAGGCGATCCAAGACAACGACGTGCGCGGGCTCGCGCCGAAGCTCTCCGCGATCAGCACGCAGATGTCGACGATCCTCGAGCAGCAAAAGGAGCTCCTCGAGCTCCGCTCGATGGTCGAGAAGTCGGACGCGGTCACGAGCGGGCTCGCGGGCAAGCTCGAGAAATACGACGCGGAGATCGAGGATCTCTGGAAGGCAATGGATGATCTAGTAAGGAACCCCATGCGATGATCGAGAAACTGGTCTGGATAGGCTTCATCGGCGTGCTCGCCGGGATCTTCTACCTCTCAGGGGACGGCTTCTACCGCTACCCGTGCATGGATCCGGCTAACGCCGATACACTGCAATGCAAACCGCCGATCTGCTCGGCTACCCGGACGTGCCCGTCCGATCTCACAGGAGGCGCAAACTATGTCACGCAGTAAGAACGACCCGGAGATGCTCGAGGCGCGCTTGCGCTATTTCATCGGCTGCGCGCTGGTCGTGATCCTTGGGGGCACGATCTTCGCCGTGCTCTACTCGCTGGTCTTCATCACGCAGCCGCTCGAGGTCTCGCCGAACGACCAGAAATTCTTTGAGCTCCTCACCCCACTGGCCTCGTTTATCGTGGGGGCGCTAGGGGGCGTCCTCGCGGCGGGCAACAGCGGAAAGCGAAACGGCAACGATGACGAGCCGCCAAGACAGGAGATGCAAGAATGATCGGGATGAAGCTGGTCGGCGCGCTCGTCGGGCGCAAGGTGAAAGAGAAGGCGGTCGAGGCCGTCCTCGATAAGGTGGATCTGCCAGAGCCGCTCGAGAAGGCGATCGAGGCTTCCGTCACCGGCTCCCCTTTGGGGATGCTGGGCAAGCTCGGGAAGGTCTTAAAGAAATGATGCTCCGGGTCGCGGCCGCGCTCGTCGTCCTCGCGGCTCCCGCGCTCGCGGAGCAATACAAGATCAACCGCGTGATCGATGGCGACACCGTCGAGATCGCGGTCGACTTCTTGCCGGATCCGCTCCCGCCGAAGCTCTCGATCCGCGTCCTCGGGATCGACACGCCGGAGAAGGCCCCGCGCGCCCAGTGCGAGGCGGAGGCCAAGAAAGCGGCGGAGGCGAGCGCGTTCACCAAGAGCGCGGTCGCGGTGGCGCAGAGCGTCGAGATCCAGATCAAGAGCTGGGACAAATACGGGGGACGCGTCCTCGGGCACGTCCTCCTCGACGGGCACAGCCTGTCCGAGATGCTGATCGGCGCGGGCCTCGCCCGGCCTTACAAAGGCGAGGCCAAGACCTCGTGGTGCGAATAGGAGATAGAACATGAGCCTTTTGACCGAAGCCCAGCTCGCGGCGATGATCCCGACGAACACGGAGATCCTTGGCTGGTGCGCCGCGCTCAACGAGATGCTTCCGAAGTATGAGATCACGACCGACCGGCGGATCGCCGGGTTCGTGGCCCAGTGCGCGCACGAGAGCGCGGACTTCAAGCTCCTCGAGGAGAACCTGAACTACCGCGAGGCGACGCTCCTCAAGGTCTTTCCGCGCTATTTCGGGCCGGGAAAGCAGAACGCGGCCGAGTATGCGGGCAAGCCCGAGAAGATTGCGAATTACGTCTACATGGACAAGCACCGCTCGGCCGGTGGCGCGCTCGGCAATGTGAACGAGGGCGACGGGTGGCTGTTCCGTGGCAAGGGGCTCAAGCAGGTCACCGGCCGGGCAAACCACGCAGCCTTTGGCAAGACGATCGGCATGACCGCCGA
>Ga0181355_1000264_pt1 | contig 21736 bp, 9 predicted proteins | sample Fa13VDMM15DN_FD_130099 | JGI IMG/M metagenome (GOLD analysis project Ga0181355, IMG submission 130099) | Freshwater viral communities from Lake Michigan, USA - Fa13.VD.MM15.D.N | ecosystem: Environmental > Aquatic > Freshwater > Lake | place: USA: Michigan | collected 2013-09-23 | reverse complement strand
TTATCGGTGTTGCCGTTTAATGGTGGTACATATAAGCAAACCCCATTTGAGGATTGTTCAAAAGAACAATATGACAGTATGATTAAGAATCTATCTAATGTTGATCTATCTAAAGTAGTTGAAATACAAGACAATACTAACTTTTCAGATTCACAAGCGTGTGGGGGAGGTAATTGTGAGATTGTATAGTTACTTAGGAACACAGTGTTGGATCTATTCATTAACCATTAATACAAATAACTTAAACTAAATAGTATGAAAGAAAGTGCATTAATAGACATGCAAAAAAAGCAAGAGGCTATAATAAGGGTGCTGCAAGAAATAATGAACGAACAGCAGCATCTAACAACATTAGCAATGGGTGTTTTAGAAACAATAAAACTTATGCCCGGGTATGATGACGCTATAAAAGCCTTGATGGAAAAAAGCAAGGCCGCAAATGAAGAGCCTGAAAAACCAACATTAGAATTATAATTTAATAAGAAAGAGGGGACCACAAAACGTGTATCCCCTTTTCCAATTATAGGAACTATTAGGTATGGTGCCTATTATTCTTTGCTCCTATTATTCACCCATTCTTCTTCTTCTTTTTTTAAGTAACAATTCTCTTTTTCTTTTTCTTGCCTCTATCTTCTTTTCTCTTTTCTCCTTAAGGTAATTTATTCTAGCCTCGCCTCTTAACGCTCTTATACTATCTTTAGTTGCTTCCCTTGTTTCAGCAGCCTTTATTTTACCTTCTTCTTTACGTGTTGCTTTAGCGGTTTCCTTTATAAGTATATCCCCTTTTGTACCTTCAATACCAACTGTCCAAGGTGAATAACCCATTCCTGTTGCAAGCCTTTGTACGGCAGTATTTTCAGAATTAAATGCTTGAGATACATTTTCAACCTTATTAACAAGTCGATCCATTGGAAAGTTAACGGTTGCTTCAACAAGTTTTCCACTAACGGAATACATAGGCCCTAAATGAACTCTACCATCCTGCATAACACTCCACCCTCTTTCTGCTATTAGGTCTTTGTCATATTTAGTTTGTTGTAATCCACTATATATTTTTCTTAATTTAGACCCAATTGGAGGAGACATATTTGCTGCTTCAAGAATAACTTTTGCGTATTCTGCTTTTTGTTTTTTAGCTTGCTCTTCAAAGTATTTAATAAGAGTATTTTTTAATGTTGCAGTAATACCGCCAACAAAGCCAGTACCCCTAAGTATACTATCTAATACACCATTTCCAAGATCAATTGCTGCTTCCTCTTTTGTTTTTTTACTTTTATTTTTATCTTCGTCTTCTTCGTCAAACGAAACAGCAAATAAGCCTTGTTGTAATCCAGAAAACATTAGATTTTGTACTGCTAAATAATAAACTATTTTAGCAACATTAGTTTTAGCATCTCCCCTATTGTTTTTAAGGTCTAATGCGGCTTTTTTAACAATACGAGATTGTTGCATCGTGAAGTTCTGGAATACTAATAACAGTCTACCTGCACTACTTGCTTGTTGTTTCGATATATCTTTTGGATCACCAGATTGTTGTGTTTCATCTGAAACTTTTGAAAATTCTTCCCAAGCTTTTGCTTCTGCTTCTGTTTCTGGCAACCCTTCCTTTAAATAAGTTTTAATTCTATTTCTATAAAATGGAGCACCCCCAGAGGCAATAGCAAAACTATCCGCTATTTGTGTTGGCGTATAACCTACCTTTAATAAATACGATGTTACTGCAACAACTTTATTTTTACTATTTGCTGCTGCATTAGCAATCTCAGATGAAGCAACATCCTCTCTTAATCCACCACGCCTTTCTTTTAGTTTATCCGAATTCCATATACGAGAAAAATCTTTCCAATATTGTGGTTGGTTTGCAAATGACTTAGCCGCGGCAAATGGATTATTGTCTCTGAAGTTTAAAAAGTTAACTGATCCTAATAACTGCAATGCAGCGGATCTTGTATTTAAGAACATGATAGATCCTGTAGATCCATTTATCCAACTACTCCAAGCCGCACTTTCTTTATCCTGCCCAAAACTTCTATTTTTCCCATTAGTCATTCTATATACAGAATCCTCTAACGCTTCTCTAACGTTTGTTCCATAAGTTGCCTCAATCTTATTCATATTTGGGCCAACTAATCTACCATCTTCCCATTTACCAAAAATATTTTCTGCATTTTCAATAAATTCACCTAAGAATTTTTTTCTACCTGAACCCTCGGTTATATTATATAAATCTGAAACAATAGTATTTGAATCCCAAAAATTATCTGGTGGTAACCACCCTTCTTTTTGTCTACCCATTACAACTAATCCATCTTTAAATGTAGAAAGTTCAGGGTTATTATCAACAAGATCCGATAAATAAGTTTTATCTCTCGCTGATAATCCAGGAATTTCTGTGCCATATTGGTTCCATATTGCAACACGCATAGCCTGGTCATATGTAAAATTTTTATTAGGAGTTAATTTCTCAAGTTCTTTTTTAACCTCCGGGAATGACTTTAGCAATGCTCTATAGTCTTTCTTTATAGACTGTCTAACCGAGCCCATTAAATCGACTCCGTTTATATATGGTTTTATTAAAGCATCTTGCAAGAATTTTTTATGAGCCTCACCTTGAGTACCTTTGCCCATAAAATTGTAAAGTAACAATTCAAAATCCGCAGCCGAAGGTGGAACATAGAAGTCAAACTTATTTTTATTGACACCTTTTCTTCTTGCAGTAATATCTGAATATACTTTATAACTTTCTACGCCTTTAACCTCTTCAATAATTCTATTAAAATCATCAGACATGGTTTTGCTAAACTTAATTCTAGCTTGTTGAATTTTTGATTTAACATCTAATACATCTAAGGCATCTCGCACCGCTTTAACATTTTGTGGAGCGTCATCAGCAAAGTAAAAATCATTATATCCTTCAGCAGCTTTATTTGTCATCCAATCTGCTTTTGCTTGCCCCGTGCTATTTCCTAAGCCGGTTATATTTTCTATAGGTATATCAATGCCTATTGACGACAAGAATTCATGAATAGGTTCAGCGGCATCCGCGGGACGAGCCGTAAGAATAAAGAAATTTTCTGGCCCAAATTTACCAATCATCTTCTTCATCTTTTCAACCATAGGGCCTGGTTTACCACCAACAACTTTGCTAAATTCAGAGAAATCAAAATCCGCACCTTCATTTAAAAGTTTAGATCCATTTTTGGCAAATTCTTCAGCATTTAATTTTCCGGTTTTTCCACCAGGCATTGTGTATAGCACATTACCTTTTGTTAATCCAACTGTATCGTCAAAATCAAAAACAGAAATACCTTTGTCAGCTTTTGATAATTTAGTGGAATTTGTAATAGCCTCAGAAGTGTTATTATTTTTTTTAATATTAGGGATATTTTTTATATATGATATTCTGCTTTCAGGAATATTTTTAAATAAACTTTCCCAAGACTCCGGGCTATAAATAGAAGACTTTGATTTTTCTACTAATTTATTTGATGAATCAGTAGTTAATTGAGTATATACCTTTAATGTGAGTGTTCTTTTACCATTTACTTTAACTTTTCCAGCATGCAAAAATGCTTTAGAATATAATTCACCTTTCAAAGCCGGAACATCAAGGCCAAGCGGGTTGCCTCCTATATGAAAAATACCAATATCACCATACCCTATATAATTAATTCCTTTTCTATTATTTATATCAGACACAATTTCCATTGGTATATTTAAATCTTTACCAGATATTAATGTTCTTTTGTAAAGAGAGGAGTTTCGTGTTAATTTATTTAATGTTTTTTGATCAACTTCAAGACTTCCGTTTTTGGTAAAACTAGCACCTTGATCTATTGCTTTTTGCACAAAAGAATTAAACCTTTTATTATTTTCTATTTGATCAAGTACATTCTTTTTATTTTTTGCATTTAATGCTCTTGAAGTATTTATTTTTTTATTTGTTGCATAATTATGAACATTTAATGATATTACTCTATCATTTTTACTTGATTTAACTTCAAAATTTATATCAATCCCTTTATAAGAAAACTTAACATCAATTGCATCAGAACCAGCTCCGGCAGCTTTTACTGAAATTACTTTAAAATCTTTATTCTTTATATTGTTTAATGTTTTTATAACTTCTTCTTCCGCAATATTTCCTCTTTTACCTGCTGTAGCGGTTCTAACAGTTTCAAGAGCATCTGCAATTGGATATAGATATTCGTCATATAATTTCTCATATAAGTCATTGCCTAATTCATTTCTTAAATTTAGTTCCTTATCTCTTACTGCTTTGTCTCTTTTATATATTGTAGGCTTAATAATATCTCGGATCATACCTACGATAATGTCGGTTACAGCATTGTCGGTTATATCTACATTTAATTTTTTGGCTAAATCTAATTTAATAGCTTTAGAGTGCTTAATATTACCTCTTTCCGCTTGTCTTGCAAAATCAACAGCAAAATTATCCGCAATCTCAACACCTTGTCTTTCTTGATTAGTAGCAAGAGCTTCAAATATTGGCCCTCCTTCAGCAAGATCAGCATTAATAATGTCAAAGGCTCCTTCCTCAGCCATTGCTTTTGAAACCGACTCTTTTCTTCCTCTAATTGGATTACCATCAGGCCCAATAAATTGTCCTAAAAATGCTTCATTAGAAATGTTATTAAAAGCATTAGGCAAGCGTCTAACTAACTCTGCTCCAGAAGTCCTCCCGGCTTGATCTGTGGTTGTTTTTTCTCTATCTATTTTCTGGCCAACCCACTCAGGAAAACTAACAAATTTTCCGTTAATTTGTTTTTGAATAGCCTGTGGTATACCGCCTTGTCCGTCTTTACCCATTAACCAGGTGGTGGTCATGTTTTCAAGAATATATTTTTTATTTCTTAGTAATTCTTTTTTAAATACGCCGTCTTTTTTACCGCCTAGCATTGTTTTTATATCAATGTCTAATTGCTTCCCAATCTCATCCCTAATTTCAGAAATTAACGGTGTTACAGTTCTATTTAATGTAACAGGAGCATCAATTCTATTTTTTAGTGTTCTAGCTATTGTTACTATCTTGTTCGTAGCTGTTTTTAAGATCCCTGGGCTAAAAACATTTGATTCTAATGCATTCTTATATGCGGGCTTTTCGTTGACTGTTTCAGCAAATCCTTGATCAGCCGTTTCTGTTGACATTAAATCTTTTTCTTCCGATGCGTCTTTACTAAATTGTTTATCTAATATTTTTCTTGATGTAGCAATTGCTCTAAATGGCAAATACTTGTTTATCCAAGCCGCTAAAGGAATAGACTTATTATAACTTTTAATAAGATCAAAAATTCCACCTACTCCGGTTTCTACTTCATCTGTGAATAGTTTCTTTTCAAACCCTGGAGCGTTTCTACGCTTATCTACTATTTTATTTGTAATAGGTTTAAATAAATCTATAATTTCATTTGCTCCTTTTTCTCCTTTTGTTTCGTATATTTTTTGAACTTTATCAGAAGACACAGATCCTTTTTCGTTTTTTATTATTTCTTTATCAATATCTTCTTCTGTTACTTCTTTTTTAACATTAGGTTTAGAGGCTTCTTCAGGCGCTTTTTTAGCTTTTTCTAAATCTTTTTCAAAAACCTCAAGTCTACCGGTATAATCATCGTAATCAATTTCCCCTTTGTCAAATTGCTCTTCTAGCTTATCTATCTTTTTTTGGACTTCCTCAACTTTAGCTTTTGAAAAAGAAGCGTTACTTTTTGCTTCTTGTGCTATAATTTCAGATGCTTTCTTTTGTAATTCCTTTGTTCGAGTACTACGGTTACCTGTTTCATACTCAGTAGGAAGAACATTATCTATATATTGTTTTATGTCTTTACCAGATGTAAAATCAATACTTCCATCAGTCTCTATATCTTCGGATGCTTTAAGATCTCCTTTTTTCCCTTTCTTCTCTAGGGCTATTTCAATATACTGAGTAAAGTACTCGTCCATGTTATCCGCCCGCTCAGTTTCGCTATAACCTTCTAATCTTTTTTCTAAAGCTGCTCTATCTTCATTGCTTAATTCCTCAAGAAATTCATCTAAAATTTTCTTTTGTTCAGCAGGTTCCATGGTGGTAAAACTTTTAAACAAGTCATGCCCTGTTTCATGTATACCTGTAAACTTTCTACCAGCAACCGCGGCAGTTTCGTAACTTATTATTTTTTGACCATTCTTTAATTGTACACCGTAATTTAATCTTAAAATTTCATTTGCAGTATAATATCTCTGTGTGCCATCAGAGTTTTTTTCTCCTTCTTTTGCAACCCTTTGATCTGGGTTTTTGTCAAAATATTCTTGTAGCAGTTTTCCATCGGCAAATTCTAATACAGTTAAATTGTTTGATCTATCACCAAAAATAAAAGGCTTATTACCATCAAACTCTTCTACACCATTAAATTCTTTTGCTTTTTCGTTATTAGCATACATTTCAACGGCATTTGCATTAGCCTTCTCAGATAACAGCACAGAGTAATATCTTATAGCATCTTCTACTTTTTTAGGATCAACTTTTTCTCCTTGTTCTTCTTTTAATCTTATTTCTTTTTGTACTGCTTTTTCAGCTTCTGCTCTAAAATAGTCTCTTAACTGAGCACCACGTACAGTATTTGACATAGCCTCATACTGTACCTTGTATCCAAAGTCAAACAACTCTGTTTTTTGCTTTTGATATTCGTTAAATTCATTCTCTAATTCTTTTAGTCTATCTCTTTTTACTTCATCAGAAATAGATTTGTCATTTTTAAGCTCCTTGCCTTCTTTTAAAATCTCTTGGGATTTTTTATTTGAAGAAATTAGGCTGCTCCATTGTTTGTTATTTAATGTTTTTAGTTTTTCGTTTTTATCTTTTAACATTATATCTAAATCTAATTTAGATTTAGCTAACAATTCCTGTATTACCTTTTTTTCATTATTAGAAATTGAACTTCTAAGTTTTTCCTCATACCCTACAATCTTTTTAGATTGTTTATCAATTGATTTATCTCCACTTATTCTATACATAGCCTCAGACGCTACCAAAGGTGCTCCTTTAGTTAACCCGGCAAAAAATGTTGCAGACGCAACTAAATGACCATCTAACCCATCAAAGATAGTGGACTTGTCAGCTTCACCAACAATTATATTCAATGCATTTTTAGAAAAAGCAGCCCCCCCCATTATAGCATTACTATGTAGCACAGCGCCTCCCCAATCAGTAAGGCCACCCATAAGTTTTTCTTTAGGGGTTAAGTATTGAAAAAAACCTTTTCTAATAATATTTTTTTGAGTGTTATTACCTGCTGCATACAAAAGCTTGGCTTTATCTATTTGCCCTTTCATACCATAAGCAAGCACGGCATCAACCCCCGCAAATGTTGCTGGTAAAGCAAATTTTTGGAACTCATTATATTTACCTGGCTCACGTTCCATTTCTTCTAGCATTTCAGCTTGTTTATTACCACCTGCTTCCGCAACAAACAGACCAATCCCAACTGGATTAGAAAAATGAGCTAAAACGCTACCAACATTCATAGTCTCATTGACAGCAAAAGATCCAAAATCTTTTAAAGAGTAATCCGAAAATGACAAGTCTTTATTTTGTTTAGCAAACTTGAGAGCTCTTTCCTCTTGCTCTTTTTTATTAGCTAATGCTGCATCTCCAAAAAAATTAGTAACTCCTTCTGGAATAGGCGATTCTTTGTCAAATAGTGAAGCCATGCCATTTATAGAACCCACTATAGACGCATATTTTGTAGTCCAGTCTAAAGCTCCTTCAATACCAGTAACGGCACTTTGAATTATTTGATTTCCAGACTCAACTATATTATTAATACGCCCCCAATCTCTATTAAAACTATCTGCAAGATTTTCATAATCATTAAATTTCTCATAAGTTTTAGACAATTCTGTGTTTATATCTGTTTGTCTTTCAGAAAAATATTTAAAATAACCTAAGCTATTATTATATTCTTTTTTTAATTCTTCAGATATAGGTATGTTATCTTTAGCTAGTTGATTAGCTTCTTCGCTTATTTTGTCTAATTTAACAAGGCTTTGGTATTTAAAATCTTCTAATGCTTCTTCTTTCTTTTGATTTTTTAATATTGTAGCTTCAGCTTTTGTTACTTCATTTGTACTAAACGTTTTTATTATATCTTTATTAGTGGTTCCAACTTTATAAAGTCCACCTTTAGGTTTATAATTTTGGTTTACGAACTCTTCATTAGCATCAAACCACTCTTGTTCTTTTTGTGTAATAATAGCTTTTTCATTATCTTGCTGTCGGAGTTTTATAGCTAAATCATAAACACTGTTTTCATCAATAACTGGTTCTGGAATTTTGTATAATGGATATTTTTTATTTTGTATTTTCCATAATTCTTTTTTCTTTTTTAATTCTTCTGTAGCTTTATCGGAGTATTCTTTATTTATTGACCAATCCTTTTTAAATTGATCTGGTGAGTCCCACTTTCCATCACTAAAAGTACCAAAAGTAACTGCGTCTGTAAGCGCTCCCGCCACCGATGCAACCTCTCCTTTCGCTATTTCCCAAAAAGTGTTTCCATTTATTTCATTTTCCGCCTTTTTGCTTTGTTCTTCTTTTTCGGCTACATTTAATCCAATGCTAGCTATATAGTCATTTGATTTATCAAATACCACCTTGTTTTCTTCTAAAAGCCTTTTATTAGTCCTAGCAGCCTCTCTTGCTTTGGTTGCTGCCTCGTCTATTTCAAGTTGTTTTTTTTCTTCTTTTAATTTTTTTGCTTTTTCTTTTTTATATTCATCAGAATAGAATAGTTCTGGGCCTCCCATTGTAGGTAGTGCAAGATCTGTTCCTGCAAATGGATCTAAACTAGGGGTGAATGTTTGTTTATTTTTTACTACAGTTTTTTTATTTTCTACTACAGTTTTTTTAACTTGTGTTTTCTTTTCTGTTGGTGTTGCATATAGATCATTTATACCTAAAAGTTCAATTCCTGACTTTACTTTAGGTGTATTTAGCTTATATTTATTTTTTTTAACTATAGCATCAAAGGAGGTTTTACTCTCCTTGGCCATTTTATTAATTTGATCGTATGTAATTATGTTACCTGAACTGTCTATGTATTCAAACATATGCCTTACTATTTAATTATTTTTTTATTTATTATTTTACCAGTGTTCTCTTAACCCTATTAAGCCCCTCTCTTACTTGTGCGGCATTTAACGAAGATACAATAACTTCTCCAGTTACCGCATCTATAATTTCATACACTTTTCCATTTTTTACAATCTCAGCACTACGTTCAACATTATTAATAATTATTCTAGTGGTACCTCCAGTATTTATTATTTTATTTTTTTCTTCTTTGGTATATAATGTAGTTTTATTACTATTTTTGCCATCATTATTCCCATCACCACCATTATTTTTAGCTACTTTTGAAGGTGTGTCTTTTCTAACAGATATTTTCTCCTCTGCCTCTTGTACTCTATTTTGTTTTGTTAATAAACCTTTAGACAATAGCAAATAACCTTCTTTAACCAGGTTTTTTTGGTCCACTGTAAATGGGGTTGCTAAATCGTCGGCGCCTATTAATTTGTCCAATAAACTTTGCATTTGGTCTTTTTGTTCTTTTGGTAAAAAATCATCTTTTACCATGCCTTCTAATTGTGGTTTTATTGATTCCACCCATGCGGAGTTTGCTTCACTTGGATTAACCAATAGAGCATCTGCCTCGGCCATTATTTTAGTTCTATAAACTTCCTCGTTACCAATTATTTTATTTACATTTAACGCGTATACTTTTGTTTGTTCCCAGTTGGTCGCTACGTCTTTGCCACCAACCCGTTCAGCTCCAACTTGTCTTTCAATAGTACCTACTCCCTTAGTATATTTTACCCCATTAATTTCTCCGGTAAAATCTGTATCAACAAAACTATCTGCATATCGCTTATTAACTTCTGTTTCTCCTTTTGCGTTCTTTGTTGTACCTTTAGCATTATTCATTAATCCTACATTAATAGCGTCAATTGATTTAGTTACCTCTGGTATTAATGTTAATCCGCCAAAACCGTCGGGATTTGACGCCATTTTATTTATAGCCGTAATACTCAATGGAAACTCTTCGCCTTTAATGTCTGTAGCATATAGCATTTGGCTCATTGTGCCTGTATTGGGGTCATATGTCATATCTGTTCTTTTACTCTTACTTGGCAATTGACCACTTAATAGATCAAGTGTTGTTAAAAGCCTAGAATCATTAGAGGCACTTATTCCTCCTTCTTTACCATACAAACCTCTTTTTTTAGTGAACATTTCATTAATAGCCCCTAAATTGGTTATTCCATTAGCATAGTCCTCAACAGACGTTTGAATCGCCATAAGTTGTTTTCTTAAAGCTGGGTCTGTATTCCCTGCTAATTGATCAAGGCGTATGTCAGCAGCTTTTTGTATCCATTCGTCATATGTGGCATCCCATTCTACAGTACCCCCTTTTTGAGATATAGCATGGATTTTACTTTTTTGCTCAATTGCCCACTGGTCAACAGCCATTTGGTCTTTAGCAAACTTTTCTTTATTTTTCTTTATTGTTTCGGCCGCTTCTTTATCTCTTGCTTTTTTAGCATTAATAGAGTTAACACTAATATTTGTTAAATTAGTAGCTAAATCTCTCCAATGCTGCCCTGATTGTGTATCTATAAATCCTTGTGGATTAGAATATGCTCCCATATATTTTTTATATAAAGTTATATTTTTAGTTTATTTTGGATAAAAGGCATTTTGTTGCTCATCATCATAAAGATCAGGATTCTCATCAACAAGACTTGTTGGAGATTGTCCTACTGAGTTTAATTGCGTAGTTGAGGTCAGTGGTGTATTCCCTACTTTAGTAAGCGAATTATCAACATTCTCAGCTGCTTTTCTTTCCTGAGTTGTAGTTGGATTAGTTGTTTTAGAAGCCATTGCACTACCAATCGTTCCCACTGCCCCTATACCAGAAGTTATTGCTCCTATTACATCTGCATTTGCTTGTGCTTGCTGTTGTCCAGCAATGCCAAGTTGGCCTGCAACTCTGTCAATTGCTCCTTGCTCCCTATCTTCTCTAGCTCCAAACACAAATGCTTTACCTTGTGCCTCCGCTCCTTGTACTCTTTGCCCTTCTGAAATTTGTATACCTTGTATACGGGTAGCTTCTTGCATTTTAAGTGCCTCCATTTGTTGCTTGCCCTCTGCTTTAAGTTTTTCATTTTGAGCCTCTTGTTGCTCTATATTAGCCGAAATACCTTGCTTGCTTTTTAAAGCTGCTTGAGCTAAAGCGGTTGCTCCGCCTGCGCTAGCTCCGGTTTCTCTTAACGTGTCTAAAGTATTTGCTAACGACATGTCTATTTGCTCTGCCTCAAATTTAGCTGCTTGTGTTGCTACTCCTAAATTAGCATATGGGTTAGTTATCATACCAGACAAATCTTTAGCCATGCCACTTAAATCCTTTATGTTTTCATAAGGATTAATTATAGCCTGTCTGCTTTTTTCTAAGCTGTCCAATTTTGCTTGTAATCTTGCTTTTTCTCTACCTGCTGCTGCTGCAGCATTAGAGCTCATTATTCCTCCTACGATTGAGCCGGCTACGGCCAATCCTGCAGCTATCATTGCCATAATCTATTTGTTTAAAAGTTTATACTCTTTGAATTCCTCGTACGATTTCCACGTAAGTAAGTTTTCTAAAGTTTCTATATCTATTATATTATCTGGGTTAGGGTATACATTGACAAAAACACTATCTTCTAGTGCATGTAAAACTCTTTTTGTTCCAACAGGAGCAGTAACATAACAAGGAGCAATGTAATGATTAGTGCCTTCACTAGTAGCTATTTCAAGCTCACCACTGAGTAAAAACCAAGTATGTGAGATCTTATACATTTTACCTATTACTAAGCCTCCTTTGTGCATAAACATCTCTCTAACATATATACCATCGGAGAAAGAATGTTTTAAAGGGAAGGTTCCATCGTCGCCTTTTGCAACGCCAGGTAAATCACTACCTAATAAAGTTTGCTCAAGGTTATCAACCATATTCATAAAGCCACTATTTATTAGCCCTTGCTCTGGCCTTAGTGTTATATCCATATTCATTAGTATGTTAAATTTTGGTACCCTAAAGACACTGCAAATAGTTCTATATTTGAAAGCGTAGGTGCGCCATATATTGCATTATTTATTGATAATGAAACTGTAGCATAGTATCCTTTTATACCGCTTATGGATTGTCCATATATAATCTCACCAGGAGTAGCTCCTGTGCTATTGTTTATCGATGCAAAATACTTGCTTTCTTTTTTCTTAAACGAGTTCACTAAAAGTTGACTCTGTAATTCTCCTAATGTTAAAGGCTGTGAAAATGAACCAATACTGAGACCCGTGTCTGAATTAGTTTGTATACTTGTGACATCCCAGCCTGCTGACCCCTCGTAATTTATTGTATTGAAACTTTTAGATATTGATGGTTCTGGGTTAATAGCTAATGTAACATAGGAATTGTTCGCTATATTATAAAAAGTACCTTTATTAACATTTGTACTGTAATGCTTCCAAACATTACCTTGATAAAATGTATATAGATTATTTCTAAGACTAGCTATAAAGTTTGGATTGTAACTAAATCTACTTACCCAGCCTTGAACATTCTCGTCAAAAGCAAGAGTATTGTAAGAAGATACGCCAGTAGGTTGTATTGAAACAACATATTGTTTAGAATGCATATCCCACCCACCTATTATTTTACCGGTTGTACCAACCCCCCCTAATGTATCCCTAAAATAATCAAGCATACCATATGCTGATATTTCCGTTATACCATCTTGAGATAATCTTAAAACTGCATTTTGATTTTTATCAACAAAATACTTTCTATAACCATATACCGCAAAGCTTTCAGGATTGGTGCTGATACCATAATTACCCGCATATGCTTGGACTTGTCCAATCACTTGTTTGCCTGATGTTGTTATTGGCTGCCCTTCTGCTGAATATATTGCGTCTTTATCTATTAATGCCTGACTTACTTTATTTTCCTGAAATATAGTTAAATTTGTATTCTCACTATATAACTTTTGTATTGAACCATTTGATGGATCCACTGATCTAGTAATATCCTCACCTACTGAGAATTCATTTGTTTTATTGACTCCAGTTCTTGAATTAAATACACCAGAGTATATTAAAGAACTAAATCTATGTTGTTGATTAGATATATCTTCAACAATATGAGCTTTAACTCCTAAATCAGTTATTGTATTGTTATAACCTCCTCGTATTCTAGCTTCTTCTAAAAACCAGTCACTAACTTCTGTTTCACTATAAGCATATGGTATATAAGTAAAATCAAATATTGGTCCAAATTGTATTGTTGTACCACTTGGAATAGCCTCTACTATAGGTTCCGATATATATACAGTTAAATTGTTAGCACTTACGGACACAACGCTGGAGGTTATTAGATTCTCAACGGAATTTTCCCATGTAATAGATTGCCCTGGCATTACAGCTGGATTAGCACTATTCAATACAATTGACGTAGCCCCAATTGGCGTAATCCCACTTGTTATAGACGGACTTGGAGAGTCATCTACAATTGTATCCATTTTTTTTAGCCAAAATGAATTATAATATTTTAGTTCTAAAGTAGCAGCCATATCTTATAATTACTTGTTTTTTTTCAATTTTAATATTATTAATATTTGAATAATCTAATTATGGAATTGGTGGCGGTGGGCCAGGTGAGGTACAAGGTATCCAATTCCCTGGAGCAGGAGGCCCATATCTTCTTTCCTTTAGATTTCTACCTAATAATAGTCCGGGGTCTGTAAATCCAGTACCAGCAGTGTTAGCAAATTTTAATGATGTTTGTACTGTATAATGGTCGTCTGGAGGTGTTCCAGGGGGTTGCTTTATAACCTTGCCTGAAGCTGTCATTTTAGCACTCCACCAAGGAAACATTTGAGGCCTTGATGCCTGAAACACCTGCAAAGGCACAGGTAATCCAATACTATTACAAACCTCCGTATTAAAATACTGTGTATCCCATTGTGTAAAATTATAAAAAGCATTAGGGGCATCTGGATCACCAGTTGGATTCCAAGGCGTTGTTAATAATTCATCCTCATAGAATTGTTCTACTTCTGATCCTTCAGGAGTGGTTGCATATATAATAGAAAAAGTAGGCTCAGGAATAGGCGTTGGGATAGGGCATGGGTTAGGGTCCACCAAAACTGCATCCATTTTAAACGAGAATTTAATTGGGTTGCCTGGCTGCGGTGACAAACCAAAACCGGTGTATTCAACAGGAACTGTAATCCTGTTGTCCGTAGGATCTATGAAATAAGCACCCGATACCGTGCCAAAAGAGCCACCTGTGTTTACGTTTTTAACTGTAATCCCAGGGGCAATTTGAGTGTCATCAATTGTTAATTTAATTGTTATAACTTCGCCAGAGAGTGGGGCGATATTGCTGACAGAAAAAACTGTATTTAAAGCAGATTCGTAATCAACCATATTTGCGTCCTGAGTTGTAAATGGAATAGCATAAGTTGTTTTAGGTAAACTTAAACCATAGTCTAATCCCGTATAATATTTGTGTGCTGTAGTAACGCCTTGCGTATTATCATCCCCAGGCTCCCAATCTGGATATGTATAATTAGCGTCTTCAACACCTACTGTAACATACATTCTTTCTAAATAATCTATTAAAGTACAATTACAGTCATCTACTGGAAGTGACGTTACTTGTTTAAATTCAGACGCGTCTTTATACCAAACGGCCACGGCCCATTCATATGTTTGTTCATCTGGATTTTCAGTAGTAAATGTTACCTCTCTATATCCTCTTGATTCACCACCGCAAATAAAGTCTAACCTAGCTCCTAATGATTTATCATTATTAGCATCATTCGGATTGTTGGAGGGAACATTTGATCTTAATCCACTAGTAAAATCACCCTTATTTGATGTGGAGATATTGTTGGATTCAGATCCTGTTCCTATGACATTATTATTATCAGTTACTATCTTCCAAGGGTTTGGATTTGCTGGAATAGCAGGGTTAAGATTTGCCAATCTTCTAAATATAATTATTCTAGTATAACCTATTATTTTAGTAGCTAATTCTTGGCAATATTCACCTGCTGGGTCGTTTAAATAACTACTTATAAATAGTCTTACAGTCCAACGTAGTGTTCCTTGCTGTAATCCAGATGGAACAACAAATGCATTACCAGAGCCATCATAATTAAGTCCGTTTTTAGCCTCTATATTATCAAATGTATTATATGCCTTTGTCTCATCAATTGGATCTGGAGGAGGACCATAAGGGTTTGACATTAACGGCACCGCTGGCAACTGAGCAAAGAAAGCGGCGTTAGCATCAGCATTAGGATCTAATTCAGCCGGGGCTGGATCTCCACCCGTGGGGAACAAGTCTACTCTATTCAATAGTGGCTCTTTTGCCACAACCCAAAGACCATATTTGTCTGTTACCTTCACTAATGGTCCAGGGGTTATGAATATCATTATAAATGCACCAACTGGTATAGTCGTGCTATTGAAAATGTTTATTCCAACAATCATACCTCCTGAACTAACTGGTCCATATTGGTTTGAAGCTAATGGTGTGCCAGAACCCCCTATGTATATTTCTATTGTAGAATATGTATAGTCAAAAGGATGCATTGGGTCTATAGCAAATACCCTACCATTCTCTGGCTGCCAGTTTGAAAAACCATAAGTTTGCGTATCTCTACAGGGCTGTTGTAATACCGGGTAATTCCCGCATTCATATGGGCCACACATTTCCAAGTTATATCCCGGTTGAAGCCAAGTATTAACGGGTCGGTTATTTACGGTAATAACAATTATGCATGTTTGAGACATACTACTAAATTTAGTCAGAACATCTGTTGTGTCATCACCCATAGGCGGGTTTGTAGCAAAATCTACTGCATCAGTAACCTTTATTTCTAATTCATATGAGCCTATTGGCACAAACGGGTCATCTAACGTTAACGCCCCGCTGGCAGGGTTTATAGAAAAATAATTAGGGGATGAAGTTGGATTTTGACTTATTATTTCAAATCTTAAAAAGTCATCTTTTACAGGTCCATTACTAAAACATCCATTACGAGCTGTTATTGTTAATATAGCATCTTGAATGTCTTGGGATATATTTTTATTATAGTGGCCGTTTATACAGGCTTCATCTGGTGTAAGATAAGGCATTCTATTGCCTAACCTACCTGTTAGTTGTAGCGATACTATTGAAGTACCTCTTGTAATAGTTAATGTAAAAACAAAATTATCCTCTATATAAGACTTTGGCCCAAAAACAAACACAGATGCTGGGTCAATTCTTATTCTATATGAGCCAAATTGGGGGTCTAATGGAATTTGATTTTGTACTAATTTAAATAATTCTGTTTTAACTTCGCCTGTTAAATCTTCTACCTTAAGTGTGGCTTCTGTATCGTTTAATTGTATACCTAAATTTGAAACAGGAAAAAATGGTTCCGTTATATAAGGAGATTCAGGATCGCCTGTGCCCGCGTCTAGGCCATTAGGATTTTGGTCTTCCCAAAATTGGAACTCATCATCAGTTAACGCTACGGGGCCATCAAAGCCAGTCAACACGTCCCAGTTTAGATCTGATATAAGCCCGGTCGTTGATGTTTCCCAAAATATGTCCAATAAAGATTCAGTTGGATTTGTTTCATACACCGCTAAAAAAGGCACCATGCCTTTCTCAGAGGTAACCCCTATATTGCTAACTGTAGCAATTCTACCTATTAATGGATCAGATTGCATTTGATAAAAGTTTAATCCAGCGGTGCCCTTTACATTTGTAACTGAGTTTTCTACAAAGTTAAATTCTTTTGATGTAGCAATAGATGAAACCACATCTGCTTTTCTAGACGGGTAATATTGTAAGTTTTCCGCTTTTGTTATAATGTAATGTTCATATATTGGTCCATTATTAGCCCCCCTTATTATATTTAAAGGGGTAAAGTATATCTTCTTATTAGCCTTGTCATTTTTTACAACCACTGTATTTGCATACCAAGCGTCTGTGTTAGGTATTGGAGGAGAACCAGGTGTAGGCGTATTAGCTTCTACACTTTGTATTCCATCACCAGCGGCAACAGATAACCAATCTTCACCGTAAATAGGGTCATCTGGGTCATAACTAAAGTTATTTGTTCTTTGATCATAGCCTGGAGGTGGATCAGATTTTATTCCATCACCATCAGGCCCGATAATTTCAACACTACCGTTTGAAACTCTACCATATAATTCAACACTACTTCTATACTGTTTTTGATCGGGCCCCACCTCTGCTAAATCTCGAGGCACTTTATTTATATTATCATTTATTAATACGGCATGAGCAGTATTTCCTGTTTCAGATTGAGGGAACACGGTAAAATCAATAGCATTTTCCAAGGTAGCAAAACCTGACCCATTATATGTTACCTGCGAACCAAATGTTTGAGCATTAGGATATCCATCTAATATGCCAGGTAGGTATACATTGTAGTAATCATGTTCTTGTTGTCTAACTACTACTTTATATGAATACCAACCTATTGGATTTATAGTATATGCGTATTTTGTGTCTGGTGGATTATCTATATTTTCAAGATATAAATCACTAGCCCTGCCATCTGTATTATATATAGGTGGATCGCTAAGTGGAACAATTTTAGTAATCTTAACATAATCTTTATATTGCCCTCTTAAGTATTGTCCTACCAAAGGAGACGGGCCGCTAACTGTTTCAAAGCTAATAGAAGTATTAGTAATTACCACCGGTACTGAAGGATTTATTTCAAACCCGTTGCCTATCTGTACTGCATACAAACCAGGGGTCCCAGAAGGGATATTCCTGCTAGAAGTTATAGGGTCATTAACTACCATAAACAATGCATTACCCATCCAGCTTTTTACGCTGAAATCAACCGCTCCCTCTTTTATATAAGGAGAGTATATAGAAGATCCACCAAAAAAAGATCCTGATAGATCAATTCCATTCTTATCTATAGAGGATAATATAACTGAAGAACTCCTTCCAAACTTGTCTGATAATATAATCCCAACTTGGTAATTTCTATTTTGCTTTAATGTATGATTTGGATATTCTACATAGTTCGTAAACCCAACGCTTTTTTTAAATACTCCTATGTTATAATTAATAGACGTAGGGGCCGTATATCTATCATAAAAGTTGCCATATATTAATCTATTGCCTGTTATATCCTGAGCTAAAGCTCTTACAGGTACCTTGTCATACACCCTTACCAATTGAGCCTCAGGCAATGTTTTATATGGGTTTTGTGATTGATATTGTTGTATATAAATATTGTTTGTTGAATTAGACTGCAATGCGGTTGCTTCTATTGTTTCTAGAACCTTAACAACAGCCGAATCTGACTCCTTATACAATACATCTATTTCTTTTATTTTATAACTGCTAGATATTTTATTAGCAACATCCGGCAAAGGAATCATAAGCTCAATGTTATTCACATTGTTTTCCATCCAATTAATAACTGTGCTTTTATACGCGTCCTCCTCATTGCCTTTTATGAAATATCCTTTTTGTTTTGGAATATACGCTATTTGTGTAAATGGCGCCATAATAGAATACTCATTATCATCAAATCTAAACCTGTAGCTAAACCTAATATATTTAGCTTCTATAAAATCAGGATCCCCTGGCCAACTAGGATCATCAGACTCATTAGTCATTGTTGAAGATAAAAAAGTTATTTCATCCCCTACATTTAAGCCTGGATTAACAGCAAGGTAGCAAGTTATAGTATTTCCATTAATTTCCGTAACTATGTTTGCGTCGTTTAATGTAGCCCCTGAATAGTTTAACGTCATTCCAAATTCAATCCCAGTAGGATCTTCAACATCAAACGTGCTTCCTAGTGGAAAACTACTGGCAACTGTAACCTTTGTAGATACTTTCTTATACATAAATATAGGATCTACAGGCGCATATTTAGCTACCGATATATGTTCTTCTGCAGTATAATAACCAGGTATTGATCTAGCTGTTTGTATATTTATTTTTCTTGGTTGGTTTCTATTGTCAGTCCAATATAGCAATCCCTCTATCAGATTTACACCTAAAATTAAGCATTCTTTATTATATGCAAAATTTAAAAAATTTCCACTAACCAGTGTTTTATATGTTCCAAGATCTAAATTGTATTCTGTTATTTTCATTTCCCTAGAACTGCCTACAGGTAAAGTATTAGCAGCAGGATTTGGATCTTTATAGGATGTTAAAAATTGATAAATACAATTATTTTGATTATCCATAAACGTGCCTATACACACAAGATTGTCATTTGTTTCTAATGATATAAGCTCTTTAGAATTGCCCAATATTGCTTGTAACGCGCCAACATCATTGCTCTCAGATCTCCCAACCTGTATATTTAAAGCATCAATATACTCTCCGTTAGGTATAAGCCTATCGTCAAGATCTTTGTTCATCTTAGACGATAAAAATGTATTTTTAATTTCTGCCATTTAATTAGTGTTTAATCCATTTAGATTGACCTCTCAATACCTGTGTTATTTCTTCTAACTTGATATTAGATAATCTTATTTTTGCATTCCTTAATTTAGCTCTTCTTTCTTGTTTTAATCTATTAACTAGATAGTCTGGTTGATTAATTCTAGTAGAAATAATAGCATGCAATATATGAGCATACATTGCTTCTTCTGCTAATTTAGGTACCTTTGTATCCATTTCGTACGCTAGTCCGTCAGATACGTATTCTAGTACAATAACCATACCAACTAGATCGCTTGAAAAAGATATTTTGTTCTCTCTTTCATTTATTGTAAATGTACCATTAACATTAGCAAGCTGAGGATCAAGCCCATAGCGCTGTCCATAGTAACCACCATATCCCCAGTTATATCCATACCAGCCATCATTATACCCTAATGTAGAGGCTATATTATTAAGCCCACCATTATTTCTAAATCTTTCTTCTGTTATAGATGTACCTTCAATGTTATCATCAAAGTTACTTTGCATAGGTATACCAAAGTTATCCTGTACCGGTAACTCTGTTGGGTTTATTGTAAGTCTTGTTGGATAGATAGGGTGCTTATTTCCACCTCTATCAATCCATGACATTTTAACGTAATTTACATAGTCTTGTGGTAATGGTATGCTTAAATTATGAGGTACACCTAATTCCTGCGATTTGATACTTTTCAATGTATCATAACTAAATTCTTGTAATGCCCTTTTTGCATGGAATATTACATCAGTTCTTTTAACATCTCCTATTAATTTTCCAGTTCCAACATAAGCGACCATAAAGTTGTTTATAACGTCATTAAGCGCTATATAAGAGTAGCTACCGTAATTCTCTTCCACAGTATTGCCATACGCATCTTTATTGCCATATTGGCCTCCATTTTGCATTTTAAGTTGGCAAACAAGTATTTCATTAAGCCCTATTGAATTATATAACGTTATTGTATTTCCTTCCAGGTAATACCCGTTAATATATTCATTATATACAAGGCCATCAGTACTGTGGTATAGTTTAAAATTATTTAAAGCATAGTTTACATCCGAAGGATCCCAACTACCTAAAATTAATTGTGTATCAAATGTAAATGTGAATATAGTGTCATCTGACCCAAGCCCCATAACTTGAAAGCCTTGAGAACCAGCATAATATTGTCTATTAGTTTCGGTAATTAAACCTCCGTTTGGAAATGCCATAGTCTATCTAACTTTTTTCGTTAATTTTTTCTGATTGTATTTGCTGCGCAGCTATTTGTACTACACTAGGATCTTTAATTATTATCCCTGAGTACATAAGTATGTTTGTTATAATATTAGTTTGTTCTGTTGGGTGTAATTCGAAATCAATAGAGTTTGATGGGTCGTATACATATGTATAAGAAGGTGACACTGCTGTAAAGTTCCAGATTGGATCTGCTGGCCTTTTTAAATAAGTAACTTCTATGTTTGAGTTGTTTGAGGTTATTGTATTTGGGTATACATATATCCTATTGTTTTTAAGTCTATACACTGGATAGTAGGTTGTTGGCTTAGTTAATGGAGATAGGTTTAATTCCAATAGTTCATTAGCCTGTACACTTTGCACTTCTTTATCTCCGTTATATATTACAGTACCTATTTTATAAACATCTAGGGTACTAGGAGTTTCCCAACATTCATTTCCAAAGTCATATATACAATAAGTTATATCTTCAAATATAGATATTTTTTCTTTTAGATTTTTTATTCTATCTGCATATTCACTGTCATTGTCAGGTACTCTTAATTGCTGATTAAGATCCTCAAAGTAAGTATTGAATATATCTAACTGTACCTGTGCTGCGGTTTTGTTAAACTCATCTGGAGTCATATAACCACGATTCTCTTTATTAAGTATTAACAATACTGTTTTATATACTGTATCAATATTTACTGTCATATCATATGCTATTATAATATTAAGCGGTCACAATATGCAACCGCTTAGTATTAATTATTACGTATTATTATATTTTTTTCTCTATCGAGCGATAAATCTCTACGCCTTCATCAGTCTTGAAAAATGCTGCCATAGCTGAATATGGATTCTCATCAAAAGGAACTGTCATAAGCTTTCTATCGTTACTTCCCCAATGGAATGTTCTTTGATCTTGTGACAATCTAATTATACCTTCTTC
>Ga0181355_1000263_pt1 | contig 21738 bp, 43 predicted proteins | sample Fa13VDMM15DN_FD_130099 | JGI IMG/M metagenome (GOLD analysis project Ga0181355, IMG submission 130099) | Freshwater viral communities from Lake Michigan, USA - Fa13.VD.MM15.D.N | ecosystem: Environmental > Aquatic > Freshwater > Lake | place: USA: Michigan | collected 2013-09-23 | reverse complement strand
GGGTTTGCTAACTTCACTAGAAGATCAATTACTTTTACTGGTTACTTCCAGGCTAAGCAAGTATTCTACGATGCGCCATCAGCTGCATTAGTATCTGGCGTAAAAGATCCATTCAGGTTATGGGCAGGATGCTTCTCAAGTTTTGCTAACTCCGTAAGTAATATTGTTACGGATCAGCCAGATAGTGCAACCATACAAATATTAAAATCAGCTGGTGTTGGCGGATTCCAGGGTTACTTCCGTGAAACATCTGCTGAGTTCAAGACTAGAATGGGCATCTTCTCAGGATCCAATTACTCCAAAGCGATGGAGTTAATCGACAAGATTGGTGATGCTTCTGATTTCTCACAACGCGAAGCTACATATAATAGAGTGCTTAAAGAGTCTGGCGACCCTGCATTAGCATTGCTGCAAGCAAATGACATCATTGACTTCAGCCGTCATGGCACATCACAGTTTGCTCAGGGTATGCGCCAAACTATTCCATTTATGCAGGCCTTTGCTACACAGATGGATGCAATTACTCAAGCCGCTCAAGGTAAGAACTTGAAAGGCAAGGCCAGAGAAGACGCTCAAAAGCAGTTTGCAAAAACAGCATTGATGCTTGCTGGCGTTACTTTAGCTTACGTAGCCATGTGTGCTGCAGATGATGATTACTTTGAGCTTGATGATGATACAAGAGCTAGAAACTTCTATATACCATTTTCCAAGAAGACATTTGGCTACCCAATATTATTGCCAATGCACTCAACATCAAGTCTATTCTGGAAAGTTATGCCAGAGATGTTGATACATAAGATGATTACAGATGGCACAAAGAATGAGATGGACGGCACCAGGTTGTGGAAAGCATTTACTAATGCATTTGCAGATTCAATGCTGGGACCAACACCAGTTCCATCATTAATCAAACCGCCAATTGAAATTACCCTTAACCGTAACTTCTACACTGGCAATACATTGACTCCAAGAGGTATGGAGAATTTAATTGCAGAAGAAAAGTACACAGCAAAGACTTCAGAGCTTGGTAAGTTCTTAAGTGCAGCAACTGGCCGCATCCTCAATCCTATCGAGGCGGATCATCTTGGCAATGGTTGGGCTGGATCTGTTTACTCATTAACTGCATGGGCATCTAATGCAATATTTGGTGAGAACCGTGTAGCTACGGCACCAAGTGAGAATCCATTCCTTGCTGGCTTTGTTGGACAGGAAGTATCACGTAAGAATGAAAGCTTGTTCTACGGCTTGAAGGATAAGACTGAGCCAGCGTATGGTACATACATGGCCAAACTAGCCAAAGGTAACGAGGCTGAAACAATTTCCTTCTACAACAAAAATAAAGACCTTATCCAAGCGCATGAATATGTTTCTGCGGTTGAACAAGATCTCAAAGCAATTAATAAGATGATCAAAGATATTGGTAAGTCAGAAGCTCAGGATGAAAACGGTAAAGTTTATACTCCAGAGAAGAAGCTTGAACTAATCACCCAATACAAAGAGATGAAGAGCCAGCTACTAAACAATGTGATTGCGTTTAGAAAGCAAGCTGGCCTATAGCTGATGGACGGTGATGAGACACTCACCGCCCTTCACAACATTCATTCTGATGATATGTAGCTCATCAATCTGTGAGTCATTCTCGTAGCAGGCGGCATGCTCGCAGGCATCGAGAAGGCTCTTCATGCAATTGTCCAGGTCCCTCTTGCGCCTGTCTGGTGGATATAAATATACAGTTACTGAAAGTCTTCCAAACAAAGTTACAATCTTTTCACGATCAACAATCTCTACTACCTTCGCTCTAAATTCCTTGCCCTTCTTGCCAATAAATCTACGCTTTCCTGATTGACCCCAGTAGTGATTCACGCTGGGCGGGTATGGCAATGTCAAATGGATATCCATTTTGTCCTTAATTTATTTGAAATATGGTGATATTATACATCAGGTGAATTAATATAGGTACAACCTATTGACATACTAATTTCCCTGATTTATTATAACCAAACTTTCACAGCCAAGGGGGCAATATGAAGTTAACAAACAAGCATGGGATACCAGAAACATTTATGAATGTTTTGAAGCGTCCTACTTATTCTAAGGGCGCGGCACATCTGTCAGCAACCCAATTGCTTAATAGTCCAAAGATCGTGGCATTAAACAAGAAGTTTGATGAAGAGCTTGAGCAAGATGTATCAGATATGGTTTGGTCTATATTTGGCACAGCAATTCACAATGTTCTTGAGCATGGTAAAGATGACAACCATATAGTCGAGCAACGTCTGCATGCAGAAATTGATGGCTGGACTATCTCAGGTGCAATTGATTTGCAGATCCGTAAAGGCGAGACTATTTCGATCAGCGACTACAAGACTACATCAGCATGGGCTGTCATGAATGAGAAGAAGGATTGGGAAAATCAATTAAACATTTATGCATGGCTAGCTGAGAAGGTTAAGAAAGAGACTGTTGAGTCAGTAAGTATCGTGGCAATCATTCGTGACTGGAGCCGTAGAGATGCGGCAACCAAAGAAGGATATCCACCAGCACCAGTAAAAGAAATACCAATTAAGTTGTGGACTTTTGAAGAGCGTCAACAATTTATTTTAGACAGAATTGCGGCACACAGCGCTTGTGAGTTTGCTATGGAAACCGAAGGGGATCTTCCAGATTGCACACCAGAAGAGATGTGGGAAAAGCCTGCTGTATGGGCTATTCGCAAGGTGGGCGGTGTTCGTGCTAAGTCATTGCACAGCACTGAAGAAGAAGCTGTTGGCATATTGGAAGAGCTGGGCAAGGGTTATGAAATGGAGCATCGTCCAGGCGAGCGCACCCGTTGTGAGAACTTTTGCCAAGTGAATACATATTGCCAGCAATATCGTGATTATCAAGAGGAGAAGTAAATGAAAACTAGACAAGAAGTTTTTTATGATTTTTTATTAGCTTTGGCATCAAACCCAAAGGTTTTAGAGACGGACAGCACCCCTAATCATTCAGTAAGTAATGCTTGGGAATTGGCTAACTTATTAACTGACGCATATTTTGAGCATGCATAATGAGTGTATATCGCAAACTGCAAGAAGCTCGCATTAAGCTTCAAAACACAGCGCTCAAGAAGTCTGGCAAAAATAAGTTTGCTGGCTATGAGTATTTTGAACTCGGTGATTTCTTACCAGCTATTCAAAACATTTGCGAAGAGCATGGGCTATGCGGTGTTATTTCATACACGCATGAAGAAGCAACGCTACGCATCTATGATGTTGATGATCCATTAAGCAACATTACATTTGCATCGCCTATGTCATCAGCATCACTAAAGGGTTGTCATGATGTGCAGAATTTGGGTGCGGTTCAGACTTATTTAAGAAGGTACCTATGGACTAATGCCTTTGAGATAGTCGAGCATGATGCACTTGATATGGCCAATGATCCTGTGGCAACTGAAAAGGAAAAGGCAAAGCCAGCGCTAGCTGTAGTTCCTAAAGAGCCAGCAAAGAAAGAAGTGATGACTGGTAATGCTGGTGAAGATTTCCGTATGCGCGTTACCTACGAACCAGAAGGTGATCCGTATGAGTGGTTAGATCTTGTGAGTGACGCGGCACATCTTGCGCTGACTCTAGTTAAGAAAGAAGAAGATATTATGAGTATCTTTAGAACCAACAAGGTGATCTTTGATAAAGCAAAAGATGTAGATAAAGTTGCGTTTGAGTTAATTATGACGCAGTTTACAGAAGCAAAAACAAAATTCAAAGGAGTGTAATCATGGCTGAATATAAACCATACCCAAATGCTGGCTCATTATCAAAAAATAAATATAAATCTACACCAAACCAACCAGACGTTAGAGGAGATATTTATATAAGTGTTGATCTTATAAAAGATTTAATGCCAAAAGCTGAAAATGGATTAGTTAAATTTAATCTTTCTGGTTGGAAAAAACCAAATAGTTTATCAATAACAGCCAGTGCTCCCTTTGTTAAACAAGAGACAGCGGAAAGTCAAAACTTTGATGAAGACATGCCATTTTAAGGTTATCCATGAAGACAATAGAATTTGAAGGGGTCAAGGTTGCTTTAAAACAAGATAAGACTGGATACGTGTTAGCTTTATCCATACACCCTGATGATGTGCCAATGGACTTGCTTCGTGATTTTGTTGGCGCTAGATATCAAGTTGTAATGGTTAGGCTTGATGGCAATGAGAAACCAATGGATCGACAAGAAGAGTTTCAAGGTGACAGATCAATTAAGATTGCGGCTATCTTGTGCAAAGATTCACAGTTCTGGGCTTACCTATATGAAGACGCTCAGATTATGCAAGAAAACGAAACAGAAGCTACGGAGTGGTTAAAGAACTATTTAGTTGTTGGATCTAGGTCTGAATTAAAAACAAACCATGAGGCGCGAATGTTATTAGATAAATTGGAAAGGAGCTTCAATTCATGGAAGACAAAAAGCTAATACCGTATTCGGTATATCTTCCAGCTGAGCAACACAAGAAGCTGAAAGAGTTGGCCAAGGATCGTAAGGCGTCAGCATTAATTCGTGATGCAATTACAATGATTATTGAAGGTAATGATGCATACAAAAGCGGATACAACAAAGCTTGCAAGGATGCATCAAAGGTAGTTTATGAAAGTGATGAGGCCCAGATGATTGCTGTTAAAGGCAAGGACTTGGGAATGATTTTAACTGACCAAATTAAAGCTCTTGAGCTTAAATAGTTATGGGGGAAAGCGCACGATATATTGTGCTCACTTTATTAATCGTAATTGCGTGAGTACCCCACCATTTTAAGGAAAATATTATGAAACAAAAACACTGTACTGATTTTGAAATTGAATACTTAAAAAATATTGGCCAAACACATTTGCACACATTGCATATTCCAAAGCATGTGATGCTTAAAAATTACATAAAAGCATGTGAGCTGCGAACTGATTGGGGCGTTTTAGATAAAAACAAAATCTTAGCTGCTGCTCATCTTGAATTATATAACTGTGTTTAGGAGAATAAAATGAGTGAACCACAAGGCGCAGGAGTTCCAATAACAGATGCAGAGTTACATGCAACATTGTCAGCTATGCATCATGGTATATTAGTTTTGCAAGCTAGGCTTGATGACCATGAAAAGGTTCTTGAGAAGATGATGGTTGTAATAGATGCGCTAACATCAGGCAAAGTACCTGATGGCTTTCGTCAACCAAAGAGCCATTAATGAAATACGGAACTAGGTGCATGAACTGCAGGGTGAGCCTTGCAATTTTTACAGTTAAAAGCTCTTCTGGCAGAGATAAACATTTATGTGAGGGGTGCAAAAAAAGAAATGAGAAAAATGGACAACGCAAAAGCAATATACGATAAGTTTGTAGATGGTAAACATATTATTCAAAATGATATGGTAAACAATCCCCCACATTATACAAAAAACAAATGGGAAGTAATTGATGTGCTTGAGGAATTTTTTCCGACAGACCCATTGTTATTTAATGTAGGAAAATATATCATGCGCCATGAGCACAAAGGTCAGTCATTACAAGATCTTGAAAAAGCTTTATGGTTTCTTCAACGAAAGATAAATAAATTAAAGGGCAATCATGGATGATCTTGAATCAAGAGATTTGTTTGCTATGTTTGCTTTGGCTGGTTTGTTAATAAGAAATCCAGATGCCTTCATTGAAGATTCGGCAATGCATTCATATGTGATTGCAGATGAAATGATTAAAGCCAGAAAGCCAGCATCATCTGGCCTTCCAGCAATTAAAAGAAAACCGCGTAAGTGAACTATAGAAACAAAAAACTATTAGAAGTGGTAAGAGATGCGCCATGTCAGCACTGCGGCTCCCAAAATGGGACCGTAGTTGCTGCGCATTCTAATCAACAGCGAGACGGCAAAGGCACTGCAATTAAGGCCGATGACTTTCGCATAGCTGCTTTGTGCCATATGTGCCACCATGAGCTTGATGCAGGTAATAAGTTATCCAAACAAGAGCGTCAAGAGCTATGGGAAGATGCTCACCGTAAAACAATTGGATGGTTATTTCTTAATGACCACATTAAAATTATTTAAGGACACATGATGGTTGATCAAGGGTGGTATCAGTTTTGTACAGTAAGGCAGGGTGAGTTATTAAAAGCATTAGAAGAGCATGGGACATACAGAAATACCTGCGATGCATTAGGTATTGCTATGGGAACTTTATCTAACACAATTGCTAGGATTAAATTTAAAGCCGCCACACATGGATATAGTCCTGAGCATGATATGACCAGGATTGCACCAGACCCCTTTGTAGTTCGCGGCACATCTACCTACTACAATGAAGAAGGTCAAGTTAAAGGCCAGTGGGTTAAAACAAAGGTGGATGATAGTAAGATACAGCAGATGATGCTGGAAACTATTGAAGCCATGAAAGAAGAAATACCCCGCGTTAGTTTAATGACCCCTCCCCCTCTCGGCAATTCAAACATACTCAACTGTTACGTTATTACTGATTACCATCTTGGCATGCTGTCATGGGATGAGGAAACTGGGGAGAATTGGGATATTAAAATTGGTGAAGACTTGATCATCAAATGGTTTGCCCAAGCAATTCAACAATCCCCTCACGCAGACACCGCAGTATTCGCACAACTATCAGACTTTCTTCACTTCGATGGCATGGATGCCGTCACTCCAGCTTCCAAACACTTACTAGACGTTGATACACGCTTTGCAAAGCTTGTTAGATCTGCCATACGCGTACTTCGTACCGTCATTGATATGTTGCTACAAAAACACCAGAAAGTTCATATTATAATGGCTGATGCCAATCATGATCCCGTGTCGCAGATCTGGCTAAGGGAATGGTTCTCTGTGCTGTATGAGAATGAACCGCGCATCACTGTGGACAAATCTCCTAATCCATACAATGCATATGAGTTTGGCAAGACCGCGCTATTCTTTCATCATGGCCATAAGAAAAAGGTAGCCAATGTTTCTGATGTGTTTGTAAGTATGTTCCGTGAGATGTTTGGTAGGACTAAGAATGCATATGCTCACATGGGCCATTTGCAGCACGTAGACATCAAAGAAAATAACTTGATGATAGTAGAACAGCACAGAACTCTAGCGCCAGCTGACGCATACGCTGCGCGTGGAGGATGGTTATCTGGCAGAGATGCCAAGGTTATTACTTATCACAAAGAGTATGGCGAGGTATCAAGGCTTACCATTAACAGTGATATGTTAAAGGATCAGTAATGCAAAAATATAATATTAAATACCTACTAGACGTTTATGAGCAGGTCGATTATGATTACCTTTGCGTAGATTATAAGGTGTGGTAAATGGATAGATATCAAGCTGTAGTTGATGGTGTTGTGGTGTTTATAATTATTTGGAGCCTTGGATCGTTTGCTAAAGCGGCTATCCTGGCATTTGAGTGGGTTACATGTAACCCAAGTTGGAGATAAAATGATTTTGGATATTAAAGATTACGTGAGTGAAGATGCAATTTTACTGGAGCCAAGAGACAGGTATGACAACTGCATCATTGGCGCTACATACGATGGCGAGAAAATTATCTATGATGCGGTTGCTATTATTGAGGCGCTAATAGAGGAAGATGAAATGACTGAAGAAGATGCCACTGAGTATTTTGAATTTAATATTCTTGGCGCTTACATGGGGGAAAACACTCCAATTTATGCTGGTGCAATTCTTTTGTAAAAAAAAGCTTGACAAATAAAAAACTGCTGTGCTAGCTTTGTACCCATCAAGTCCCCTTGCTTGATACCTTCCTTGTTTAATTCTTAGCGGAATATTACTTACGGAAGTAAATCTCCTTGGTGTCCTCATCACCACTAAAAACCTCCAGATAAAAACTGGGGGTTTTTTTTCATCTATCTCTTGCATTTTTATTTAACTTCGTTTAACCTACACGAACCGCTATGAATTAAACGATGGATCACTTCCACTTTCTGTGGGAGATCAATTACATTCTTCATTTAATTCCTAGCTATGGCATACGCGCATAGAGGGGAAACCGCCGATCAACGTGTGCCGAGAGACCAATGGATGCTGGACAGGGTCAAGCGTGGGTGATAGTGGATAGAGCGCGTCTGGGAAGTTTACCTTGTAACACATGTTACAAGGTGCATTTAAAGTCTGTCCTATGTGTAGATATCCGAACGGTACTCAGGGTGATACGCCTCACGAGCTTAGACTACGGTCTGGGGTTGGGGGGTGCTGTCTTCTAAACCGACAATATCTAGGGTGATATTTCAAGTAGTTACATACAGGTAGTTACAAGGGGGTAGTCAATGGATCGGTTCAACGTAGCTTGCATCATTTTCAGTTTAATCACGGGCGTCTACTTGGCGCATTTAGTCACGGAAAGTCGAGGCTGTACTGTGGCTTTTAATCACGGGCAGGAAACTCACGTATACATGGGACATCAAGAATGAAAACAATCATTCACGTTAATCAGCATGTAGTTAAATCAAACATCAAGACTGGCGAAAGAGAACCAGTCTTGACTGTTAAAACTTACAAGACCAATACCTACGCCAACGAAGTTGAAATTAAAGGCGATAGCAAGGTTGTATACAGCCATGACAAGCCTTTAAGTTGTGGCGCAAGGGTATGGATTGAAACAGAGGGTGAAGTAATCATTAAGGAATAAAAGATGAGGAGTAATCATGAGTTGGAATTATAGGGTAATGGAATTAACTGACGAACTTGAAGGCAAGTATTATGAGATCAAAGAAGTTTATTACAATCGCGATGGCTCACTTATGGGTTACTGTGACGCTTCTGTCAGTGGTGGGTCTTTTGGTGACATTATTAACACCTTAGACATGATGAAAACAGATGCACATAAGTCTGTTTTGAGGGAGGAAGATTTCAAAGGGGCAACATATGAAGAGCGACCAGGAGTTGATTAGTTTAATTGTTGAGTATTTGGCAGTAAATAAATTTGCAACGCAAGAAGACTTAAGAAGGCTTACTAAGGCTTCTGTAAAAAGAATGAAAGAGCTGGCCGATGCTGGCCATTTTGTTTATCCTAAAAAGATACCTGTAAATAAAAGGCATCTATTATCAGATCAAACCAAGTGGCGCAGATTTAGTTTAACTAAGGGGGTGCGGTGGGAAAATGCAACAGATTGCCGTCATCCAGATTTTGAAAAATAAGGAAGTAAAATGAAACAAATTAACATACATTTGATCCGCACAGACGGAGATACTCAATCTCGCATTAGCTTAAATCAAGACATCGTCAATGAGTATGCAGAACATTTAAGAGATGGCGATGCATTCCCACCTATGGTTGTATTTCATGATGGATCAGATTACTGGTTGGCTGATGGCTTTCATCGCTTATTTGCATTAAAAGCTAACGGCGCATCACTTGTTGAAGTGGATGTTCGTGCAGGCACAGTAGAAGACGCACAGCTATTCTCATTCAGCGCGAATGGTAAACGTGGCCTATCAAACTCAGCAGAAGATAACCGCAACATCATTATTCGCATGTTAAAGCACCCCAAGTGGAGCTTATGGTCATACAGTGAGATTGCAAAGCACGTTGGTGTATCAAGAATGACAGTAGGCCGTGTTGCGAAAACATTAGAGCCTGATCCAGATGCATCAACCATTAAGCAATATATTAACAAGCAGGGTAATATATCAAAAGTTGATACCGCGCCACTTAAAAATCGCCCAACATTTGAACGGCCAGTTGGCACAAGGCCAGACAGTAGCACCATTGATGAGAAGCAGATGCAGATGGCACAACTTACGGATCGCATTAGTGAGCTGTCAGATGTTATTGTTGATTTGTCATCAGAAAATGACAACTTAAAAGATAAAATAGCTATTGGCCAGTGGGATGCTTCTGAGTTTGAAAAGGTGGACATTGAAGAAACTGTGGCCAGCTTGAGAAGAACGATCATGGTATTAGAAATTGATAATAAATCTCTTCGTGAGGGTAGAGATATGTATCAAAATCGTAACGCTGAGCTGATGAATATGGTAAAATCACTTCAAAATAAGATTAAGAGTTTAGAAGCAAAGCTAGAAGCAAGATAAGAGGCCGTAAGGTCAACCCAAGCTGGGGGGTTTCCCAGCAGTTGAGGAGCATTAAATGGAGCTTGAATTAAGGGAACATCAATCCGCTGTGATTGATGCGTTACGCAGTGGTTTTCGTGAAGGTCATAAATCTTTACTTCTTTACGCACCAACGGGTTTTGGTAAAACAGAGGTGGCAATCTCATTGATGAAAGCCACTTCTGATAACTACAAGAAGGCCTCGATGGTGTTAGATCGTATTGTGCTGGTGGATCAAACCAGCCTGCGATTATCCAAATACAATATCAATCATGGTGTATTTCAAGCGGATCACTGGAAGTATGATGTCGCTGAACGCTTACAGGTATGTTCAGCTCAGACGCTGGAACGTAGAGATAACTTTCCAAAGCCTGATCTATTGATCATTGATGAATGTCATATTGCTCGTAAGCAGACTACAGAGTTTATCAAAAATAATCCTGATATAAAAGTAATTGGCCTGACAGCTACGCCTTTTACTAAGGGTCTTGGTAATATCTATTCTAAAGTAGTTTGTGGCATGACTACGGGGGATCTAGTAGATCGTAAATGGCTTACCCCTCTAAGAGTATTTATTGCAAAAGAAATCGACATGACGGGCGCTAAAAAGGTTGCTGGTGAATGGTCACAAGAAGAAACTACCAAGCGCGGGATGCACATCACTGGTGACATTGTAGGTGAATGGATCAGAAAAACATATGAGATCTTTGGTAGGCCACGCAAAACAATTATATTTTGCTCAGGCGTAGCGCACGGGGCAGATCTTGTGGCAAACTTTGCACAGCGGGGGTATAACTTTGTATCAATATCTTATAAAGATGATGATGAGTTTAAGCGAGCTGCAATCGAAGACTTCTCTAAGCCTGATACTGAGATACATGGACTGATAGCTACAGATGTATTGACGCGCGGGTTTGATGTTCCTGATGTCATGATCGGTGTATCAGCAAGGCCTTTCAGTAAGTCTTTAAGCTCACACATCCAGCAGATGGGTCGTGTCATGCGCCCTCATGCTGGTAAAGAGTTTGCATTATGGCTGGATCATTCAGGTAACTACCTTCGATTTCGTGATGACTGGGATGAAGTATATGCCAATGGTGTAGATGAGCTTAGTGAAGTTCGTGAGAGAGCTAAGAAAGAACCAACGCAGAAAGAGAAAGAGGCCAGTAAGTGTCCAATGTGTCATTCTTTGTGGCCTAAGCATTCAGATACTTGCACCTCATGTGGCCACGTTCGTAAGAAGCGCAACGAAATATCATCAATCAATGGTGAGCTTGTAGAGTTATCAAAAAATACTAAAAACACAAAAGATGAGAAGCAGGACTTTTATTCAGAGCTTTTGTATATTGCATTATCTAAAAACTATAACCCTAACTGGGCTGATCATAAATATCGTGATAAGTTTGGTGTATGGCCAAGAGGTTTAAACAGCACACCCAAGCACCCGTCAACCAAAACAACTAACTGGATTAGATATAAAAACATTGTTTATGGTAAAAGCCAAAAAATGGGAGTGTCATCATGATGTTTGAAGACTTTGCAAAGGCGCATGGCCTGATCATTCGCGGTATCACATCTCACAGGTGGGTAGCAACACCAACCACCGATCATCCGCATTCTAAGAACGGGCGCTATAAATTCATGGGTGATGTTGGCTGGGTGCAAAACTGGGCGACAATGGACAAGCCGAGTATCTGGAAGACTGATCAAAAGTTTGTCCCATCCCAACAGTTTAAGCAGGATCAAGACAGGGCAATCAGGGAGCGCATGGAGCTGGCCGAGAAGGCTTCGGCAAAAGCTGGTTGGATCATGCACCAGACAGAATTGATGTCCCATCCATATCTAGTTAAGAAAGGCTTTCCTGAAGAGCGCATGGCAGTTTGGAATACGCCAGAAGGTGAAGGCAGGTTAGTGATACCTATGCGGAGGAATAACAAAATAGTAGGATGCCAGCTCATCAACGAAGAGGGGGAAAAGAAGTTCCTCTATGGTCAAACTAGTAAGGGGGCAACCCTTACACTTGACGCAAAAGGCGTTCCCATCTTCTGTGAAGGACTGGCCACTGGTCTTTCCATACAAGCCGTAATGCGATCGAATAAAATGCGCTACTCCATCCATGTGTGCTTCTCCGCAGGAAACATGAAGGAAGTAGCGCGAGAGTTCAGTCACGGCATCATTATTGCCGATCATGACAACAGCGGTATCGGCCAGCGTGTCGCCCATGAGGCAGGCAAGCCTTACTGGCTTAGTGATACAGTCGGTGAGGACTTCAATGATTATCATATAAGGGTTGGTCTTTTCAAGGCTAGCCAGTCTTTAAAGAAGTTTGTTGTTGATCATCGAGACGTTTTGCCAAGCCTCTCAAAAATTTAGCTTCAATCTGGCGGACGCGCTCTTTACTTAGGCCATAAAAGAAACCAGCCTCCTGCAAAGTAGCTCCGCCAGCCCTAGCCTTCAGTATAACCCAATACTTTTCTATTGTCGCATCCGTAATGCTGGCGCGATATAAGCTCTTAAATGTCCCCTTGTCAGGAAACTCCACCAGCAAATATGGTGAAGTTGATCCTGATACTCTGATAGGGACAAAGCCGTTGCCTTGTTTTAAATTCATTCTTCTTCCGTCCTTTCCAATTCGCTTTCAATAATATCCAATATCTCATACTCCTCACCATCATCGAAGCGTGTGCCGTCAACAGCTAGATCAACGGCCTCGTCAGCGTCCTCCGCAACGACATTGATCACCTTTACATTCCATGTGCGGAATGAAACCTCAAAGTTCTTAAATTTCTTCATGGTATCTCTCCCTTAAACTATCAAGCTCTTTGCTTTCATCATAATAGGTGGCTAATAAATTAGATAGATCATGCAATTCAGCGTCTAAAAAATGTGGCTCTGTGGAATATCCCCAGCTTTCCAATACATTTTTCAATGCAGTCAGTTCATCATGCTCAGTCATCTTCAACCTCCTTCATAAGTTCTGCTATGTCATCGCTAATGCAATTGAGCGTGTGATCGTTTAGATGCCATTCTTCAAACTCTTCAATGGTTTCATTTGTTTCCTTGTCTCTTACTACTATTAAAACGCTATAACAGTAATTCATAACTCCCCCTTACCATGAAGATTGATATGTAAAATCCCAGCTTTCCCAGCTTGGATCTGTGGTGAACGGCTCTAGCTTCTCAATGGTATCCATAAGATCAGCGAAGTAATAATCATCAATTGCTGTTCCGCCAAAAAAGAAACCAGCTTGTGTCGGCAATAGCTCTTCAGCCCGATCACGATGCGCCAGCACCTTCTTGCACAGCTCAACCAAATCTCTCAATTGATCTACGCTTACCCTATATTCCTTACAATCGTCCTCGCCCTCCTGCACGTTATCCACAAACCATGCATGGATCTGATTAGCCTTGCGCCAGTCACATGCCCATATCCTGAATGATTTAACCTGATACCCTTTAGTATCAGTCATGGCATTGACAGCCTTTGTAAGATCCGTAGGCTCTTCATTTAGCGACCCGTAGTGATACTTCTCAGCTGATAAATACATATCTAAGCCCATAATTAAGCCTCCTCAATGTTAAATAGTGTTTTCATGTGATCTTCGAGATAATTTAATTTACTAATTTGCTCATTTACAAAATCAAATAAATTGTCAAACTCTTCAAATCCATCCAATTTAATTCCTTTTGTATACAAGTTTTTCTCTAAATCCACTAAATCAAAATATATCTCTTGAACTGTTTCCAGCAAGTTTGTTTCAATGCTCATAATAATCCCCTTACAAGTTATGATTACCGAATGATAATCCCCAAGCCCCCAGCAGGAGCTTGGAAGTATCACTTCTTGTGTTGTGCAATTATTGCTTCTACTTCATCTTCAGTCTTGGCGCTGGCCAATGCTGAAACCCGCGACATCCATTGTAATTCTGCCTCATCATCTTCATTGTCATAGTCAGAATATCGGTCATAAAGCACATCCAAATAGCCTTCACCCTCGAAAGGGATCTCGGTGATAAAGTAATTCACCCGATTGACAAAATGATAACCGCTGGTGATCCATAGGCCTTCATCGCCTTCAATTAGCGTCCAAACATGGTTAGGATTAAACCTCTTGACGCCCAGCACATAATGCAATTCATCGCCATAGGTTTCAAACATAATCTCGTCCCCATTCCCGCGAAGGTTATTAAATATCGGCCTATATTTGGCCTCCCATGCGTCATAATCCATCTCGCTAGTCATGGCATTACCATTCTCAATAATGTCTTCAATCAGCTTTAAATCGCTGGCGCGATACTCCAAACGATTGTCTTCAGTTTCTGCATCGTCATCCTCAATCACAATATGCCAATCATCAGCGTATACGATCACCCCTGTAATGCTTTGATCTATTACTTCAACCTTATCCCCAACATTAAATTTACTCATTACGCCACCCTCCCAATAAACACAGATCCATCCTCGTTAAACTCCGTGTCGTTGTTCATAAAATCTTCCGTGATCCCAGCATCTGAAAACTGATATTCCACATCACGCGCCACATCCATCAATATCTCTTCAATTGCCGTCTTGTAGGCATGGTGCGCGTCCCCTGTTGCCTTGAAGGTGTCATAAAAGGTATACCACAAACTATTATCTAAGTAATAACCTGTTGGCATATACTCTCGATCAATGCTAGCCAGCGTTACACCCCTAAATGATCCAGCATCGAGGCTAGTTTTAATGTAAGAGCGATGATATTCACCAATGGAATAGTCATGGATCTTGCCACCAAAATACTTTACAAAGGCCTCAATGCACCCAATCGCCTCATCAAACCAAAAGTAGTCATAGTGTTCACGATAGTGATCAATGGCCTTTGCCTTCCCAGCATCGTCCAGCTCTTCAAAATTTAACAATTTCACAGTAATTTCTCTCATTTTGCGTCCAGTCCAATCTCAAATAAATAAATAAATACTCCACCCCCGCTAAGGGGTGAGAGTCCATGCAAGTATTACGAGGGTGCAGTAGATCACAACCAGCACTATAAAAGCGCCATCTTCAAATTTTCTCATGAGATGCGCTCCAAGTAATCGGCTAGATCTTCCGCGCCCTTGAGTATTGCCTCGATCCCTTGCGTGGCCGTGTAATCGCTTATCAGATCCCAGCCTGTGTTGCCATATACCAAGTAAACAAAGCCAGCGCGTTTATCATCAAGAAAAAACACCAGCGTGTCCTCATCAGTTGAAAAGCCAGCGTCAATAATGTCAAAGTAGTCGCTGGATAGCTCCAGCGCGTATTCTTCGCCATCAAAAACACTAATTCTATAACCCATAATTAGCGCGTCCTGCACGATCCGCGCGTATATGGCCTTCTCTATTGCAATCCTTCTGTGGATATTCATTTAATGCCCCTTAATTGTTGACTAAGACGCGCTCCCGCGCGTTTCGGCTCATAAAGCCATCATCAGTTAGCCTGTTATGTTTTTAAGTGATTTAAAATATAATTGGCGTCAAAATTGGTTATTTTTTTATCCTGCAATAAGGCCAAGACCCCCTCTGCAATCCGCGCGTCCGTCCAGCCCATCGCCCGCGCCTCTTTCAATGCCTCTTTTAAATTTAGTAAGTTTAGTTCCATGTTATTTGCCCTCATTCAATAGGTGCTGGATCTGCTTGCCCACTTCAACCCACGCGAAGCCGTCAACGATCCCGCGCTCAGGATAATCATCGCCCTTTGTTTTTGCTACTTCATCGGCCAGCTTGTGGATCGCTGACATAATGAATAAATGCGCCAGCGGGTGGCAGTCTAAAATTTTGTTTAGTGATTTTGGTTTCATAATATGCCCTTTGCATTTAAAAATTTATTCCATTCAGCCTTTGCCAGCTGGTCGATCTTCCGCGCGATATCTTTACGGATGTAAAAGACCCCATCATGCGCCCAGCGTCCACAATAGTTATAAAAAAAGATCCAATCCACGCGCCAGCCATCGGTTAAAGCTATGTCCCCGTCCTTAGTCCGCTCTAACGTATACTTGCCAGCGCTCATGATCACTTCACCAGCTAAATCCGCGTTTAGTTGTGATTGCTTCATGCCATGCCCCTTAAATATTGTCTAAAATCAGCCAAAGCCGATCTAGTTGAGTGAAAATAATAAACCATCGACACCCTGTGGCCGTAAACAAAAGCAGAAAGCTCCAGCGCCCCGTTAGGTTGGTGATGTTGGTAAATCTCAAAATTTCTCATTTGTTGCCCCTTTGTTGTTGACTAAGACCCCTCGCGGGGTTTCGGCTCTTAAAGCCTCTTCAGTTAGCCTGCCCAGCGCGTGGTAAGTAATAGCCCATGTTCACAAGTTCGTTACTATCAATCTCTCGCGCCTCCGTCACTTCGCCCCATATAACGCTTATTGGTTCGCAGTCGCATGAGTCCACGATCCTGTGCGCCTGATCCAAGTTCTCGGCCTCAATAACGTAATTCTCGAAAAACTCCCGCTGGATATAAAATTTCATGCCTTGCCCCTTAATAAGTAAAATCAACAAAAACGATCGTATCCCCGCGCAGGAAAATTTCCCTATTCCAATCCGTGTAATCGTTGCATGAATACATGCGAGAGCCTCGCTCATAATCGCCCCGCGTGTAGACCCGTTTCGCTCCAGCCTTGCGAACAAAAAAATCGCCTTTTTTCAATTCCTTTAAAAGCGCTGGGTGATAGTCATTCCAAATTAACTCCCCATCAATTTTTTCTAAAATTAGTGTGGCATGAGATCTGTCTCTAGAAGTTTTCATCGTGTAGCCCTTCTGTGGATCGTAGCCACGCGATCGAGAAAATCAGCCCGCGCCCGCTGGTATGCCTCGCGCTCGTCCCCGTCCCGATCTAAATTAAACATAAAATAATTGCCGTGAGCCGTTCCGCGCTGGTTGTTGGTTGGAAATACCCACGTTATAAATTCCTGCTTCCAAGTAGCCAGCACCACGCCTTCCTGCTCGTCCATCATCACGGCCAGCACCTCCGCGCCATTAGCGCAGAAGTCCCCTACGCGGATTTGAAAAGGTTTTGTTTCCATTTATTGCCCCTTAGTTGATCGGCCAATGTTAGCCCCCAAGCGCCCGTAAAGACGCTTGAAGATAACACTAGGCCAGCGCCTCAATCGCACGATCCAGCGCCTTACCATCACGCCCCACGCGGTCACTGATCGCCTGCTTCACCTCTTCCAGCGCTTCGGGCTGGCCGTATAGCTTCACAAGATCGTTAAAAGCCTGATCAGCTTTAGCGCCATTGGTAAAAATTAGCCCGTCATCGCTTACGATCCACCCGAAAATATTAAAAACACGCACGCGCTTAACTCGCTTCATGTCATAGTCAGGATGCGGAAGGCTTTCCATCATTACAAAATAAAAGCCGTTAGCGCTATGCGTCCCGCGCTGGATTTTAGCTTTGAAGTATTTCAGGGTTTCAGGGCTGGCGTATGGTGTCCGCCCCTTTAGATTTCCCTGCGTGTTGTAATCAGGATAAGAGCTTTTATTTTGGTATTGCTCAAAGCCCAGCGCATGGATCGCTTCGAGTAGTTTGTTTTCTAGTGTTTTCATTTAATGCCCCTCAGTTTATCGGCCAATATTAGCCCCCAAGCCCCCAGCGGGAGCTTGAAGATAACACTAGTTAAAGTTTAGCTCGCTGGCGTCCTCCAGCATTGTCAAAAGCCCGTCAAAATCTTCAGACGCGCCCAAAATCCCAGCGATCTGAAAAACTACGCTTTCAGTCACTCCGTAGTCTTCGGCCAAGCTGGCCAAGTATTCGCGCCTAGTGTTAAAACCTTCTTCTTGATAAATGCTCATTTATTGCCCCTTAGTTAAGATAAGATACTTCACGCGCCCAGTCGCGCTTTGCCATTGATACATTGATCAATTCAATATAGACGGCCTCGCCTCTTTCGGTTAGATCGTCCGCCATCTGATCCGCCAGCTGATACGCTTCACTAGCAGGAATCGCGTCACTTACCTGCTGGCCGTTTACCACTACTAACATTAAGTCGTTGTCCATTTATTGCCCCTTGTATGGTTGATAAGTTTTTGTGTCGAGATCGTAAGTCATCCAGCGCCCATAATGATGAAAATCAGCCTTCTGTCCCCGCTTTTGATAATCCAGCACTAACCAGCTGGCCTGATTGATAGTCAGAAGGCGCGAAACCTTCCCCTCCCATATGAAGATATAATCTTTTTTACCTTGTCCCTTTACTGATGCCATGATTAAACCCCGTCCAAGTGTTTAGCTTCGAACTTCTCAGCGTAGTTGATCACATGATCAGGAACGCTTAGAACTTCTTCGTGGTAATCGTCCGCGATCACCCCCTCAACTGCACACGCGTTTAAAGACGCGTGAAACTTGCCCTTTGATATAAAGCATTGATCGTTTTCGATCTCTAATGTAAACCCGCTTACAATAACCTTTTTCATTTGTTGCCCCTTCAGTTAATAGATGAATACAGGCGTTGCCACCTGATGAGTAAGATTATCAGCGTTGTTAGATTGACAGTCAAGTGTTTTGTTGTCGCTGGGTTAAATCCTCCAGGCATCGTTCCAGGATTTTAAAAAGCCTGGTGCGTTTTTTAGTTTTTGCTGGGCGCTGGCTTACCCGATCGCGGGAGTTGATAGCGAAGCGGAACAGCTTAAAGGATGTAAGAGCTATAAGAGAGATAACAAGAGACCCAGCAAGTCAGCTCCATTGATCGCTTGCATGTGTCCGTGTTGCTGTGCTATGAATTGTCCCATGAACAACCACCCCACAATATACCCATGAAGCTCACCCGCGCACAGATCAAAGAAGGCCTCGAAGCCATGCCAATAGATCGCCTGCTGGTTGGATCAGTTAAGACGCTAACAGCCAAGCAGAAGAAGTTTGCGGAAGAGGTAGCGAAGGGATCACCGAAGGCTAAAGCGTATCGGGAGGCCTACGATAGCCAAGCACTCCCACAGACCCAAGCGAGCGAAGCCTACAAGCTTACACAGAACCCAGCGATCGCCAACATGATCGAGGCTCAGAAGCTGGCCATTGAGGCACAGAAATATACAACCCCCTTACATTTGAGAGCGCTCACGATCCATAACCTAACGATCATGGCACTAGATCAGGAGGTAAAGCCTGCCCAGCGGTTGAAGGCGCTGGAGTTGCTGGGGAAGATCACGGAGGTGGCGCTCTTTACTGAAAGGCGCGAGGTGGTGCAGGTTACGGATAGCGCTGGGATGAGGGAGAAGCTCCTGCAATCGCTCCAGCTGGCCATAAATAACAGCACGGCCATCGATGCTGAATACACGCTGGCCGATGATCTGCTAAGTGAGATCGCTGGAGGCGCACAAGGTAATGATGATGAGGCGGATCATGCAGACCCAGCAAGCACAGAGACAGCCAGCGAGGCAGACGGATCAGACGGGGCTGGGGCTTAGCAGAATGAGGAAAGCGCGACCCCACGCACCCCCGACCCCCAAATTTCGGCCTCATGCACTCACTCGCCTATGCATAGTAATCCACGCATCCGAAACCACTCTGTACCCATTCCACCTTGTAACACCTGTTACAAGGAGAGATTTTCCTGTGATAAAACAATTACTTAACTTTTTGAGTAACACTGTTACAGCGAAACACCCCCCCTTGACTGTCAAGTGGTTAGGGGTGGGGGGTATATATTTTCCAAAATCCGACTACTTGACTGTCAAGCGATTTATATGACACCAGCACAAAAACAGATCTATGTAGTCATAGATGAGTATTGGAAGATGTATGGTTACGGTCCTTCTATAGATGATGTGATGTATCTCACTGGTGAGCAGGGCCGTGGTAACGTGCGCCGTAAAATGTGGAAGCTCGTGGACCTTGGGGTTTGCAAAGGGGTAAAGGGTACCGCCCGTAGTATCCGCCCTTCATACATACGCATCAGGGATATTGAATGAACCTAGAAGAATTTATTGATTCTCTCCCTGAAGGTGAGAAGGCAGAGTTAATGTTAATGGCCGAGGGTTATAAGGACTCTCTGCTTCGCGAAAAGGGCCAAGTGCATTTCATGGAGTTTGTTAAAGCCATGTGGCCTGGTTTTATTCACGGAAGACATCATGCTTTGATGGCAAAGAAGTTTGAAGAGATTGCCGCAGGCAAGACTAAACGGCTTATTATTAATATGCCACCTCGTCATACTAAATCTGAGTTTGCATCTTATATGTTGCCTGCTTGGTTCTTAGGTAAGTTTCCTAACAAGAAAATTATTCAATGTTCAAACACTGCAGAGTTAGCCGTTGGCTTTGGCCGTAAGGTGCGTAACTTGGTTGACAGTGATGTTTATACAAAGGTGTTTCCAAATGTTAATCTTCGGTACGATTCTAAGGCTGCTGGTCGTTGGTCTACTAATGCCAATGGTGAGTATTTTGCTATTGGTGTTGGTGGTACTGTTACTGGTAAGGGGGCGGATCTACTCATTATTGATGACCCGCATTCTGAACAGGAGGCGGCGCTAGCCTCAAGTAACCCAGAAGTATATGATAAGGTCTTTGAGTGGTACTCATCTGGTCCACGTCAGCGTTTGCAACCTGGTGGTTCTATTGTTATAGTGATGACGCGCTGGTCAAAAAGAGATTTAACTGGCCGTGTGTTACAAAGTATGGTAGAGAGGGATGGGGATGAGTGGGAGATTATTGAGCTTCCTGCTATACTACCATCTGAAAAATCATTATGGCCTGAGTTCTGGTCTTATGATGAACTGGTTAAGTTGCGTAATGAACTGCCGTTAGCTAAGTGGGCAGCGCAGTACCAACAAAACCCAACATCAGAACAGGGCGCGATTGTCAAGAGAGAATGGTGGCAGGTCTGGGATCAGGAAAGACCGCCAGTGTGTGAGTTTATTATTCAGTCTTGGGATACGGCCTTTACTAAGAATGAGCGTTCTGACTATTCCGCATGTACAACATGGGGAGTATTCTATAAAGACGAAGATAAGAATGATGCCAATATTATTTTATTGGATGCTCTGAAAGAACGGCTTGAGTTTCCAGAACTGAAACAACGGGCACAAGAGATGTATAAAGAATGGGAGCCAGACGCATTTATTGTTGAGGCCAAGGCTTCAGGTGCACCATTGATATTTGAATTGAGAAGAATGGGCATTCCTGTGCAGGAGTTTACGCCAACGCGCGGCAATGACAAGATATCTCGTATTAACTCAGTATCTGATATCTTTGCATCTGGCAGGGTATGGGCACCAAGAAAAAGATGGGCTGAAGAAGTAATTGAAGAGATGGCTGCTTTTCCAAACTCAGATCACGATGACTTAGTTGACTCATCAACACAAGCATTAATCCGCTTCCGTAAGGGCGGCTTTATTAAACTGGACTCGGATGAAGAGGATGACATCCCAGGATTTAGATCAAGAAAAAAAGGATACTATTAATGGATAGCTTTTACTTAACCAGTGTTCCATCACACTTATGTGATTTTGTTTCTAATGAGTTTGTTGATATTGAATCTTCTGCTGCAAAAACAAAAAGAGATGGTAGTGTTTTTAATACTAAAGTGCGAGATACCACAGTAAAATTTTCACCAGAATTCTACTGGTTTAATGGCGTTTTAAATCAAATAGGCCTTGAGGCAAATTTTAAAACTGGTTGGAACTTTAATATAAACCAGATGGAAACGATGCAATAT
>Ga0181355_1000260_pt1 | contig 21822 bp, 33 predicted proteins | sample Fa13VDMM15DN_FD_130099 | JGI IMG/M metagenome (GOLD analysis project Ga0181355, IMG submission 130099) | Freshwater viral communities from Lake Michigan, USA - Fa13.VD.MM15.D.N | ecosystem: Environmental > Aquatic > Freshwater > Lake | place: USA: Michigan | collected 2013-09-23 | reverse complement strand
TCTTTGTTGGCATCGCGCCAAATTTTGTTTTTTTCAGCGGGCGTCATTTTCAATCACCAACTGTTTATTGTTGATAAAAATATCGCGGGCTAATGCAAGCTGCTCGGCCTTGAGGAACTTGCCACTGATGTTAGCCAACTCGCTGGCGGTCTTGAGATCCACTGTGCCGGCTTTCACTGCGTCATATAACTCGCTCATGTCTTGTTTAATGTCGATTAATGTTTTCATTTTGCTTGTCCTTTAATTTATTGTGGGACGGGGGCCGACCTGCGCCCCCGCTCCCTCTTACGCTACTACCCGACGACGACGGCTGGGCGCCGGTGCGGGAGCCTCAACCGCAGCCTCCGGTGCTGCTGCCTCAGCGGTCAAGCTGATCCACTTCAGCACACCGAACGCTGGCGTGAAGATGCGGCCATAGCTCTTGTGCTGATAGTGCTCTTTGCCAAGCGTGACAATCGGCACCGGCGCATTCTGGTCTTTATCGACCTGCGCCGCAATCGTGACGGCCAACTCCTGCACAGCCCGCTTGCCGCCCACCGAGGTGGTGGTGAACCGCGCTTCCATACCGGCGTCTTCGCCGGTCAGACACTTGACCGACATGCCGACCTGCGTTTCCCAACCCTTCTTGGCGCCGGGAGGGGCCACGTCGAGTTCCGGCAGCGGATCGCTGACCGAGGCCATGCGCTCCCCCAGCACCTCGCCGTCGCCCCAGGCGATATAGCCGTGGACGAAAGAGAACGGGTTGACGGCCCAATGACTGCCGTCCTCCACCTCGGTCTGGTCTGCACCGAACACCCAATGGCCGGTACGATCCATCTTCAGGATCGCAATGCCCGCCGGGCCTGCGGTGGACTCCAGCTTACGGAGTGACGTTGCCAGTGAGGCAACAGTGGGGAGGTTTGCTCCTGCAAAAGTTACTAGATCAGACATTACTTTACTCCTAGTTGATTTGATTTGATTGGACTGCATCTTGGGCGTGTCGCTCTGCGATTACGCACGCCGCACCATGTATTGCCGCGAGTTTATTCGGCTCTGACAGTGTGCGTGTTGCTTCCGCTATGGCGGTAGCCAGTGCGATAATCACCGCGCCACATATCAACGGTTGATGAGCGTTTACCACACCCACGATGTCGCGATAAATTGCTTCAGCTTGTGCTTGCTCATCTGCCAATGTAAATTCACCTTTTTTTAACATTACTTTACTCCTAGATAAGTTTAGAGAGGGCGGCGGTCAACTGCTGCCCGATTTGCAAAACCGCCGGCCTCGGATCTGACTCCGGTGCCAACGTATCGCCCGATGAGACTGACACGGTCAGTCCTTCGGGCAGATTCTTAATTTTCTTTTCTGCTTGCGCTGGCGAGATCAGCTTGGGCTTCTTCCACGGTTCGCAGCCCAACTCGCGCAGCGTGGTGACGGCCACCTGCTCATCGGCCCACTGGCGAAGGCCTTTCTTGGCGACCATCTTCCAGCCGGGTATTTTATAGCCCTTCTCAATCTTGGCCTGCACCAGCGCGTTGATGCTGTCGATCCAGCCCTGCAACAAGACCGCGTTGGACGCATACGCGCCCAGCATCGCGTCGTCAATGGCGTCCAGCTTGACCTTCAGCGCACGATCCACCGCGCCGGTCATCTCGGGACAGGTCGGGCGGGCGGGACAGAACCGGCAATGCTCGCCGGGGTTGAGCTTTGCATCCGGCTGCGCGCTGAGGTTGACGGCCTTTTTCAGTTGCCGCGCAAACTGCCCGATGCGCTTGGGCGTTGTTGTCCAGCGCCGGATTACGGGGGGCTGAATTATGACGCACTCGATGGCAACCGCGCCATCAAACACCCACGCGACTTCCGGTGTACGCATGGCCGCCGCGGCGTAGTACATCAACTGCTCGTTGTCTTCTGCGGCTACGGCTATGCCGTCGCCGAATTTCCAGTCGATGACGTAGGCCGTGTTGCCGATGCGGCCCAACACATCGCAGGAACCGAATGCACCGGGCAGGTAATTACCAAACCCCACGCGAGTCTCGAGGGCAAGCTTCATCTCACCGTCGGGGTCGAGCGTATCCAGCAGGGCAAGCGCCGGGTTGATTTTGTCGTCGATCATGTCCTGATCGAGCGTCTGTCCCTCGTAGGTCATGCCGATAACATCATCCTCACCTAACAACATCTCGCTGATCGCGGTGTGGAGCAGCGTGCCTTTGTCGGCGTAGACGCTGGAGGGCGACGGTGGCGCCAGTTGCACCAGCGCAACTGAGCCGGGGCAGTTCATCACACGCTTGGCGGTGCTACCACCGACGACTGTTGAGTGTTTCATTCTGTGTACGCCTCGGCTGCGTGGTCGGCCACTAGGTCAGATCCCCTCAGATGTTTGATAAGCAGCTCCTCGACGATCTTGCGCTGGAGGTCACGACGATTTTCAAGAGCGTATTCGTTGCTGCTAATCGCAGCGACGTACATCTCCAGCGCGTAGCTGGGGTCGCGGTTCTCAAGAAGATAATCGTAAAGGTCAAACTGGGCGCGGCCTTTTTTGGGCCATTGGCCGTGTTCGAGGATGCACTCGACAACCTCGTCCAACGCCAGTTCCAGATCGCGCTCGCTGCTGGCATAGCCTTGCAATGGCCCGCAAATCGGGCAATCGCTTGCCCCACACATGCACCGTTCGTATCCCATTTGACTCTCCTGTAGTGAAAAAGAAGATTAGCATACTTTTTATTTCTGTGCTAAAGTTTTTTACATGGAACGTGACATCGAACGCTACCTTGTGCGCCGCACCGTCGAGCATGGCGGCATTGCATATAAGTGGGTGTCACCGGGGCGTGTCGGGGTGGCTGACCGCATCGTGCTGCTGCCAGGGGGCGTGGTGTGGTTTGTGGAACTGAAGACTGTAAAGGGCAGACTCTCGCCGTGGCAGAAGCTGTTTGCTGCCGAGATGCGCCGCATGGGAATGAATTACGTTGTGATTAGATCGAAAGGTGAGGTGGATGAACTACTACAACGAGTTTGACCCGTATGCCGCGCAGTGGCTACGCAATCTGATTGCAGCGGGGCATTTGCCCCAAGGTGAAGTCGATTCTAGGAGCATCAAGGATGTCAGAGCAAGTGATCTTAACGGATTTGTTCAGTGCCATTTCTTCGCCGGTCTTGGCGGCTGGAGTCGCGCCCTGCGCCTTGCCCGATGGCCCGAGGACAGACCTGTTTGGACGGGCAGTTGCCCCTGCCAACCCTTCAGCGCAGCCGGTGCCGGGGGGGCGTTACAGACGAGCGTCACCTCTGGCCCACCTGGTTCAACCTCATCCGCGAGTGCAAACCTGACGTTATCTTTGGTGAGCAGGTTGAAGCAGCGATTAACCACGGGTGGCTCGACCTTGTTCAAGCTGACCTGGAGGGAGAAGGTTACGCCTGCGGGACGGTTGGTCTACCGGCTGGCGGCGTCGGCGCGCCGCACATCAGACAAAGATTGTGGTTCGTGGCCGACACCGTTGCTGGGGGACGCACATTTAAGTTCCTCGCCGCAAGCGGCCATGCGGGGGATAGCCGAGGGGAAACCCACGGTCAGCCGGATTGCGGCGTTGGCGAGTTGGCCTACGCCAAACACACCGAGCGGGGGGCCGAACGTCAAATCGACACCGACGCACACGGGCGGGATGGACTTGGAAGGGGCGGTGACGTTGACCAGTTGGCCGACTCCGAACGCGGGGCCGCAGAACGATACGGACAGTCGATGGGAGACGCGCAGGGAGGAGTGCAAGGCGAGGCAGACGAACGGCAACGGGTTCGGGATGACGCTGGGGATGGCGAGCTCGTTGGCGAGTTGGCCGACGGCCAGCGCGAGGGATTGGAAGGACTCGCCGGGGATGAGCGAAACAGGAACGAACCCGGACAAGTCAACGCGCAGCAGGCTCGATCAGTTACCCAGAGTAGCTGGTCTGACTGCGATTGGCTCCCCTGCCGCGACGGAAAAGCCCGGCCAGTTGAACCCGGCACATTCCCGTTGGCTCATGGGATACCCGGCAGAGTGGGACGCTTGCGCGCCTACGGCAATGCCATTGTCCCGCAAGTCGCGCAAACCTTTATAGAGGCGTATCTTGAATCTTAGACCCTACCAAAACCTAGCCGCTGACTTCCTGTACGAGCGGGACAGGGCCATGATTCTCGCTCCTGTCGGTGCCGGCAAGACCGCCATCACGCTCACCGCCATGCGCGACATGCTGGGCGCGGGCGAGGTGCAGCGGTTCCTCGTGGTGGCGCCCAAGCGGGTCGCCGTCAGCGTCTGGCCGGTGGAGGCCAAGCTGTGGGCACCGGGGCTGTCGTTGTCCGTGGTCATCGGCACGCCGACGCAGCGGGTGAAGGCGCTACAGGCCAACGTGCAGGTGGTGGTCGCCACCTACGACAACCTGCAATGGCTGGCCGAGCAGCCGCTACGCTTCGATGCCGTGGTGTTCGACGAGCTAACGCGCCTGAAGAACCCCTCCGGCAAGCGGTTCAAGGCGCTGCTGAAGGTGCTGGGCGATATGCGGATCCGCTGGGGGTTGACCGGCAGCTTCACCTCCAACGGTCTGGAGGACGTATTCGGTCAGTGCAAGGTCATCGACCAGACGCTGTTGGGCCGCAGCAAGGGCGCGTTCCTACAGCAATACTTCTACTGCATCAACCGTGACTTCGGGGAGTGGACGCCAGCCAAGGGGGCGTTGGAGCAGGTGATGGAGCGCATCAAGCCGGCCACGTTCGTTCTGGACGCTGGCGAGTACAAGGACAAGCTGCCGCCGCTGCACACGGTGGTAATGAATTGCGCAATGGACATGGCCGACTACAAGGCCATGAAAAAGGATTTCATGCTGCTGTTCCCCGACACCCAGGCGGTTGCGGCTAACGCCGGCGTGGTGACCAGCAAGCTGCAACAGATGGCCTCGGGTTTCGTCTACGCCGAGGGCAAGGAAACGAAGTGGATGTCAGACCACAAGTTCCAAGTGCTGGACGACCTGCTCTCGGAGAACCAGCACGCGAACACGATCATCGCCTACCAGTACCAGGCAGAACTGGCCGCGTTGCAGCGCCGCTACCCACGGGCGTCTACCTTGGACGAGCCGGAGGCCATCGACCGCTGGAACGCGGGAGAGATCGAGCTGTTGCTGGTGCATCCCAAGTCTGCCGGCCACGGCCTGAACCTGCAACACGGTGGCTGTCACATCGTGTTCTTGGCGTTGCCTTGGTCGTTGGAACTGTTCGAGCAGACCATTGGGCGCCTGCACCGCAGCGGCCAGACGCATGACGTGTGGTGCTACGTCTTGCTCACCGAGGACACGGTGGACGAGAAGATCTACGCCGCGCTGCACGACAAGAAGTCCCTATCACAACTCGCAATGGAGGCACTGAAGTGAAACGAATCGACGCACTGAAGGCCAAGCTGAAGATGGCGAAAGCTGAACTGACCATCCGATCCCGGCAATTCAACACCGCCGAGCGGGGGTTGTTGCGGGTGCGGTACAACATTAACGAACTGGAGAAAAGAATTGAAAAAAATAACCTGGCGTGATCTTAATCGAGTCCTCACTTCGAAAATCGAGGACGACGTGTTGCAGATGCTGAACGAAGAAAAAGCAGGCGCTCGGCGCCTTAAGGTGCTGACGCGGTTGCACCAGCGGTACAACATCTTGCGCATGTCGCGGGAACGGGTGGAGTTGCTGCGTGGATCCAACTAACCCGGAACATTACAAGAGCCACCCATCGGGGATCGAGTGCATTCAGATCACCGAGCACATGAATTTCAACCTCGGCAACGCCATCAAATATATCTGGCGCGCCGGGCTGAAGGGCGAAACGGTTGCCGATTTGGAGAAAGCCCGATGGTATCTGGAACGCGAAATAGAGAGGATCAAATGTCGGTAAAACATCAAGAAGCGCATGACAGGATGCGCGCGTCGTTGCCGGTGACAACGCATCTCAGAAAAGCAGCGCCGCCGAGCCGAACCACAGAGCAGCGGAAGGCTTCTACCTTGAAGATGCTGGCAACAAAAAACCTCACGCCGCACACGAATGTTTGGTTGGAAAAACCCGCGCCAACTCGCGCCTACAGAAGGAGATGACCAGTGAGCAAACCGGTGGCAGCAAGCGACGGTGGTCGCATTACAACAGACCGCAATGGGGTAAAAATCCTCACCTACCGCGCCATACCGTACCCGATATCCGAGGTATGGAGGCAGGAACTTATAGCGGTGGGGAAAACCCTAGAAACTAAAACTCAGCGACTTGCTGCGGTCATCCGAATCGAGGCTAAGATTCGCGCCTTGTTTGGTGTTGAAGTGTCGCGTGAATATCGGGAGCCAAAATGCCCGACGATGTAATGCCGCCGATACGCGCCGCCGTAGAGTTGTTGGACAAGCGTATCGCCCATCTGCAAGAAGTAACCGAGCGGCTGTTTATCCGCCTGTTGCCGGTCACGACCAACACCAACGACAACTACTTGGTCGAACCCGACGCTGCGCGGGAGGGCAATTCGATTTTGAATTGCGATCTGAACTCGCTGGCGGATCGAGTTGGTGCTATTGCCACGGCATTGCAGTCGCAGGTAGACAGGCTGGAGGTGTGAGATGGCTTATTCAAAAGAAACAATAGCCGAGCGCGACAAATGAGATTACTCGGCTGGTTGGAGACAGGCAGCGCCACCCCCACGATGGTGGCTATCAGACCTTACTCAGAAGCATTGCGTCCAGACCCGGAGAAGACCACGGCAAGACAGGTCGTGGTCGATGCTCTTATAGAGCAGATGGGGGTGCGGTGGGCGGGGCACACGCAGTACGTCCACAAGGGCGAGAAGAAATGACCGAAACCGTGAAGCAGATCGTCGAGCGCCAAGCAGACGATGCGGAGCTATGGTTTGAAGCGCAGCACATCACTGAGTCGATCCTGCAAGCCGCGCTGCGGGAACTCCACGCGGCGGTCGAGCGCGATGATTGCCTCGCCGAGGCCCGATCTGGCGCGGCTGACAGGTTGCCGCCCGACGCTATCGAAACTTCGAGGAACACTACGGAGAAGAACCTGTGACTTTAATCGGCGAAACGCCGTTCACGACTTGCTTCGTTAGAAATGAATTTTTGTTCGACGAGCAACATGGCCACGGCGAATTCACTCCAGCAATAGCGTTTGCGTTCCTCGCAGAGCCAGCGCGCGTACCCATGTTCCAGGTAATGCTCGACAGCGGCGCTCAATGGGCGCGAGTGCCGATTCACATGATATGCAGCAAACCTTGTGAACCGCTGCCTGTAGAGCAGTCGTGCTGGTGGGACAGCTACGGATATGAGTTTACGGTGGTCGCGCTGCCGTTCCTCAAAAACCATGCTGTGACCGCGCTGGGCCGGGACGGGCATATCCGCAAGGGTAACTACCTGTTCACGGTGGATTGGATGCAGACCGGCTGGAGCGAAATTCCAAACCAGCACAAAAACCACCACATTATTTCATTGCAAAATGGGCAGTGGATTGCGTACCCTAACAACCGTTTAGTTTGGCACGACCCTAGCTGGATCAATCCAAAACCCAACCCAAACTGGGAAACGCCTTCCAGAAATTACTCGGTGGAGGGGTAAAAAAAAGCCCCCGTCTTAGGGGGGCTGAATCACCACGGCATCACGAAAAAAGTCGAGTGCCCGCGCGGTCTATTATCAACGACATCCGGCGGGCTGGCAAGCTGGTGATGCTCAGGTGCGTCCAGGTGTCGAACTCTCGAATGCACTGATCGTAATCAATATCAGAAGCCACGATAGCCCGTACAACATCGTTAGGGGTCATTGCCGGCACTCTGAAGTCAGCCGCGCACCCAATCCTGTGCTGGCTCGTCTCCTTGCTGCCACAGGCCGAATTGACCGCTTTGGAGCGGTAGGCCGAGGTGACAATTATCGGCTTGCCGCCCAGGACCGTTTTGACCCGCTCAAGAAACTTTGCAAGCCGGAGCAAGTTTGCCCGCGCCACCGGATCTGGCGTGTTGTCCAGCGTCCGGTGGTCGGTGACGGTGAGTTCGGCGAGGCTGAAGTGTTCAGTTAACCACACGTTCTTCAACCGGCGCTTTCCACGCCGTGGACTTTTCGGTCAGCACCCGCAGGACGATCCCCACCGCACCAATGCAGGTCAGCAGAGGCCCAAGCTGCGGGGCCAGCGCGAGGATCACGCCAGAGTGGTCACTGATCCAGCCGACAACGCCAAGCGCAGTAACGCCCCCAGAGAACCACATGGATTTTGATTGCAGCATAGCTTTGATTGAATACATCAGAAATTACCTCCTACGGGATTCAATACCCCGACTGGGGCATCGGTGATAATTTTTGCACCGGACTTGATATGCCCGTTGGTCGCCGGGGACTCATTGATCGGGCCGTAACAGGACGCAAGCTGCACCCCGTTGGTTTTCTTCGCTTGCTTGTCGCACAGGAACGACCACTGGTTCGACATACCAGAATCTTTGCCGAGGATGAATGATCGACTCACCAACGGCGCGACTGCCCACGACGGCGCTTGTGGCGCTTCGCTCACAGTACTGAACAAGCTCCAGACCTTACCGGCTGGCGCATCGCAGGAGTTGTTCATCAGCGCACCGTTAGCCACGCTGCGGCCTGTCAGGACGGGACAGACCGCCATCCCCTCTTGGAACTTCTTGCCCTTGACCGCAATCATCTTTCCGGTAGGGGTCGAGCCACTCGCCGCGCACAGGGCATATTCACCATTGCAAATCATTAAGTCGGCAGCAAATACGTTGGCTGGCAGCAAGAGAAGGAGCAGGAGCTTTTTCATGTTTAGACCTTCAGGACAAGGTGGATGAGCAAGGCAAGGATGAACCCGGCAACGGTAATGCCGATCTGCTCGATGCGCTTCAACCGGGCGTTGATAGATTCGTAACGGATCTCGCACACCGCTTCATGCGAGGTCAGGCGAACGTCGAGCTCGGAAACGGTCGCCATTAGGGTGCCGCCAGTCGGTTTTGCGCGGCTACAGGTTTAGGCGCCAACTTATTGTCGTTGGTGGGGATGTCAGACACAAGTGAAAAACCGGCGCGGGCGCCGCGAGATCCCACCGAACTAGAGTACCCAGCTATTGCCTGTAACAACATACGCCTCCAATGGCCCAACTCTTCCCGCGGCGGTACACGTTGGGCTTCAATGACAGCTAATTGTTTTGCAAAATTTTGCGCTGCGCCCTCGCTGAGCATTCCTGTCTGTACCAGCGCGGGGCTGATAACTTCGTTAAACCGTTGGGTAGCGCCTTTTATATTCCCGCTAGACAACCGGTCGGCCAAGGTTTCTCGCAGCGCGTCGTACACATCGCGTTTGCCCGTGGGGGAGCGTTGGATAATTGGGGCAACAAGCTTCCACTGGGTGGCATCGCCTGTTTCAATCAAAGCGCGTGCGTTAAACTGCGGGGACGCGCTTGCCCGGTTCCATATCTTATCTGCGGCGGCGGCGTTCTCTTTTGTAATGACGCCCGCTTCAGCTTCGGCCTTGGTTGTTAGTGCGTTTGCCTCAGTTGCTGCTTTATTAACCAGCGCGTTGCTTTCCGCTTCGCCAGCGGCAGCTAACGCATCGGCTTCCTTGGCTAGAAAATTTTGCCTCACGCCGCCGCCAGTTTCAATGGCAGTGGCCTTAGACTTCGCCGTTGAACGAATGCCCGCCTGGCGTGTAGTTAAGTCCTTTATGCCCACGTCTATTGACGCATTTGATCTCTCGGCGGATTCCAATGCGTTCGCATACTTAACTACGGCGGCTTTTGACCCCGGCACCGCGTTAAGCATTTCTCGGTTAGTGGTCATCCAGCTACGCACTTTGGCCGAGGTATCTTTGCCAACCAACTGAGCGGTGATATGGTCTAGACCCGCCTGCGTTGCCAACGCTTTGTCGCCTACAAGTTCCACCAGATTTTGAAAAGCTGTTGGGGTCTTGAAGAAGTACGCCGGCATTTTGGAAGGGTCAGTGGCAAACTGGGTTAGCGCGCTGCGATCCATACCCGTTAGTTGCTGACCTGCCTTTGACCCAAACACCGCCAATTCTGGCCGCGAATCGGCATAGTCGGTAAGCATTTGACCCGCTTTAGGCCCGGCAAACTTTACTTGTATATCCCGCAATTTACCGTATATATCTCTGCGCGCCCTTTCATCAATAGCCGCATAACCTTCTGCCGGCGCACCACGGAAGGACTCACCCATTAACCGCCGAGCGTCGTCTATAGCTAAATATCTCGGCGACATAGCCGGCGCGTCTTTTTCAACTTTTACTGTAATTTCGTCAAGTATTTGCTTAAACCCCGCCGCTGTTTTGGGGGAGCGCACACTTAACTTAATTTGGCCTTTAAGGTAGTTAACCAAATCTTTATACGCGGGTAACGACGCAACGCGCAGCCCGCTAGTTTCAAGTTTGGCTACATCGGTATTTACTAATTTTTCAGTATCAGTAAACCGGTCTGACGCGGCGGTGCGAAAATCACCTTCACGTTTAACAGCCACATCCCGCAATTGAGCGCCAATCTCGGTGCTGCCGCCTGGACGCTCGTTACCAATCGCCAGCCGCGTCTGCTTGGCTGCGTTGGCGGTTTGGTCTTTTAAGCGGGCTAAATAATCCGTTTCTTGTCCGTAGGGCGCCGCGCCTTTTTCCGCTGCCGCCAGTTCTGCCCGCGCAGCGGTTTCGGCTTCATTTAACGCCGCGTTGGCTTCGGTATGCAACGTGCCAGCGCGAGCGTTTGTGGCCGCTAGACGTTGGTTAGCTATCTGCGTTTCGCGCTGGATATCCCACGCGGCCTGATCTCTTGCCGAGGTCACAACATCCGCTGCCCGACGCTCTCCCGTTTGAAGGACATCGTCGGCGCCGGCTTGCATCTGCCCGCCTATGACCCCCAACGCCTCGCCGGGTTTTCGGCTACCTTGAAGGTCAGCAACTAATTTAGCAACGTAAGCCTGTTCGTACTCGGACAAAGGTTGCCCGGTTGCTTGGCTAATTCCTCGGGATATTCTTCCCGCTATTGTTCGCATTGCGGCTGCGTCTAATCGACCCGGCATAGCGTAGTGCGAAAATATGTTTGCGGTTAAAGTACCCGCAAAACGCGCAAATTCCGGCGTTATTCCACCGCCTACAAATCGCGCCCCTTCTGCTACCAAACCCCCAGGCGCCGCACCTAGCCCTTCCGCGATCTTACCCGTCGTTTCAGCCCCGGCGCCGCTTACTGCGCCAGAGGTTATACGTGCTGCGGGGCCGGCAGCTCTCGCTGTGCGGCCCAAGAACTCAACGGCGGGGGCTAACGCAGCAGTGCCGGGAAACGCCTTAAGGCCCATGCCCACGCCTTGGATTATCTCAGGCGCCACTAAACCCATTCCAGCACCGAGCGCGGTCGCGCCGCCAATGTCGGTTATAAGCTCAGAACCCGTAGGCCCGCGCAACGGGCGCTCGCGTTGCCTTGGTTGGACGATGGCCGCTCCACCGGGAAGCGTTTCAAACCCTTGCTTGGGGTACGACGACAAGATCGTTGCTACTTCGGCATCGGTAGCGTCGTCGGGGACTTCTATCGTCCGGCCTTCAAATGATATGGGTTTGCCCATTATCGTCGCCTAATAACGCCGTCAGCATCTCTAACATAAACGTCTGGCCCCGCCGATTTAGCCGGCACTTTTATAATCGGGTCGTAAGGAAATTTTACGCCACGAGATATTGCGCTTTGAACTTCGGCGTTGTGAGTATCAATATTGTTACGGACAGTATCCGCATAAGCGTCTAGTACGTTTGCCAACGCATTTGGATCGGTGTTTAGGTTGCCTAATGCTTGCTCCAACGCCGCTTGCTGACGTTCGGACGGTTGCGAATCCAGTTTTTTAAGGTTAGCCAATATGCCTTGGAATAGTCTAGATCTAAGTTCTTCTGCGGTTTTGACGCCTTCCGTATTGATGCTCATACCAAGTCTATTGTTCAGAAAAGAAGCTGCGGCTTTCATTCCCTCGCCGCCAGTCCCCATAAAAACGCTGGCAGCAGGAATTAACTTTTTCGCTGCTTCTATGTTCGCAAACATGGCGGGGCTTTGTTTTAACGTGTCGTAAGTAGCTCGCGTACTTTTCATGAAATCTCTTTGCGCTTCTACACTTGCCGGCACAACCGTGTTGACGTTGAGATTAGTGCCCGGCGCCCGCCCCGCTGCCGCCCGTGCCGTAACAAAGTCTTGGAACGAACCGCGATAGTCACCACCGCCCGGTGTTTTGGCGAACGTATACTCCGCAACCATGCTTGGGGGCGCGGTTGGTTTTTCAGGCGCATTACCGACAATCGCGCCTGTGCCCGACATGAGCGAGGTTCCAACCGGATACAGTTTACTTAATTCAGCGGCTTGTTTTTGCAGCGCCTCCGCTGTTTTATAGCCTTGTTCCGTTCCCAAAGCCAAGTTTGCACTAATCCGCGCATTTAGCGCATCTATTGGTGGCCTTACTTGCGGCGGCGCGCCTAGGTTATTAACCTCTGTTGGCGCACCAGCAAGCATGTTAGTGCGCGGCGCAAACGGGTTTGCCTCTCTACGTTCCATTACGTCTGCGCTAAACGACCCCGGCTCGGGTGCAACTGCGGACGGCATAGGCCCGGCACCAGCGGCGGGGGTCAATGCGTTGACACCGGGGGGGTTTGCTTTCTCATACGCGGCAACAGTCTGCACTTTTTGCATCAGCCCCGCGCCTATCTTTTGCATCTCAATATCTGGATGTGCCAGATAGGCTTTTGCTATTTCAACCAGGTCTGACGGCCCGCCCAGAGCTGACACTTTGCGGCTAAATTCAGCCAAGCCCGTTGCGTCGCGCTGCATCTTCTGGAGTTGCATCTGCGAGACTTCGCCCTGCCGCACCGACTGCTGCATTTGCAGATCCCGCGCGCGCGCCTCCTGCGCTTGATCCATGCCGGTGACAAACGCGTTGCCAATGCTCTGCGAGCCAGGTGGGGTCAGCAATCCAAAATTAAGTTCAGCCATAATTTATCCTAGAAACCAAGGTCGTCATACGACGTGGGAACTACGCCGGCGCCGCCGTACCCGTATACATTGCCCGCGCCGTACTGTTGGTTTGCCCTTGCCGCATTTGCATAGGGGTCTGACCCGCGTCCGTACCCGCCATACATCCGGCCCAGCACGTTAGCCGCACCGCCATAGGCTGAGTTGCGTATCCCCGACGCTGCCATTCCGGCGTTGCCTTGGTTGGCGGCGCTAGTCATGTAGGCGTTGCCGACGCTACTTGCCATGTTCGCGCCTTGCGATGCAAGTTGCCCTGCTGTGGTTTGGCCTGTGCCCGCCACACCAGCTAAACGGTTGTAGAGTTGTTCGCGCTCGCCTTTGTTAGCGTTGAATCCGGTCACATAGCGGTTGAAGGCGTTGCTGTATTCTTGGCTACCCAAGTCTTGCCCGTAACGCTGCACGCCTTTCAACGTCGCCCCAGACAAGAGTCCCCCTCGGGCGGCAGCGCTTCGGTCAATCGCCTTTACACCTTCAGACATACGAAAGACCGTGCCGGGGTCAGCGTTTGGGTCGTATTGGAAATTAAATGGTGTAGCCGCGCCAAACTCACCCCCCGCCGCTACGCCCGCGCCTAACCGATTAACCGCGCCGGTGCCAGCAGCAAGGAACGGCGCTTGGTCGGCGCGGCTAAGGTCGTACTGTCGGCGCTGTTCGGCAATGGACGCGGCAGAGGCTTGCCCCGAGGCTTGAGCGGCAGACTCGGCAGAGTCCGATGCAGAATCCGCGCCAAGCAGCGCACTTCCTATGATTGCTGCGGGTAGCATCCATGCAGACATTTATTCGCTCCTAACTAAAGTTTGCGCCACCGACCTGGCTTCTAGCATGTCATCGGGAAGGGTTACTTCTGCATCCACCGCATCAACATCTCGGCAGTCCGTAGCATGAATGCAATACCATACTACTTCGGTAAGTGTTTTTATGCCGTGATGCACGTTTGCGTTAATGGTCAAACAAGCTGGCGCGTGAATAACTTTGCGTTTGCCGTCAACAACCAATTCAATAGACCCACTCGCCAATACGGATAAATGGTCAAACTTGTGCCGATGATGTAGCAGCACATAATCGGCGGGCATTCTCATCTCTTTGGCGTACACACCGCCGCCAAAGTGATGCCGGATCTCAGGATCTATAAAACTCACGACACTTCCCGCCCACTTGCACGAATGTTGATGGCCGTGGCCGTTCCAGCAATGGTAGAGATAAACGCGCCCGATCCTAGAATCTGGCCGACAAGTTCAGGAAAAGTGTAAGTCTCGCCAGCTTGCAGCGTCTTGGCCTTGACAATCAAGTTGCTGTTTGTTGCAGAGCCAGCGGCGGTAATCACGTTGACGCTCAAGGTCGCCGCCGTAGCGGTAAAGTTCGTGCCGGTGAACTTGTCGATGATCGCGGTTACGCCGTTCGCAGTGTATTGCGTTGTTTGCGATGACTCGGCGGTCTTAGCCGGGATCAGTACGGTTGCGGTAACAGTCATATAGTCCCTCTACAAAACCAGCAAGTTGACGAAAATAGTCCCATCTTCAATTGCTTCGATTTCATGCGAGTCGGGAGCAGTCAACAGGACAGGTTTTGATTCTTTGGTCACAACGATTTCTTTTTCGCCCTTTCGGACAGCGCAGGCGCCCATGATGCAGCTTGTAATGTGACTTTGTTCATGCGAATGCCAAGGCAAACCCTCCCCCTTGTTAGCATAATAAACCCCGCAGGTCGCGCTACCAAGCGAAAAACTATGGGTAGGGTTTACGGTTATCACAGGGTTTGTACCCCATTAGATTGCAATGGCGCGGGGGCCAGGTCTACCCAATCAGGCACAACATTCCCCGCCGCTTCCCACGCGGCAACTCGCTCAAGAATCCAAACATTGAGCGGTGCATCGTCACTTGCACGGGCGCAGTACAAGCAGTCCTCGCCATCAATATCAATGAGGCAGCGGTACGCGCCGTCTTCATACTGGCCTTCAATTCTCAGATTAGAAGCAGACATCATGCCGTCCTTTGAAATAGAGCGTAGCCCACGATCACACTTGTGCAGCCAATAAGCCCAAAGTTTTGGGCGAAACTTCCGCGAGCCCGCCATGTACCCGTCAGAGCAGTCCCTGACGCAATCGCAAACCCGGTATTTCCTGTTGCGTTTCTAACATCTTGGGACGAGTTGTTTGCGTAAGTAGCACCCGTGTTGACTATTACATAACTGCTTATTGGGAAATCTACGTTGGTAGAAGTGGAACCTGTGTAGAAGTCCTGCGAAATGGTGACCGCACCAGTAGCCGCTGACACCGTTATCCCGCTGCCGGCGACCGCAGAAGTAACCCCTGCCGCAGCGGGGGCGGTGCTTGCCCAGCTTGTGCCGTCAGAGGCCAGCAGGTTCCCTGAAGTTCCCGGTGCTACGGAAGTAACGGCGCTAGTGCCGTTACCGATAAGAATACTGTTTGCAGTATGCGTTGCTGCACCTGTACCCCCTCGAGCAACTGAGAGGGGCGTAGTCAGACCTGTCAGAGAGGTAATGTCGGAGTTAGCACCAGAAGCTGCTGCGCTCAGTGCAGTTCTGGCGGCGGCAGCGGTGATAGCGTTAGTGCCACCAGACGCAATGGGCAACGGTGAAGTAAGCCCGCTGATGGTGCCGCCGCTAATTGTTACGCCGCTAATCGTGCCACCGGTAATCGCCACCGCGCTGGCCGATTGCGTTGCCATACCAGACACCGAAGAAACATTATCTACCGACCAGATCAACACATCTGTGGAGTCGTTGAGAATGAACTTGTAGCTTACGCTTTGGGTAAGGAATAAATTGCACTCCCCCCGCGAGTCTAGAATAATCGGGTTGGTGTTAGCCGTAGCACCTGCTTCGGTCGTGTACGTCGCTTGCGGCGCGCTAGTGCCCCCCACATAGGTGTACAGCTTGCCGCCCACCAAAGGGGTGCCTGCGGCGGTAAAGAATTGCGCTTTAGGCGCGGCGTTTAGACTTTTCATTGGTAGACTTCCGTAACTTCCAGCGTTGACGAGGCATACGAAGTAACTTCCCCCGCTGAATCGCGTTTCCATTCTATTGAAATGGCTTGCGACGAAGGCGTATTAATTGCTGCCGTATAAACTGTAAATGCCATAGTTACCCCGTCCCCTGCGGCAAACGAAAAAAACGGCGTAGATAAAACCGTTACACCTTGCAGCATATTGAACGTAACTGTACCCGCAGTAGTAGCTTTAGTCATTACGATGTTTATTGTAATTTTTAACCTGCTCCCACACCGAACAGTATTAACCGTTGACGACACCAAGGCTGAGAACGCCGTGCCGGTAGTGCTGGCGGGAGTTATGTCTGTTATTGACAGAATTACCGCCGTGCCCGCCGGCGGCGGGGTCTCTGGTTGCGCCACTGGACCCACCGCCAAGCTCTGCAAGTCCACCGCCAGCTGAGCCACCTGGCTGTCCAGATTAGACGCGCCCACAAGGTTAGCATCCGCAGGCGGGGCAATCGTTGCCGGGCCAAGTTGCACTTCGTCAAGCGTAATAGGGTTGGTTCCGCTGCCGGTCAAAATGAACAGGTTAAGGAAAAACCGATACCATTCCCGCGCCATAAGGCCGGTGCGTTCATCAATGAACGGCACCCGAGGCGCGGGGATGTTGGTGATGTTAAGCATTGGTCGGCGTGACAAACAGTTCAGCGCCCATGATGGCGATCTTGACCGGATCTGTTCCTGACACCTCATAGACCCTGTCGCGGATCTTCTCGGTCATGCCGAGCCGCCGCCAGATGGTTCTCGTGCCATAAGCCCCGAGTTTACCCATCGAGTTCCAGTGTTCGTTTGACCAAGTGCGCCCAGCGTCATCCGACCAGCGCAGCATGACTTGCGGATCGTAACCCGGCGCAGCGGTGTAGGTTTCTGTTTCCAGCGCATAGCCGTTGTAGTCTTCGGCGGGTTGCACTTGCGTTACTAGCGGATCGTTACCGTCACCGGCTTCAGTGACTAACTGGTCGCTGGCTTGCGTGGTCAGATAGCCTTGCACAAACTCGGCCACAATGATGTTACCGGATTCGGTGGCTAGGTCTTCACTATCGTAAGCAGGATAGTCGTTAAGTCCGATACCCGTCTCGGCGTCGAGCTGTAGGCTGTGGTGCGCGGTGCGTTTCAGGTTGTTTTGACCTGTCGGCAACGCCCTCCAAGACCGCAGCCACTTCTGAATCTGGTCGTCATCGGCATAGACATCAAGATCAAAGGCATACACGCGCCCGTCCTCGTAGTCCCCGACCACAACCTCGTTGTTGTACGACATCTGGCAGTTGCTACGGTGCCGGACAAATTGTCCGTTTTCGAACCCAGCACGTTCGTGCCACAACTGGGTTGATACGTCATAAACCCATGTGGCTTCGGCGGATGGGAAGATCAGCACATAAAACGGGTGCCCGTCTTGCTGGTAAGTGTAGCCAATAGCATCAGTGATGTTGCCGTAGCTTTGAATGGCATACTCGACCGCGTGGCTTGAGATCCGAGCAGGCGTGTAGCCGTTGGCTCGGTAGACAACCCCCCGACCTCTAGCATCCGACCCCAGCCAGAACACGCTGTTGTCGAGCTTTGCCACAGAGTACGCGGCCTCGCAACCAACTTCCATAAACGCGCCTTGAATCCGCGCTAGGGGGAAGTCTGGCGTGCCAGCGTCATACCAGACTTCAACGCTGTTATTGCCAAACAAAAATATCTCGCGGTGGTCTACGATCAGCGCAACCACGTTGTCTGGATAGCCTTCCGCGCTGGCAAAGTCCAGCGGATCTACGGAAGTGCCGTCCAACAAACTGGTAACCCAAAACTTCTGCGAGTCTGGCTCATTGAATACAAAGTACCCGTCAAGGTAACCGACCGAACCCGCGCCGGGGAAGTCAACGTCCGTAATCTGGGCAAACACCGCCGTGGATACGTTGTAGATGTAACTTAACGGGTTACAGGCGATGAAGATCTGGGTGCCATTGTCAGCCATGCTAACCGGCCCTGTGCCGGTTACAGAACCGATCAGGGTAGCTGTGTAGCTTGTACTCAGGCTGTAGAACTCACTTCCAGACACCACATACGCCACGCCATTGGTCACCCACAGGCCGCGAATAGGGCCGCTGCCAACAGTTGCAAGCAGACGCAGGCCAGGACACCGCAGCAAAAAGCCAGCCTCTTTACCGCCGCTGCCTTCTGGCACCGCTTCAGCAAAAAGGTTGACCATGCGGTTGTCTGCCGCATTGATGGACCGAGCGACATAGCTGCCGCCAAGGATAGGTGTTTTCAATTACGCCGTGACCGCTTTGATGACTGCAAACGCAATCACAATCGCCTCGCTCAACGAACCTGCGGAGATATTCCGCACGTTAATGCTGGCTGAACCCGCAGCCGATTGAGCATTGAGCAGGTACGAACCGGCAGTGCCTGCGCTGATGTGGTTCATTATCAGAATGTCGCCAGCCTCAATTACTGTGTTGGTCAGGGTAAAGCTGACGGTGGTACTCGCGGCAAGCGCGGCGGCGTTCAAAGTAATCTGCCCAGTTGATTTACTTAGCGTTACACCAGTTGCCTTGCTGGTGGCTTGGGTAACCGTTCCACCCGCACCAGTAGCGTAGCCGTGTTTGCCGGTGCTGCTGATGACTTGGTTGCCCGTCGTGCTAAGGCTTGTGCCGGTTGCCGCACCAATTACCGGTGTGGTCAGCACCATCGAGGTGCTGGTGCAATTTGACAAATTGCCGCTGGTTGGTGTGCCTAGCACCGGTGTGGTCAGCACCATCGAGGTGCTGGTGCAATTTGACAAATTGCCGCTGTTTGGTGTGCCTAGCACCGGCGTAACAAACGTCGGGCTAGTAAACAAAAGCGTAACCGACAGTTGTTTAGTCGTGTTGGTCGTTGCCTGAACAATCGGCAACACATCCGCGCCAGCTTGCGAAGCGGCAACGGGGAGAGAAGAAATTGCGATATTAGCCATGTTAGTAATTCCCACTGTAGATATTGAACCGCTGGCGGGTTGCCACGATGCTATACGGCAGGCTCATTACGTCGTCGGGGTTGTTGATTCGCTTGATGTTGCGCTTGCTGGACATGGCAATCCGCTGCACCTGGGGCGGCGGCTCTACGCCAAACTCAGCAGCAATCTCAGACGCTAGATTGAATCGAAACGCACGAAGGTAACCCGGCGGCACAACCAACGTGGTCGCCAATGTAGCCGGTTCTGTTAGCTCGTTTACGCTAATGATGTGCCATTGCAGCGCCGTAGTTGGCACCGGATAAACCGTCATTTCTATATCCGGCATTTTCATGTCTACAAACATGACCTGCGGATAGGTGCTAGTGTTTGTTTTTACCGCAATGCCGTTGTACTGTTGCTGGTTTATCAGTTTGATGCCAAAGCTGATACTGTTGCTGGTGTCAACAAAGTACGTTGAGTCATCCACCAGCACGGGTCGGTTGCCGACAAAATTACCTGTTGGCCCGAGCGTTCGCGTTGCGGTATTGGCCGGCCAGGTGAACACTTGGTCTTGCGTAGAGAACACGGACAGGCGTTCAGCCGACCAGCTATCCAGCATCTGGTTCAGCGCGGTCAGCGCATCGGCTGAAGTTGCTGCTGATGGCGTTTCCCCCTCGGCCAATTGACCGATCAGGCGCAACGCTCCGTTGATCTGGTCGCCAGCGGTAGTTGTCATGCTTCAATTTCCTTGCGCGGGCGCCCGCGAGGTTTAGCCAGTTCGGGTTCGTTGGGTGTCAGCAACGCACCTGCGTCATAGCGTTCCCAACCGTTCTTGGTATCGGCCTCTGCTTCAGCTTCTGCAATAGCGACCTTGGTGCCGTGAACTGGGTGCCGCATGTAGATGACCATATGCTTCTCCAAATCCCGCCCCCTATTGCTAAGGGGCGGGTGTTACTTAGGCTACCCGATATACTGAATACGCAGCGGTGCCGGTCTTGCGAAACAGGAACTCTGCGGCTCCACCAACCCCCGCCGCGCTGCCCGTGATAGCCACAACGAGGTTGCCAACAGCAGTAATGCCGGTGCCAACAACCACCGTAATAAGGCCGGTACTAGTGCCAATATTGATTAGTCGCAGCGAAAACGTGCTGTTGGTTTTCATGTTGGTCATTGTTGCGTCGATCAAAGTCGCCGTAGGCAAAGTGTAGGACGCCGCCGTAGTAGACGGGTTACCTACCAAAATACCTCCGGTGATTTGAGCAACAGACAGCGTTGCAGTCGCAGTTGCCGTTTGCACATCTGCTTGTACACCGATTGTTTGTTCGCTTAGATTGCCATCAGTGTTCTGATAGCCGCCACCAACAGATGCAAGAGCCATGATTGAATCTCCTAAAATGTTTAATTTGCTCCTGAGGGAGCGGTTTGGTTAGCCCCAGACCCGGCAAGCCATTGGTGCGCGAATGGTGTTGAAACCATACAGCACATCGACACGGCAAGGCATACGGTCGTTGTTAATATCGTACTGACGCACGATACGCATCGAGATCCCGTTATGCACTTGACGCGAAGCCATATCAACACCTTGCGGGAGCAAAAGATCAGCCGTAGCCAGCGTGATTGCATCCTTGTGATAGACCAAGTTTTGCGGGTACACGGTGGACGCGGTTCCAACAAACGTAATAACTGCCGCAGACACCGGGAACGCATCCACCGTGGCCAGCGCATTGGCTGCGGTGTACATCGCAGGCTGAAACGCAATGGTCGCCGAGGTGCTGGTCAGGGTCTGGTCAGCAGTCACCACAAACTGTTGCAGGCTACCAGTGCTAAGCCGGGTTTGCGGATTAACCGCATAGACTGCCGCAATGGTAAACACATCGCCTTGCTTGAGCGACTTGGTGCCGCTGGTGTAAGTAATATCCAGCGTTGTCGCGCCCTGCGTTGCCGGAACCGTTGACGCGCAGATCGGCGCGGCGGGGAAATTGCCCGTGGTGTGGTTGACAATCGACTGCGACATGTTCATTTCGTCGTAGCCAAGAACACCCTCGCCCATCATGCCGGTCTTGAACTGGCGGGAAATCGTGCCTGCCGGGTTGAAGAAACCACTCAAGCCGTTTACCAAGCCAGCGTTAGCGGCGGGGTTCACGGTTGCGTAGCGCGGCGACATAGGCGTAGCCGTTTCGTTCAGCTTCTGTTGCGCTTGCAGCAGAACCAGAGCGGTGGCCGGCGTGGTGCCGGGAGTGCCTACGGTGTTGAAAATAGACTTGTAGGCATTGGCAACGTCAGCATCAACACTGGCCGCCAATTGGCTGATACGCGGCTTGAGAACACGTTCCGCGAAGTCGTCCAACTGCATGGTCAGCTCGGCGGAAGTGAAGTTGATGCCGATGTGCTTCTGGCTAGAAACCGTCAGCGTGGTGAACTGCTCGTTGTCGTCCTGAACTTGCAGGGCGGCACCGTCAGTCACCAGAGCGCGATCCGGCAGACGAATCCGCAGGGTCGAGCCGATCTTGGCACCTTCGACGGCGAAGCTGTCGTCGTACTCTTTGTTGACGTTGCGGGAGATTACCAGATTGTTCTCAAGAATTTCGAGACACTTCCGGGTAATCATATCAATGGTAAGTAGGCTATTAGCCATGAAAAACTCCTAAAAGTAGTTAGCGGTTCCTTGCTTCCTGCTTTTTCACTTGTCTGGCTCTTTCGGCATCAATCCACTGGCTTGTGGTCATGGTTTTAATTGACCTTGGGTCTGTGGTATCAAAACTGCCGGAGTGACCTCCGCGAGCGGTGACGGGTGAAATCGGCGCAGGTGCGCTGGATGTACGTTTTGTTGCGGGTTCGGAAGCAACCTTCGCCTCCAATCGTCCTATTTCTTTAGCCTGCAAGATCGGCGTG
>Ga0181355_1000259_pt1 | contig 21937 bp, 25 predicted proteins | sample Fa13VDMM15DN_FD_130099 | JGI IMG/M metagenome (GOLD analysis project Ga0181355, IMG submission 130099) | Freshwater viral communities from Lake Michigan, USA - Fa13.VD.MM15.D.N | ecosystem: Environmental > Aquatic > Freshwater > Lake | place: USA: Michigan | collected 2013-09-23 | reverse complement strand
GAATCAATGCACTTGAAACTGCGCAGTTAATGAGCAATGTCAATCCTGCATTTGTCAGTAGCCTGGCACCAACCACAGCAGGCGCAGCCGGTGGCACAGCCAGTAGCATATTTGCTGGTAATGCGTTAAATCCTATTACTAATGCGGCACTAAATCTTGGTATTACCAATCCTATTGCTATTGGAGCCTTAACAGGTGCAGGCACATCAGCAGGCATTAATTTACTAACAGGTAAACCAATCACAGGCGATAGTTTGTTGATGGGTGCCCTGGGTGGTGGTGTTGCCGGAGGCATTGGATCAGTAATGCCCGACTTTGGTGGTGGTACTTTTGGTAGTGCCATTGGTGGAGCCGCAACCAATCTGGGCGCAACTGCTGTGGTCAGTCTTGTGACTGGACGACCAATCACAGTGAATAATCTTGCCACAGCAGCCTTGATAGGTGGTGCTGTGGGTGCTGGCACACAAATACTTACAGATGGCGCAGGCAATACCACATATCAATATGATGATGGTTCCAGTATGACTGTTAATACACAGGGAACACCAGTTGCAGTAACAGACAACACCGGCGCTCAAGTGCCTGTTGGTGCTGTGGACAGACTCACAGGCGAACGCAAACAATTGGCTCCTGTAGAAGATCGCGTGGGCACTCCTGTGAATCCCAACCAGCAACCTGTGAGCGACACTGGTGCTGTACCAACACCTACTGCACCAGTAGATCTAACATCAACAGGCATGAGCGATTCAGCACCTGGTACAATTTACAATGGTCCAAATGGTCCAGAAGTTGTGTTGGATTCAGGCAAGACTGTGTTGTTGAGTGAATATCAAGCGGCCATTGACAGTGGCAATCCCATTAGTATAGATGGGCAAATTGACACACAATTTAGAGTTGAATCAAGTGGTGTGCCAAAATATTCTGGCATGCGAGATGCTGGAACACCACCAGAAGGCTACGAAGTTGCCAAACCCAGCGATGTTTCAGGACCAGAAGACACAAACAATGCGCAGAATCCCTACAAACCTGGCACATACTTAGATCCAGAAACAAATACTTGGTTTACACCTGTATCACCAGTACCCACAGCACCAGTTGTAGAACCACCAGTTGGACCAGGTGGCCCATCTGAACCATCAGTGCCATCAGCACCTGTTGTGGCATTACCTGTACAACCACCTACAGAAACACCTGTGGTAGCACCACCTGTCACACAGCCTCCTGTGGCAGAACTGCCTCCAGTTGAGACACCACCAGTAGCACCTCCTGTTGAGACACCCCCAGAAACACCAGTAGTAATACCACCAGTAGCACCTCCTGTTGTGGCGCCACCTACAGAAACACCTGTGGTAGAACCACCTGTTGTGGAACCTCCTGTGATTATTCCTCCAGTGGCACCACCTACAGAAACACCTGTTGTGGCTCCTCCTGTTGTGCAACCACCAGTAGCACCACCAGTAGCACCGCCTGTGGTAGAACCACCATTAGAACCACCTACAAGAGTGGAGATCCCAGAAACTCCAAGAATTCCAGAAGTTGTAGTGCCGCCGCCTGCGGTAGAACCACCACCAGCAGTTGTTCAGCCACCACCAGCAGTTGTTCAGCCACCACCAGCAGTTGTTCAGCCACCAGCTGTTGTTCAGCCGCCATATGTGCCGCCAACATATCCGCCAATCTATGTGCCGCCAGTTGAGACACCTCCTGCCACAAGACCAGGATATGGACCTATCACACCGCTGGATTGGGGTGCAGGTGTTCCAATTGATGTATCAGGCTTGAATCCTGGATACATTACCAATGTGCCACGACAATATGAACCACAAGGCGTGAGAAGTCAGTTCTCCTGGGGACAAAAGCCATATCAGGCAGGCACCACATTTGATCCTGCGCTGTACCGATCAGCGCCATCAGCACCTGTGGCACCTTGGGGACTACAGCAGATGTACAACCCCCAAACACAAACACTTGAAGAATTATTACGCGGGGTGGCAGCCGCGTCAGCAGTGGCACCATACTCAGTGCCTGGCGCACCACGAATTTAAGGAAAAGAATTATGGCAGATTATTTAGGATTAGGAATGCCCGTAGACGGAAGGTCCATGAACCCTGGACAAAGTTTGTTTAGTCCACAAGGCAACTTACAATCATTGGATCAAGCATATTTTTATTACATGGATCAAAATCGTGACAAAGGTGCGTTTGATGCTGGTAGTAGTGCAAGGCAAGGACTTAAGGATGCTTGGCGAACAATGACGCCAGAGCAACAAATGTCTTATTACAATCCTACTGGTCAGTATGCTAACATGGGCATGGAAACCACAGGCATGGGAGGTGGTGGTATGATGGCACCAACACAACCTGGTATGATGGCTCCGCCTACACCAAGTTGGGTAAATGAAAAAACCACAATTGCCAATCCATTTAGTATGATTCCTGTGGGCGAACAATACAACACTATTGCAGGACCATTGCCTGGTCAACCACAAACAACTCCTGATCAGCAGTTAAACACACCAAGTTTTGAGCAATTGGCACAACCAAATCCAGCATTGACGCCAACTGACTATGCCATGCCTGCACCACCACCACCCAGTGTTGCACCTGTGCCTGTCTCACAGCCCACACCCGGCACCAGCAACCTGATTCAACAGATACAAGCACCTGTAGCAGGCCTGCCACCCTCACCGGCCACCATGCCTGGTATTCCTGTTAGTCAACCCTCACCTGGTGCAACAAACTTGATTCAACAGATTCAGGCTCCCACAACACCACGACCTGTCACACAGCCAAATCAGGCCACACAGCAGTTTGCTCAACAGTTTCGACCACAACCAGTGGCACAAGCAAGACCACAACCAAGACCAGCGCCTGCTCCACAGCCAAGACCACAGCCAAGACCACAACCAGTGGCACAAGCAAGACCACAACCAGTGGCACAAGCAAGACCACAATCAGTGGCACAAGCAAGACCACAACCAGTGGCACAAACTCGTCCGGTAGCACAACCAACAAGACCAGGACTACAGGTATTTCCAAGCGTGGTTTCTCCTCGCCCAATGGCCCGATCAGTCAGCAGAGTGAATCCTCCCTTGTTGCCCACACGCCCAATGGGTCGTAGATAACCTGGCTTAAAGGACCCAAAAACATGAATACACTAAATATTAGATCACGAGGAGACACACAATGAGTGGAAGCAAAGGTGGAAGCACCACATATTCAAATCCAGAATTAACACCTGAACAAAGACAACAGATTCAAGCACAAAATGAACTGTTTACCGGCACCATTGCTCCCAACATTCGTGAAGCAGTTGAAGGCGCAAGTAACCTGTACAACACCAGTCGCGGTGGTGTGTTAAATGCCGCACAGAATGTGGCAGGCACAGCCAGCCAAGTGGGACAAACCACAGGTGAAGTTGGCGAGTCAGCACTACGCACAGGCGTGGAAGGTTTACAAAGTCTCTTCTCACCTGAATATGCACAAGAACAATTGAATGCTGCCATGGCTCCGGCACAAGCACAGTATCAACAGAATCTTGCCGCACAAGCCGCACAGTTTGGTGGCGCAGGCAATTTAGGTTCGGCACGCCAAGCAATTGCTGATCGAGCCTTGGCAGGACAAACACAGTCAGCACAGGCCGCTACGGCAGCCGGCATTCTCAAAGACATTGCCGCACAACGAGCACAAGTTGGTGGCCAACTGGCACAAATTGGTGGCGCAGGACTTGGACAATCTCTTGGAGCCGCACAGGCTGGAGTTGGAGCCGCAATGACCCCACAAGACTACTTCAACAAGTACCTGGCAGGCCCATATGGTGCTCCTACTGCAAGTTATGGTCTAGGCCCATACGGCTCATCAGGTGGTACCAGTTCCAATTCAATTGGTTTCAAAATTTAAGGTATAACACATGGCTTACGATGATTATTCAATGGGCGGTTACATACCCGGAGATTACACTACAGAAACAGAAGAAGAGCGCAGACGCCGACTGGCTGCTGAACAGGCACAGTATCAGACGCAAGATCAAGAATCAGGTGGCATCACTGCTCAGCGTCCCAGCCTTGGTGATCTAGCCGGCCAGTATCTAGGCCGGAGAGTAGATGCCGCACAACAACGAGTCACAGATGCAGGACAAGTGTTCACTGATCCTGCTGCCGCAATGGAACGCAGATTAGGTGTGGCAGAACAACCAGATGCTGCCAACACAGAAGTTCAAAGCCAACAGGTCAAAACCTATGCTGATGGTTCGCAAGAAGAAATTGTCAAACGGCAAATGCCTGCACCTGTAGCGCCAACTGCCACAGGTTATGGTGGTTCTGCACCCGAAGATCTTGCGCTGTTTCAAGCACAAGCACCACAAGCGGCCACAGCACCTGCGCCACAAGTGGCCACAGCACCTGCACCACAAGCACAGCCTGCGCCACAAACACAAGAACAAATATTACCGGCTAGACCTGTGTCACCCGAACAACAAGCACAACAAGAAGCCATGGTTCGTGCTGTTCAACAACCAGAAAATGTACCAACACCTGGTCCTGCTACACAATTTGCAGGTCCAGCAACTGCCAGTGCAATGAATCAACCATTTACTGGTCAAGGCATTCGTATGCCTACACCAACTACAGCAGCCAATCTGCAACAAGTTGCTGAACAAATGGGACAACCACCCGGTGAAGATCCGGCTCGGCAAGCAGTTTACAATGCAAGAAATGAAAAAGATCCAGGTCGGCGTCGTGACATGTTTGTGCAAGTGTTAACTGATAAATCAGTTGATCCAGGCACCAAAGCCTTGGCCGAAAGATTTATTGCTGAAGATTACATAAAACAACGAGATATTGACCAAGCCAATCAAAAGATTGCTGAAGCCACACCAACTGACTTGGCTCGTTACATGAAAGAACAGAAAAAAGAAGGCAGTTATGTCAAGGCTATTCTTCTTGCAAGGTTAGGATTGAACGCCTTGGCAGAAAAAGAAATGGAACTACTGAGTCCATCTCTCAGCATGACCAGCATGGTAGATGACAAAGGCAATCGTTACGCTGCCGAAATTGATAAAAATGGCAAAATTACAAGAGCCTTTGATGCTGTGGGTAAAACAGCCAATCAAGAGGCAGTGGCAAGACTACAAGCATCTGGTGGCACACTAAAAGGTGTTGAAGTTGAAGCCGGAGCATACAAAGATCCTACTGGAAAAGTTGAAGGAACATTTGTGCTAGAACGCCGTCCTGGTGGTAGCGTGTTCCGTGAAGTAGGAACAAATAGAATTGCTTCACCTAGCGAAAGTGCCATACTCAACAAGACTGGTGTTCAAGGAACCTTGGCCAACCAACGCGATAGAATGATCCAGGAGATCAATCTCAAACTACAAGGCAAGACAGCCGAAGAGCAAATGACCATACTGCGCCCATACAATCAACAGTTGATTGCAGAAGGATATGCTCCATTACAGCCCGGCGATGCACGATTGACAGCACCTCAAATTGCTGGTGGTGGTGCTGTAACTGCTACAGGTGGTGCCACTGGAACTGCTACAGGTGGTGCCACTGGAACTGGTGGTGGTGCTGTAACTACAGGAACTGGTGGTGGTGCTGTAACTACAGGAACTGGTGGTGCAGTTACTGGTAGTGGACTTAGATTGAAAGAAGCAGCCGGTAAAGAAAAAATTCAGACTTCAGAATCTATACCAAGAGAGTTCATTAAATTGAATTCTGCGGCAGCCGCAGAAGCAGCCAAGTCTGCTGCCAACGCACCACAATTGTTGAGTACTATTGATCGTATTACTGGTACTTTGGAACGCCGTCCTGACTTTGCTAACGCATTGCAATCGCCAGCGTTTACTGCGTTTGTTGTGTCGCAAGGCGCAGATACACAAAAACGCCTGGAAGACCTAAGCAATGTAGCCAGAATTAGACCACAAGACAAAACCGAGTTCCAAAACTTGGTCAATGACTTGCGTAGATTAGAAGTGGCCGGCATTACACAAAGCGGATTGTCAGCAAGTCAACTCAACACCGAGCGTGAAAGCCAACGAGTGATTGATGCACTGGCCATAACTTTGCGTAATACGCCACAGGCTGCTCGCACCCAGGCTGAAATTGCCCGAGCACAAATTCAGTATCAACGCCGCTTTGCTCAGTACTTGGCATCAGCAGATCCCACACAGAATCCTGCTGAAATTCGCAGAAAATTTGATGACACCATCGGTGATAAAATTTATAATGATTTAGCACCAAAACTTGAAGCCATCAAACGCGGCGGTGTTGTTGACTTTAGGAGTAACCCGTAATGGCTAAAGAAATTGCATTGGAAGATGGACGCACAGCATTGTTTGACGACAATGCTACAGACGCTGAAATTGATCAGAAATTAAAGTCTCAGAATCTCAAAAGACAAACAGCACCTGCACAACCAAAAGAGTATGCTAGTGTGCCACAACTGGGACCTGTAGTACCAGGATTAGCAAGTGCGGCCAATAGCCTGGCATTTGGTGTACCAGAAATGGCAGCACGAGCCATGGGTGGTGGTGACTACATTGATGCTGTGCGTCAAGAATATCCCATGGCTACCACAGCAGGTGATGTAGCAGGTCTTGTAAATCCTTATCGTCTGGCAGCCAAGGCCGGTCAAGCCGGTGTTAAACGCTTGATGACTCCTGGCCCAAATAAAATGGATACCTTCCAGGCCTTGCGCAATACAGAAGAAGCAAATCGTGCGGCAGCACAGGCAGCACAGGCAGCACAGGCAGCACCTGGTGTAGCACAAACAGTTAGAAATGTAGCACAACGCACAGCAGGCATAGGCGCAGGCATGATAGGCGCTCAAACTGGTGCGGCTGCATTGGGTGGTGCAAGATCAGAAAATTACGGAGCCGGTGCACAACAAGGCGCTCAAGTGTTTCAAAATGTAGCAAGTAATTTACCAGGAACACAGTTAATTCCAGGAGCACAAAGCACTATCAATGCAGTTACTGGCATTGTGCCCGGTGCATTAGGATATGGAGCAGGCCTTGCTGATTACATGAGTATCAATGACCTGATAAGACAAGAAGCAGCCAAACGAGCCTTACAAGGACCAAGATGACCACAGCAGAACAACTAACACAAGTCTTCTACAACAATTTTGTTGCATACTATAGAAGCCACGCCGCACATGTGAATGTGACCGGACGCAACTTCCGCAGTGATCACAAGTTGCTGGGTGGTGTGTATGAACGCCGGCAAGCCGAAATAGACAAGATTGCAGAGATCTTGCGTACCATGGATGAATTCATGCCCACGAGTATAGTAGATGTTTGTGAAAACAGCACCATACCCACTGACGCCATTGAAGGCTCAGCAGATGAACTGTTGGAAGCAGTGATGATGGATCTGGAACACCTGCTGGGTGATTTCAAAGAATTGATTGAGATTGCGTCAGAAGAGGGCCTAGAAGAAGTCTCAAACTACGCACAAGACCAAGCCTTGGACATTGAAAAATCAATCTGGATGCTACGGTCTACTCTGGCCTAGATCTGATATCATAGAACCAATCCTCACCGGCTGACCATTTGCGTGTGCCGTCCACAGTCCAGAATGTCTGTGCTGCCTGAAAGTCTGGCTGTTTGGTTTCAGCAGGTATTAGGCTTTGATCGTACCATAAACAGCGATTGTTGGGTTGGATTGCAAACTGCCCATTTTCCAAGCGTATGAAGTTGAAACTTTTGTGTTCTTCTGCTTGTTCGGTAAAGCCTGTGTCCGCATCTGCACCATCTGCACAAAAGTCCACAGTGAACATATAGGTGCCAAAATGCCACTCACGATCCTTGCCCAGGAACTTCACACCCAAATTACGCAGGCCAATCTTTTCAACCACTGTGAATCTATAGCCCATACAGTCCCATAACTGCAAGGTATCAATGGGCAGGTCTGAGTGTTCTGTTCGCCACACATAGGCGTGTATGGGCAGTTTATCATACAAGGCACCGTAAGCAGGCAACAGACTTTCAATTCGGAACACCTGTCCACGCAAGGCCTTGATACTAACCCACACAGCAGGTTCTAATTCACCGTGTCCCCGAGTGAAGTTATACAAAAACTCACGACGCACAAAACACTTCACAGGGGGCACTGAAGCCACAATATAACTCATATCAATCCAATCTTTTGTAACAATAACTGCCACGCACATCGTAACCTAGTCGGCGATGCAGATCCAAAAAGCCCTGTTGATCCCGTCGCATGGTGGTTGAACACACAATGCCGACACCACAACTCCGTGCCCAGGTCTCCCATTCCAGTATCATACCTGTTACCAGTCGTAATCGCTGTCGTACAGGCAGTGATAAGTCCACATGCGCCATTTTTGCAAAAACCATCTCCTGATCAGACCACGCGGTTTTTTCGCCGCGACAAGCCCAGGTATAGGCCAAGATAGCGCCTGTTTCCTGTTCTTTAGCAACCTTTAACAGTTCGGCAGCGGGATTGTAAAATTGTGCCACGGTGGCCAGTGTGAGGTTCCTGGCATAGGCAATGGGATCAGGTGTGAATATGAGATCTATTTCGTTTTGGAAGTGATCTTCAGCCATGGCCACCATATGCGGCACATCTGTGCCAGAGGTTGATTCCCATGACCATGTCATAGGTAATGTTTCCTTATGAGTCGTGAGTGTTCGCGTCTGGTAATCAGGTGCACATTGCTCTCTATCCAGTCGCCATCCATGTCAATTCTAGCAAGACACAAACTGTCCCAAGCGCGACCACGGCGTTGCCAGTTAGGTAGCCAGATATCACGCCATGTTTCCCATGGCAATGCCCAGTGTTGTCCGCGCAGTCGTGCGCTGACTCTGTTGTAACCAAATGCCACATACATCCGGTGCAGGTGTGGATCAGGTCCTGTAATCCAAGTCATAATCATTTCCAAAAAAAGGGTGTCAGTGGTGCTGGGCTGGGACTAGGACGATAAAAGATGGCAATCTTCGATCTAACTTGAAAGGACTCAGAACATGAATTTCTATACACTTTACCTTATAGGAATCACTTTTTGAGGGAGTGCCAACCACACTCTGCGTTTAACACCAGTGGCGCGATTGCCATCGGTGTCAGCACCACTGACAATGTTATTTAGTAATCAGTTGCGTTTTGCCTGAAAATCTTGCTTTTTTTGTTGGTGTCATATATACTATGCTTGAAAGGCGAACAAAATGAACAATATGATTCCAAAAGATATACAATCGCTGTTGAATTCGCGAGAAGTATATAAAGAAGAAAAGACAAAAAAACAAAACTATGCATCTCGACTTGATCGCGAAGATGCGGATGGGGTAGAGGTCTCTAACGAGACCTGCCTGCTGGCCCAGAGGCAAGCCTCTGCTCCTTTGGCCGTTGCCTCTGGCAAAGTCTCCCTTGAGTCAGTGACTTCGTCACTGGGAGAAAGTGGTAATGTTATCACGCCGCGAGAACTAACATCTCGCTATAGCGGTATCTCAGTGCAACATGTGCGTACTGAAAAAGGTGTCAAAGTTGCTGTGACATTACAAAAGCCAGAATGGGCCACAACAGGTGCTTGCCAATTGGCCACTGCTGAACTCAAACGCTATGACCGTATGCGGGAAGTAAAAGCACGAGCAGATGACTCAGAACACTTTACAAACTATCTAAATCAAACTAAAATAACACTACAAGAAGCAGGGATCAGACAGGTGTGTATGGGTAGATTACACCAAAGAGGCAAGCGTAGTGCTTGGTTATACGATACCCTGATTGTGGCATTTTTCAAGGATGAATGTATGGAACGAGTGATGTTGTATCTAGAAGGTGAAGAGTATGTGATTGAATTGGATCACGAACTGTCAGACGCACAGCAAAAGTATTATCTCAATCAAGGCATACACGGCGCAATAGCCAGTGCAAAAGCAGTACCAAGATTGGATGACTTGCCCCTGGTCAGGTTTGGAGGGTTATAATGACTCAAGCACTAAACGACACCGCGAGAAGCATCAATGGTGCTATCTGGAAACACAGACAACGAGCACCCAGCGTGGTGATTACCAGTCGTTGGCACGATGAGTTCATAGCACAAGGTCTGGATCGCAAGCAAAGTTTTGCAGAATATCGACGACTGCGTATGCGTGAATGGTATCAACGGCAACGACCCAAAAAATAACCAGTTAGGTAAATATTTGTCAGGAGACAAATATGGCCGCTTTCACCTACAGATACACTCAAGAAATGACACCCATTGGCAACCGCAAGTATGCCACTACCTATATCAAACAAAGCCACGCAGAACACACACGCCTACGAAACTGGTTGGTGCAAGTGGCAGATGAAATCATTGGCTCCTGCGAGATCAACGCCAGTCTAGCTGAATGGTTCTCAAGCCCCAACAGAGACTTTCGCAAAAGCCAAAAGGGTCAGTACTACACACCTGAAGAACTGCTGACAGACATGATCAGTCAGTTGGCGCAGGGTCGGGACATGACTCAGGCCATGGTGGATCGTTGGAATCGCCTGTGCTCGGACACACCTTGGGAGATTGAGTTGACCACGAATTCACAAACTGCTGTACCGGCGCAGAGAGTGGGCCAGTGAGACTGGCACTACAATGCCACTCACCTGTTTTGAGTTTGCGCCAGGTAGTGCGTGTTTGTCTCATCGGATGTCCAGCGTGATCATATTGCGACTGCTTGAGGCCACCACCACAGGAGGCGGATTCACAGCATCAGGATCCAGTTCAAAGCGTTCCACACCACAATGCGGCAACACAATGGCGTCTGAATAGATCCACATGCCAGCAGGATCCGGTGCTGACTCAAGTGATTCTCTGCGTATGTGTTCTCTAGGTATGCGCAACACATACACAGGCCAGTGACCATAGTTGTTGAGTTGGCGATAGCGTGTGTCTGCTGTGGCGGGTCGCGAATACAAATACAACAGGGCTGTGCTCAAGCGTCCTGTGGCCGGATTCAAGGTTGTCTTTCGTTGAGGCTCGATGGTGCGTGTGCGTTCAAACTCCTGGTAGTCAGACTCGCTCATGGCCAGGTAATAGTACTTTAGTTTTGGTATCTTCATATACACTATTTAGGCTCAACGGAATTTGACGCTGAAATACACTTGTGTTATACTATGTACTTCACCACAACAAATGTCTAAATAACACTATGACACACTCAAGATTACTAGAAGTTGCCCGCCTGCGTAGCGTGGTTGCCAGAATGGTTCGCATCTGGGGCACAGACGCCGCCCTGGAGATGCTACGCACCGTGATTGAATCTGAACTGTTAAAGGACAAGATAGAATGACAAACCCCCAGTGACTCCTTGCAACGACCTGGGAAGGTTTGAGCCCACAATTCGGTGGGCTTTTTTGTGGCCGCATAAGTATTCATATGACAACGGAAAAGATTTCAATAAAACCCGCTAGAAAGAAAGCACCCTCACGCGGTGGAGCACGGCCTGGCAGCGGTAGGCCTCGAGGTTCAGGCACCAAGGTCAAACTGGAAGACTTGATGCTGAACATTGAACTGGAGACTGGTCGCACCTATGGTGAACTGCTGGCACACAACTATGCCCTGGCCATTGGTCGCTCGGACTGGAACGGTGTGCGTGACTACGACAAGGCGTTTATGAACAAGATGCTGGCCGACAAGTCAGAAGTCACAACAGTGGAAACAGATGATGTGGTGGCACAGAAACAGCGGGCTTTTGCAGAAGCCATAGCCCAAATCGCTGGTATACACAAGAGCACATAAATAACATAGAGGAAAGCACAATGAAACACAATCCAATAACACAATCAGATACCAACATGAACTTTGATGGCATGCAGAATCAATCCGCCGCAGCCCTAAAGAGATTTGCTGGTAACAAATGGTCAGGACATTCAAACGATGGTCGTGAAGTCAACTTCGGTCGTGGCCCCACACGAGGCAATGATGGCTCTTGTGACACACCCCGGAACCTGGCTGCCTCAGTAACACGGGACACAGACCGCCGGCCCATGACCAGCCCAGTGCCCAGTCTACCAGCCCAAGGCTCAGTGCGTGACAACATCAACCGTGGTAGCCAATATCGTGGCGCAGGTGGTGTGATGGCCAAGTCACCGTCAAACCCAGACAAGATCCGCGTGGGTCAATCTGGAGGCGGCACTTACAACAGTGAGAAGCCTTCAAAGACGCCAGCTACCAAGCGTGGCGAATCCAACTTCAACTTTGGCCCCAAGAGCCAATACTAAGGACTGAACAATGATACCATTCTTCCCTCAAGGTCCTTCAGCAGTAATTTACTACACTGATGACTCTACAGACACAAGCATAACAATGAGCAATGCTGAATATGGCATGCCCAATGTGTTGTATGTTGTGAACGAAGACTCAGCCAACATTGTGGCAGTGAACTACAGTTTCGATAGTCTCAATACCAATGCAAGTGTACCAACTTCAGGTGCCAATGGCATTGGCGCAATCATTCCACCATACGGCTATGCCTTGTTGGCAATTGATTCCAATTACCGCACAGGACCCTTATACATTTCAGCCGCAGGCCATTCCGGCACAGGCAATGTGTATGTGACACCTGGCGTGATCGCTCGTTAAGAAAGAAAATACCATGGCAAGAATATCAACCGCAAACATGCAGGCCAAGAGCATTAACCAAAAGCGTGGACCAACCACAGGCAATGGCGGCACAGGCACCAAGCGAGCCGACTTCATGAGTGAGAAAGCCAAGTCTGGTTCAGAGAAATCAGACCTGGCCAACATGATAACAGACGCAGTGGCCAGCCGTGGAACAGGCATGAAAGGCTTCCGTGACAAGAGCACTGAAGGCCTACATACCCGGACCAATGTGGGTCGTGGACCTACCAAAGGCAACGCAGGCAAACAAAAGTCTGGTGCCGCAAGAAAAGGCGCACTAGGCGCTACCTCTGGTTATTAAAAGACCAACCCACTAGAGTAGGCACAGGGTCTACTCTAGTTTTTGATTTGTTTAGAAAGGATATGTTATGAACAAAGCCACTCCTGCCCCCGAGGCAAACATCTGGGAAACTGTCCCACAAGAATCGGCCCCAATGGGTCGAGAGAACTCCCCCAAGAAAAAAGAAAAGATCCGACCAGAGCCTGCGGCACCTGTCACAGACTCACCTGAGTACGACATTGACGGCCTGCAAACAGACTTTCCCACTGCCACTGAACTGGAACGCTTTGTGTTTGACCAGACTGGTGTGGTGCTGAGCCTCAAAGGTCGTGCCAACAAACTCAAATACCAAGTGGCCATGGATGTGCTGAATGGCACACCAGTGGAACCCAAATACATTGGTGAAGGCAATCCTTACCTGGACAAAGCTGACCTTGTGCCTGAAGAACCACACAAGATCCTGCCACCAAGATCACCAGAGATACCCGACATGGCAGATCTACAGAACGAATTCTTCACAGCGTTTGTGCCACACTCGGATCCTGAGTATCATGCCCGTGGCGTCAAAATGCATTGCACATTCCGCAAGTACAAGAATGGTTGCATCACCTATGAAGTGCTGGGTCCTATTGAACCTAAACCATTCGGCGAAAAGATTGACAAGTTTGGTCGTATGAGACCCGAGATCATCAAGTGGACAGATCCGCGCACAGGTGAACAGATTGTACAGCGTGAAGATGGTTCAATGACTCCAGTGGGTCGCAGACTCAAAGTCATGATGCAGAGCATGAAGTACAACACCACAAACCAGTGGTTGCGCTACATTGACCGTGACTTCATCAGCCTGGATCAACGAGCAGCCGCCAACCCTTGGGACCTGGAAAAATGACCATGGACCACACCTTGAGAGATGGTATGATTCACAACGCTGTAGAATCACGCAGAGCAGATGAAACCAAGATCTTGCAAAAGGTCAATGCTGCCAATCGTGAAGCCTTTGTGCAACGCATGCCAGGACAACTGGAACACACCATGCGACTGGTGATGGAACGCCTGCAACACATTCTCAGCAAGCCTGCAGGTGTGGAACTCACACACCCTGACACCTGGTTGGGCACACCCGAAGACATCATGAGTCTTTGCCTGGCCCTGCGCAATCTGGAAGAGGTGCGTGTGAACTGGCCCATTGAACGGGCAGAATAATGCGTGTGGATATCTTGACCACACAGCACAGAGACTCCAGTGTTGTGGATCAATTCTGGCGATCGCAAGGCTGGGAACCAGTGTATCACGACAACACGGATCTGCCTCCTGGTGCAGGGCGTAATCGTATCCTTAAAGAATTCTATGCAAGTGATCGCAAATGGATATGCATTGCTGATGATGACATTGTGTTTGATCTTGCACGAGGACAGGCACAAGAATTCTTGCAGGATCCCAACGCTGTGTTGAATCGGATAGATCAAGAGATAACCAGTTTTGGTGTTATGAACAACATACATCATAGAGTGGACATCACTCTGACCAATCCTGTGGTCAAGAACAACTGGGTATTCTTGCGAAACTATTGGATAGGTTGTTTGATGTTTCATAGAAACACCGGTGGACAATACTGGTTCCATCCTACAGATGTGCTGGAAGACATGGATTGGTGCATTGAGCAACTGCTGGATCATCAGCGTGTGGCAACCTGTATGAATCTTGTGATGAAGAACATAGGACTCGCCAGCACCATATTTTCCAATCAACAGCAACGCCGTGAGCGTTATGCCGCAGCCAAGCAACGCATTGCCAATTCATATCCTGGCATTCGATTGACTGACACTGGCAAACTAATGAAAACTCGATTGATCAATAGTCATTGGCCAGCAAGTTATAATTGGTCAAGTGTTCGGGGCATTGGACCCAGTCTGGTGGTGCCTTGTGCTTGACCCAGGCGTGTTGATGCGCAGGGCTGTGAGATCAGTTTGTGATCAACACAGTCTCACGCCAGACAGTCTTGCACAGTTTGATCATGTGACACAGGAACGGTTTAGAGACTTGGCCATTGCCACAGCGGATGACATGGTGTACAATCAACTGCGATACTTCAGACCATTTGAACATCAGAAAGAGTTCTTTGTCACAACCAGTGATCGCAGAGGCATTCTGGCAGCCAACCGAATTGGCAAGACAGTGAGCACCTGCTACGAAACAGCCATGCATCTCACAGGACAGTATCCGTCTTGGTGGCAGGGACACAGGTTCCGCAAGCCCATTACTTGTATGGTGGCTGGTGAAGGATGGAGCCAAGTTGCTCTGGTGCTACAACAAGAACTGCTGGGCTCACCTGACATCAAACTGCGTGATGCCCTAGGCACAGGAGCCATTCCCCGTGACTGTATCATACAGGACACCATGCGTGGTGATGGTGCCAACGCCATTGGCATAGAGATCCGGCACACATCAGGTGGCAAGAGTTATCTGCTGTTTGCCAACTACACACAAGAGGTGCGTCAACTACAGGGTTTCAAACTGGACCTTGCGGTGTTTGATGAACAGCCACCGGATGACTTCTTCAGTGAGATAGTCACAAGAACAGCCACCACACAAGGCATGATCTTGTGTTCGTTTACACCCTTGAAAGGCCTGAATGGACTTGTATCAAAGTTTTGGAATCGCGAAGAAGGCTATGACTACATTCGTGTGAGTTGGGATGATGTGCCCGAATACGATCTATGGGGTGAACCATTCCTACTCAACACCACGCGACGCCAACTGGAGCGAGACTATCTTCCGCACGAACGCGAGGCTCGTATGCAAGGGCGGCCTATCATGGGCAAAGGTGCTGTGTTCCAACTTCGTGACTGGCCAACCTACAAGTCAGGTTCAATTGACTTTGCCAGCATGCCCAACATACAGCGAGTGATTGCACTGGACCTGGGCTTGGTCAATGACAAAACAGTTATCAGTTTGATGTATTGGGATCCGTATGAACGGTCAGCCTGGTTGCACAAACAAATTGTGGTTCAAGGAGTTGAGGAAGCAATCCCCACACAGTATATCAGTCACCTATTGAGACCAGAGGTTTATGGCACTCCAATTGTTCTACCTGCAGATGCAAGCACCCCCGGGCGCTACACCATGTCGAGCACAAGTATCCGAGAACTCTTCGAGCAATACGAACTCAATGTCATAGACGGCGCCATTATGAATCCACCTGACCCACAAGGTCGAGTGACCAACCACAAGAGCTATGGTATCAACCAGATGCGACAGATGTTGGAAGTGGGCAGTCTACAGGTGAATGAGAACTGTGTGGACTTCTTGCGTGAAGCCTCCAACTACTATGTGGATCAACAGGGTCGCTTCAGTGACCCAGATGACTGTATTGACTCTGCTCGTTATGCCATCCTGGCCTGCTTGCAAGGCATTGCTGAACCCTGGGACAACAAGAGCCCGGCTCAGCGAATGGCCGCACAACGAGATCGTTATGTGCGCTACGACGATTCAAACAAACCGGCCTGGAAAAAAGCCTACTCAGCAAACTAATATGTCTGATTATAGATCAATAACCTGGAATGACATTCTCACTCACAAGCAACTGTCTGACGACCAATTGACCTGGGACCTGGACCGCTTGCGTAACTACACAGCCGTGACCAACCGAGGCAATACTTTTGGTAATCCGTTTATCTATCATTATCAATTGGCCAATATGTTAGACTGTAAGAGACACAACAAAAAACATTTGCGAGATCTGTTTCATGACCCTGTAGAGTATGAAAGACTAATACAGAGCACAATCAAAAAGAACAGAAAAAATCGCATACCAGCCAATGACATATTTGAATGCTACAGAATGAACACAGGAAGTATAAGTGTATTCAAAGCCAGCACAGCCAAATATATCTACAAGAAATACTCTGCTGGTCGTGTGCTGGATCCCACAGCAGGCTGGGGCGGTCGTATGTTGGCGGCTCATGTGCTGGGTATTGAATACACAGGATTTGACACCAACACCAATCTCAAACCTGCTTATGATTCAATGCTGAGCCGTCTAAATGATTCCAGGCTAGCCATGCGTTGGGAAGATTGTTTACAGGCTGATTGGTCCGGCATTGATTTTGATTTTGTTCTGACCAGTCCTCCTTATGTGAATCTGGAACTTTATCCACACATGACACCTTGGCAAAGCAAAACAGCATTCTATCAAGATTTCTTTATACCATTGTTTGAAAAATGTCTGTCACATATACAACCTGGAGGAACTATCTGTTTCAATATCACACCCCAAATGTATCAACAGGCTCAAGCACTGGGATTGCCACCAGCAGCCCAGATAGAAGCAAGACCACAACCCCTGGGACAAAAATCCAACACAGCCAAACAAGATCAAATTTATATCTGGAAAAAAGAAATCACATGAAAACCATAGACGAATACGGACAAGCCTGGAATGCGGTTCCCAGAGCCACACACCTTGTGACCATTGGCGATCAGGGTGCCACCTTGCTGTGCGAGGCTCATATGATGGCAATGCGGCACACTCTAAATGCCGCCGCTGTGAGTCAGGAAATATTTGAAATACCCCAGGACGATGAACCTGTTGCTTGTCAGGCTTGTCACTTGACAGAAGTAAACCGTCCCAAGATAATCTTACATTAAATACTTGTCAAGATATTTGCTACAAAGGAAACAAAATGAAATATCAAATCTTACAGGGCGACAATCGCACGACCCTAAAATCTCTCCCGGACAACAGCATAGACGCCATTGTGACAGACCCACCCTACGGCATAGACTTTCTAGGCAAATCGTGGGACGCCAACACCGGTGCCCTGGAAACATATCAGGAATGCCTGCGTGTGCTCAAACCTGGTGGGCATATATTGGCCTTTAGTGCCGCTCGCACATACCATCACCTTGCTGTGACCCTGGAGCAAGCAGGCTTTGAGATCCGTGATCAGATAATGTGGATCTACAGTTCAGGCTTTCCCAAATCACAAGATGTTGGCCGACAGATACAAAAAGCCATCTACGGTAAACCTGACAAACAACGCTTTGATCCTGCTGTGATGATCAAGTTAGATGGAGACAAATACCAACATCCAGACAGCGATAAAATCTATCGCAAACTGCCAGACATCAATGGTGACAGATTAAAGAAAAGTCACGAAGGTCAAGGTTACGGTTGTGTGTTTGAAGAAGTTATGGATATCAAATACGATAAGATAGTTGATACAACAAAAAACGCAGGATTTGGTCAGACTGATCACGCTCGTGTTAGAGCAGGAGAGGAATGGAGCACACAAGCAAAAGAAGTTGGTCAAGTAAAAGTTATTGACCCAACCGCACAACAATGGTCAGGATGGGGCACAGCACTCAAGCCCGCTCACGAACCCATTGCCCTGGCCCGCAAACCTTTAAAAGGCAGCATAAAGGACAACTGTGTCAAGTGGGGTGTGGGTGCCCTAAACATTGATGCCACAAGAATACCCACAGATGATCCAATGATAGGTGGTGTTGGCAATAAGAACACTTATGAAAACTTCAGTGCTGAAAACACTGACAAAGTCTATGATGATATTACAATATGGCAACCCGCTGATGGTGGCCGCTTCCCAAGCAATGTCTTAGGTGAGATCCCTGACTATCAGAAGTATTTCTACTGTCCCAAAGTCAGCCGCCGGGAGAGACACATTGGTTATGTAGATTTAGATACATCAACCACAAGAGATCTACTGTTATTAGTTGATGGCAAATATGTTGCGGAAGATGGCACATTGATCGATGCCAATACTACTGGCAGTTGTCCTGGCAAGATGGTCTATGTGCCTGGCGTTGGTAAAATCTTTGTTCACGGACTCAAACACGAAGTTCAAAAGATTCTAAAAGCAACAGGGCGAGAAGCAGAGATACCGCAATCACAAGGCAACAACCACCCCACGGTCAAGCCAATAGAACTAATGAAGTATCTTATTCGACTGATCACACCACCAGGTGGCGTTGTATTAGATCCATTCACGGGTTCTGGTTCTACCGGCTGTGCGGCTGTGGAACTGGGTCACGAGTATATTGGTTGCGAACTGGATCCTGCTTATGTTGAGATAGCCGAGAAACGCATTGATGCCTGGCACGAGGCTGCCAACCCCACTACATTCCACACGCTGTTTGAGGTGGAATAAACCCCACCCGCTAAATAACACAACACACAAGGAAAACCGCCGTGCTGGACATAAAAAATATTCCCGTTAATGACATTAACCAAAACAAAAAGATCAACGCCAACTTTGTGCGTATGAAGAACCTGATGGATGTGAAGATGGCTTCATATCTACGCTACCTAGGAACCAAGAATGCAATCAATAGAGCAAGCGATTATCATTATCTGTGTCTTGCTGTCACTGATTCTACTGCGCCTGTAAACGGCATAGATTATATTCACCCGTCAGTGAAGCCTGTGGTAGATTACGCCACCGCAGTGATCAGCAAAGGACTCATTCCCAACGGTGATGTGAACTTTGACTTTGTGGCTGATGGTGAGTCAGATGAAGAAGCCGCACGACAAGCCACAAACATGGCATCGGAAGTCATAAACGAACAGAACGATCCACACTTTATCCTAGAGCGTTGGATCATGGACGCCAACATGCACAAGAATGGTATGTTGATGGTCATGCCTATTCGTGAACCCATTACTCGTTATGTCACAACAGAAGGCACAGCAGATGAACTTCGTGCATTTGAACAGCAGGCCGCAGAATCCAGTCTCACAGCCTTACGCCAAAGCCGCAGACGCACAGGTGTAAACCTAGAAGCGGTCATGGCCGAAGTGCAAAGCCTACTGGGTGACCAAAACGAAGAACAAGTGCAGACCATGATTGACGCTCAGATTGAAAACCTGGGCGAAGATCAATCACCAGAAGACATGATGGCCCAGATGCAAGAAATGCAGGCTGCTTCAGCAGAAGGTCAGCAAGACATACTGAACGATGCCATCAACCGCAACACCATCTATACTGCCAAATACAAACTCACAGGCTACAACCTGCGTGTGAAGTTCCGTCCCATTGCACAGCACTACTGGATCTGTGATCCCACAGTGAGTGAAATGCGTGATCAACCTTTCTGTGGTTATTATGACCCAATGACCATCCAGGAAGCCACTGAACTGTATCCCGACATTGACCTGGAAGAGTTCAGCACACATGCTGAATACAACATGAATGGTGCGTATCAAGCAGGCTCAGTGCTGAACAACCTGGCCATTCACGCTAGAGACTCAGTACCTGTCATGGGCATACCGGTCAACAGTTCAGCAGGCGCTGATCCTTATTCAAGACAAGTATCAATTGTCACTGTATGGAACAGATACGACATTGATGGTGATGGTGAACTAGAGTTGGTGGAGTTAATTTACTCTGGCACATATATTATTTCAGCCCGCGAAGTGGAATTTATCCCAGTGGCCAATATGTGTCCAAAACCCTTGCCCGGCAACTTCTATGGAATGAGTATCGCAGAGAGTGTGATCCCTATGCAGGAGTACAACACCTCAGCGGCTCGTGCAGAAATACAATTGGGCTTGTTAACAGCAACGCCACGCATTGGTGTCAAACCAGATCGCCTGGACTTTGAGATGTTGCAAGATGGCGAATCAGCAATCTTTATATTAGACTCAAAGTTTGATCCTGCCAAAGACATTTATCAATTGCCTCCTCCCTCGGGCAACTTGCAGTTTCTGGAAGTGGCCATGAACCGTATCCAACAAGATACAATGGCCATGGTAGGTATGACCACACCACAAGATGTGTTCAATCCCGAAGTAATGGCTCCAGGCAACTCAGGCATCAAACTGCAGATGGCACTAACGCCCAACCAGATCATTCAGGACAACACAGTACGCAATGCGGCTGATGGCCTCAAAGAAGCCATATGGCTGGTGTGGCGCACCTTGATTCAGTACGGTGATGACTATGGCGTTAAGAAATTGGCTGCCAAGTATCACCCGGACAAGAAGCCTGTGTTCCTGGACTATCAAGCCTGGGATGACATGAACTTCTGTGATCGCAAACAGATCCATATGGAATTGGCGCTGGGAATGATGAGCCAAGAGAATGCGCTGGGTCGCCTGCAGATTATACAGAAATGCCAAACTGATCTGTACACCATGGTTCAGGGCATGGCACAATCAGGCACACTCACACCAGAAATGTATGTGAAGGTCAAGAAGCCTTTTGCTGATACCTTGTATGTGCTGGGTGTGAAAGAAGCCAACACTTACTTGCCGTCGGATGAAGAAGTTGTTCAAATGATCTCACAAGGTCAAGAAGCAGCCAAATCACGCGAACCTTCAGCAGAAGACAAGAAGCGCCTGGCTGATGCAGGACTGTCAGAAGCCAAGACTGAACAGATCCGGGCAGAAATGACTGGCGAAGACGCAGAATCGCAATTGGATTACATGGCAATGGCCGCGGGCACACCCAAGGTATACAGTTAACTACTAGCGTGTGACTTTTTTTGCAAGGAACAGAAATGATAGAAACAGAAACAGTGGAGAGTTTCAACACGAGACTCACCGTAGACACTTCAAACTTGAAGAAACTAACACCTGGTCAGCGTGATCAGGTCAAACACTATGGATCACAAGCAGAGGCCTTGATTAAAAATCGTGAATTGGCTATGTTTGTGCACCACTACAAGTTTGAATTGGCAGACATGCTGACAGGTATTACAGGACACTCAGATGTGGACAACCAACAACGCATTGCTATTGCACACCAACTCACAGGCATTGACCAATTTGTCACCAGCCTGCGACGAGCCGTGTACCAAAAGAACAAGATCACAACATTTGAGTCACAACCTGACGCACCAAATACCACCTTTTCTTAAACACCCACTAAATAAACACACGACGGGTAACCTTTTGGGCCCTGTCAAAAATTAGGAAAACATATGATGACAGCGATCACGCCTAATGCCCCAGACGGCACGGCCAATGACACAAGCGCAACAATCTCTTTGGATTCAATAGCACAGAAAATGGCCGCAATGCGTAACCAAG
>Ga0181355_1000258_pt1 | contig 22036 bp, 22 predicted proteins | sample Fa13VDMM15DN_FD_130099 | JGI IMG/M metagenome (GOLD analysis project Ga0181355, IMG submission 130099) | Freshwater viral communities from Lake Michigan, USA - Fa13.VD.MM15.D.N | ecosystem: Environmental > Aquatic > Freshwater > Lake | place: USA: Michigan | collected 2013-09-23 | reverse complement strand
TTTGAAAAGAAAGAGGCATCTTATTATGCTTTTGTTAGAAATAACTCTAATGGACAACTTGCTCTTAGAAGTGTAAATGGTATAGGAAACAGCTTAACAGTTGTAGGTAATGGAACAAATAACGCTCAAGTAAACTTTAGCATCAATCCATTGGTATCTATTGGAAACATTATAAGTGTTGGAGACTATGTTTATTTTGGAGCAAATCTTCAATTTGCAGGACCTGTAATTGATATAAATATAGACTATCCATCGGGTTTAAACCAAATCGTTGTAAACAATAATATGCTAACTCCATTAACTACTCCAATACCGGGAAATGTGAATTACTTCTTATTCGTGAAAAATTCAGTAGCTGAATCGCATGGCGTTTTAGGACATTATTGTACATTTACACTTGAGAATGGATCTAATGGAAAAGTTGAGTTATTTTCAGTACAATCAAATGTAATGAAAAGTTTCCCTTAAATTTAATATCTTTGTGTCGATATGGAATTAACTATTAGAAATCTTAATGAAAGTGATTACCACAACATCTTAGTAGATTGGTGGGTTCAATGGGGTTGGGAGCCGCCTAAAAGAAACTTTCTTCCCGACAACGGCACAGGTGGTATTATTGTATATGATGGAGAAACTCCTGTGTGTGCAGGATTTATATATGTTACAAATTCAGATGTATCTTGGGTTGATTGGATTATATCAAACAAAGAATATAAGATGAAAGACAAAAGAAGAGAAGCTATTATTTTATTAATTTCATCTCTTAGTAATATCGCTAAAAATTCAGGCGCAAGTTACGCTTACGCTCTTATAAAAAACAATAGTTTAATAAAAACGTATGAAGACCTTGGATATGTCAAAGGAGATACATACACAAGTGAAATGATAAAATTATTATAATATGGCACTAGCAACAGCAATAGCAATAGGAGGATTAGCTATATCGGCAGGATCAACAGTTATGTCTTTTATGCAAGCAGCAGAACAAAGTGGACTACAAAGACAAGCAGAAGCTAAAGCGAAGAAAGCAATGGCAGATGCTCGTAGAAGACTTGAGATAAATTATGCTAAAGAAAGAGGAATCAAAAAAGAACCATTCGAACTACAGAGAGAGTCACTTTTATCGGCAGGTTCTCAAATTATTCAAGCAGGTCAAGAGTCGGATAGAGGAGCTCAGACAACAGCCGGTAAGGTATATATGGCTCAGAACGAAGCTCAAGGAGCTATAAGAACTGCTATGGGTGAAGAGCTTACCGATATTGAAAAAGAGATAATAGACGAAGAAAGCCGTTTAAGAGACTTAAATGTTCAATTAGATTTAGGAGAAGTTGAAGGTGCTCAGTTAGCGGCAAGAGACGCTCAAGAGGCTAAAGCACAATACATGGAGGCAGGGGTAAAAGGAGCCGCTGATACACTTCAGATGGGTCTTAATACGGTTAAATTATATGGAAACGGATCAAAAGATGGAAAAGACGGAGCAGGTGGAGCAGATGGAGCAGGTGGAGCAGGTAATAAAAAAATAGTACAAAATGAAAATAGAGATAGAAGATCTAAATCTCAATACGATCCATTTAATTTATATAAAAACCAAGATAGTTTTGGCGAATACATTTAATATAGAATAAATTATGGCAGGAACATATTATGGTTATGCAGAAAGGAATGCAGATGCATACGTTGATTGGCGTGAAGTAAGTCAGTATACTACTGACATGCTTGATGAAACCATGAAACTTCGTCAAGAAAAGAAAGATGCTTTAGATAAAGTTGCTAGAGATGCTTTAAAATTTGCTGCAAACGCGCCTGTTGGCGCTGATGTTAGCGTAAGAAAAAAAGCATTGCAAATGTCTGATATGGTTAGCAAGAATATATTAATGATGAAGAAAAAGATGGAGGCCGGTGATTTAGACCCTAGGGATTGGCTTATATACCAACAAAACGCTTTAGATACTATTGATTTAAGTTTTAATGCATTCAAAATCTATCAAGAAGATTATGGAAGCACAATGGAAGGTATAAAAAATAAAGAGTTATCTGTTCTTACTGCTGAAAACATTGGCTTCGCAGAAACCTATGGAAACTTAGAAACATTAGGATTTACTATGTCTCAAGAAGGAAATATTATGATGGGGAAAGAAGTGGAAACTGAAGTTGATGGTCAAAAAGTAAAGAAATTAGAGAATATAACTTCTGTAAATGCTTTAAATGGTTTGATAGCCAATAAGATAAATCACAATAAAATAGAAGACCAAGTAAACACTTATGTGAAATCATTAGGTGTAGAGAAGAGAGCTAAAGCTATCAGTGCTACATATAATAAGCAAGGACAAGTTATGACTATTGAAGATATAAGGTCAAGAAAAAGTGAGGATCCTGCAGCTTTTCAATTTAGAGAAGCAGAATTAGAGCAAGCTAGATCAATGATTGGTGAGCCATCAAATATAGCATCAATATTAATTGATACTAAAAAAGTTGCAAGTAATGGTAAAGCATATACCACTACAAATGATGAGAATGAAGCTAAAAGAGACCCTAGTAAAATATTAAGAGTTTTTATTCCTAACCAAGGATATAATATTGTAGTATCTAAAGAACAAGAACAAGATGCTATTGATTTTACTCTTAATAGAATGAGAGAGAGATATAAATACGAGGAAACAATAGATATTGGCGGTCAAATACAAGACCAAAGGAAAGTTCCTACTCAAGCAGATGTAGATAGAGGAGTTTTACAAAAACAAAAAGAGAATATAGCATCATCTTGGGGTAATATATTTAAAGCAACAACTCCTGAAACTAAAAGAGCTGAAGCAGAAGCTATAATAGGTTCTGATTTGTCTAAACAGCAAGGATTGATAGATATGGACTTTACTGTTCCAAATAAAATAACATTTATTTATAGCGATCCTGTTAAAAACAGAACTATAAATTACGATTCAGGTAGAACAACTCTTAGACAATGGAACCAACTTGGGAATGAAGTTCATGGAATTGACAATATTGATGAGGTAATGAAACGTAATCAAGGAGGAAATCCAAATGCGGTAATGAGCGAAGATCAAAGACAGTTTGGTGGAGTAAAAGTTGGAAGACAAGTACAAGCAAGTAATGATATTGACTATACAGATGATGTAACAAAATATGTTACTAAAAATACTCAATCTAATATAGTTGAAAATAAAGCAAGAGCTACATCTAAAAAATTAGAAACAATATATCGTAAATTAGGATATACATTTGAAGCTAAAGAAGATACAGGATTAGGAATTACAGACCAAATTAAAATAAAAGCTCCTGATGGCGTAACTTCAGATTGGATTGATGTAGATAATTTAGATAATGTAGATTTTATTAATCAATTTATTATTGACCATTCAGCGGGTCAAAATTACAGTAAAGTTTGGCCAAACAAAACAACACAATCAGGAGGAACAATACAAGGAGGAAACCCAAGATAAAAAACAAATTATGCCGGATTTAAGACAAGCACTTAGAGATTTTGTAGCCACCTCAAATAGTGGTAAGTACGCTGACGAAGAAACTTTAATGTCAAAATTTCCTGAATTAAAAGGATATGATATTCAAGTTTTAAAAGATTTCGTGGCTACTTCAAATAGTGGTAAATATAAAACTGAGAATGAATTATTTTCTAAATTTCCTGAATTTAATTTAGGAGGAGCTATTGCTCCAAAAAAAAAAGATTCTTTGGCATCAATCGAACAGCAGGAACCTCAAGCAGGTACTACGGTATCACCTTCGGCAGATGGTTCATCGGTTACGCCACCTATTAGCAACAAAAAGTTTAGTTTAACTACTCAAGACTTAAATAATATCAATAAAAAACAACCGACAGATATGTCGGGAAATCCTTTATTGCCTAATCAAAAAGAACCTAAAAAAATACTAGAAAAGATTTATAAAGAGAATAAAGCTTTAGAGATAGAGAGAAAAAAATACGGAGATATATTTGATAATCAATTAAATATTAAACCAAGGGTAGATGAAAGCCAATATCTTAAAGATAGATTAAGTTCTATAGATACTGAGTTAATTAATAAGACAGAATCATTTGTTGTTCCAAAACTTCAATATCAATTCGGAGACTTAGGATTTAAGTTTGAAGAAGCAAGAGCCGGAAGAGACTATGTAAAAGCAATAGCTCCTAATGGAAAGACTATTGAAATATCATTAGATAATTGGCAAGATGAAACATCAAAATCTGAATCTGAAGTTCTTAAAAAATTCATAAAAGATAATACACCCGCCAAGGGGCTTTTTGTTCTTGAAAAAACAATGAGAGAACAGGATAAAAAATTCAACTCTGAAAAGCAAGTAGACGATTCTGTTAAAATTATTTCTAATCAAGTAACTGCCTTAAATGCAAAGCAAAAGCAATTTTTAATTAAAAAATCTCAGTTTGAAAAAGAAATAGCTAATTTATCGTCAAATACTAATCAAGAAAAATTAAATGAACTAGAGCAACAAAGATTATCTTTAAACGAAGAAATAAAATCTATTCTTCAAGAGGAAGAAACAATAAAGCAAAAAAGTAAAATATTAGATGCTGCTGTAGGAAAATACTCTATAGCAAAATCAAAACAAGGTAGTTGGGGAGGAGCTATTTGGAACTCTATTAATGAAGGGTTTAGTAGTATATCTGCAGGTACATCAAGTCTTGTTACTGATATAGCTACAGAAATAGCGCCTGCAGGATTTGGTTTGAGTCCTAAAGATTTAAAAAATGCGTCTATTGATGTTGCTAAAAAAATTGGTGTTAAAGGACCTTCTGAAAATCAAACGGTAGAACAGTGGAAAAAAACTCTTACTGAAGACCAATTAGATGATTGGGAAGATGGAATTGATGACTATATCAAAAAAGATATAAAGTCAAGAACACTTCCATATATAAGAATTGGTAATAGAGAGATATTAGGAGATGCAGCTACTACAAAAGAATTCTCTGACTTAAAACAACAAGGATTTTGGGGAGGTGCAATATTGGGTGTTGCAAAGTCATTACCGGCTATGATTGGAGGAGCAGGACCCGCAGGTTGGGCACAAAGAACAGCGCAGATGTATACTCAAATTGCAGATGGATTGGCTGTAGAGATGGAGAACAATCCTGAGTTTGCAAACATTACAGAAAACGAAAAATTAGCAATTACTTTACCAATTGGTATTACAAGTGCTGTATTAGAAGCTTATGGTTTAAGAAATATAATGGCAAGCAAAGGAGTTATAACTAGCCTTACTATGTCTGCATTAGGTAGAGCAGGAACCGGTGTTACTGCGAAAACTTTTAGAGAGTTAGTAGAGAATGAAATTAAATCTAAGTTAGGTAGAGGTTTACTTATTATGACTGCCGCAGGTGTTGCTGAATTTGAAACAGGAGCCGCTCAAGAAGTTACAGAAACAGGATTCAAAGTTCTGTATGACGAAATCAAGGGTAAGGATATGTTTAATACTCCTGACTCTATATCAGACTTTATTAGAAACGTTGCAGTGGCAGGTGCTCAAGAAGCTGTTGGAGGTTTTGTTTTAGGTGTACCTTCAGGAATAAGTGCTGCTTATTCTAAAAAAGGATTCTTAAAGATGGATAACCTTACATTTGAAACATTTGCCAATATGGCTAATGATACCAAGCTTCAAAGCGCATATATTGCAAGTTTAAAAGAAAAAATAACTCAAGGAATAATAACAGAGAAAGAAGCTAAAGAACGACTAAATAATTATAGAAATTCAGTAGGTCTTTATAGACGATTACCTGATGGTTTAACTACCGAACAGCAAAAAGAAGCTATGAATCTCTTAAAGGAAAAAAGAGACTTAGATAATTTTGTTGAAGGTAAAGATCCTGCGTTAGTTGTAAAAGCAAAAAATAGAATTACAGAGATAAATAATGAATTAACTAATCTAAGTGAAAAGCCATCAGCTGAATACATTATTGACGATAAACAATATACAAAAGATGAGTTCCTTAATGAGTTAAAAGATAAAACTCAAGAGGAATTGAAAGCTATGAAAATTGTGGTTAATAATGACCAAGAAACAATGAATAGTATTAACGAAAAATTTAAAACAAATGCCATTCAAGAGCAAACAGCAGATGAAAGCGTGCTACGCACAGAACAACCCGAATTGGGATTGCAAGAAGTGGGCGAAGGAAACGCCCAAGGTGAAGTCGTTACCGAGCAAGGTACGCAAGAAGTAACTCCTTCTGAAACTATCACTACTGCTCAAGAAGTAGTAGGTATACCTGATGAAGTGTCGCAACCAATTGAGTTGTCTGTAACTCCTGAAGCACCTGTTACTACCACACAAGGCATACCTGATGAGGTATCACAGCCAATCGAGCTATCTGTAACTCCTGAAGTAGCTCCTGAGCAAGTTTCGGAAGAAGTAAACAGTAAAATTTTAGAGTTAGAAAATCAACGTGATGCTGAGATAGAAGCTTTAAAAGCAAAAAGACAGTATGACGAAAAAAATATCAAACCTATTAGAGAAAAATACGAAGCTTTAATTTTAGATGAAAAAGCAAAAGAGCAAGCTCCTACTGAAACTACTACAGAGACAGCTCCTACTGTTAAATCTGAACAAGATATTGCTAATGAGATAAATACTAAAGCTTCAGAAGCAGAAGTTAAATTACGTATAGATGTAGATAGTGAATCGCCTAAGTTAGAATATGATGGAGACAATGAGTCTATTAAAAAAGAAATAGAAAGATACGACAGATTAACAAGAAAAATTGAAGAAGATGGTTCTTTTTCAAATAGATATGCCACAGGTTTTATAGTAAAATTAATAGAAGCAGGTCTTGGAAAAAATACAAGAAAAACAGCAAATGCTTTAAGAAAAGCAGGAATTTTTCATACTTACTCAAGAGAAATGGCAAGTGGAAATAATTTTACTACACTTATAAATGATTCAAGCGAACTTATAGCCGGTACTTATCATATTTTAACTAACTCAGAAAAGATAGAAGCCACAAAAATATTCACAAAGTTAGCTAAGGAGTTAGGTATAGATGTTGCTAGTTTAGAAACAGAGGCAAATAGACCTGTTGAGAAAATAGGGGTTGAAGCTAAAGCCGAGGTAGCTCCTGCTGAAACAACTGAAGAGACAGCTCCTGCTGCTGAGACTAAAGCCGAGCTTGATAAAATAAATTCAGACATTGAAGCATCTAAAGAGAGGCTGAAAAAAGCTTGGGATAAGTATAAGACCATGGGTATTGCTTTTGACCCTAAGAACAATTTAGCTAGGGATAAAGAGCTTGTTAATTCTTTGATTGAATATGCTTATAATAATATTAGATTAGGCTCTTACAATGCTTCTAAATTTATTAAGGATTTAGCTGAACAAGGTTTTGAGATAACTAAAGATGGTGCTAAGTTTATCATAGACAAGGCTACTCAAAAAATTGCTACTGAAGAAGCAAAAGCTGAAATTAAAGATTTGAAAGGCCAAGTAGTTGACGTATTTAAAGCAGGTATTCAAGCTGTTAAGATAGCTGAGACCACGGCAAAAGAAAAGGCTAGAGATATTAAAATTAAAGCTAAAGAGTTAGCCAAGTATTTAGACAATCTAAAAGGTAAGGGAAAGATAACATCAACTCAAGCTGTTGTTATAATTAAAAGATTTAGCGAAGTAAATGTGCTTAGTGAGAAGTCAGTAAATAGATTTATTGACTACGCCACTAAAGTTCTTAATGATGCCAATTATAACACCAAACTAAATGAAGCTAGAAAAACTTTATCTTCATTAAAGAAATTATCCAAGAACGCAGAGAAGAATGCAGACCTTAGAGCAGTTGCCTCTCAATTCGTTAAAATAGACCCTTCAATGGTAGAAAACATTGATGAGTATAATAATATAGCAAAAGAACTAAAAACTGCTTTAGATGGCTCTAAAATAAGAAGAACAAATACTAATATTGCCGATACAGTAAACATTGATGATGTAAGTACCTATGTTGATGAAATTCTTGCAGAGCAAGAAATTAAATCAAGAGCAGAAAAAATAGCAGAGCTTCAAAACTTACTTGATGTAGATGCTTCTCAATTTAGTGCTGAAGAGATAGATAATTTATTTGATATTTATGCAGAAGAAAAAGAATTTGATACTAAAAAGTATGATTCCAAAATTGTAAGAGCTGCATTAAATAAAGCATTTGATATATATTCAACCGTTATAAATCAAATGTTAAGTACAGGGGTTGATCCATTTACAGGAGAAGATGTAGAGTTTACTGATGACCAAAAGAAAATCATCAGAGAATTTATGGGTATTGATTTAGATACCATAGAAGATAATAAAGAGGCTTTAAGAATAATTGACTCTTTAATTAACTTTATTCAAAACAAATCAACAGCAGGAATGCTTAAGCCAATTGCTGACTACCAAGCTATTGTTGGAGGTAATGAATTAAGAAGACAAAAAATTGAAGGTAAAGGGATAAGAAAAATTTGGTCTCCAAGTTTTGGTAAAATGTTAGCAGAACAATTTACATCTTTAAATTTGTTATTCGAGAAAGAGTTTAAAGGATTTAATGTAGCATCCAAGGTTAGAAAGATGATGGGTATTACAGATTTGGTTAATGGAAAGTCTATTGGTCAAAGTGAAGCTAATCGAATAGTAAAAAAGTATGTTGAACAATTTTACAACAAGACTGCTAATGGAGAAGCATTTAACTCTGCTTACAATGATATAGAAAGAGGAATTTTTGCTCATGTTTATAGAAACGTAATTGGAACAGATAAAAGAAGAAAAGCTGTTTTTGATAAAAGAAAACAAGAAGTATTGGATGCTATAGACTTTTTAGAAGAAAATGGAAATAAAGAAGAAAAACAACTTGCAGAACTTTACAAGAAAGCATACGATAAGATATTAGATAAATCTGAAAACATTGATGATGTTAGACAGAAAACAGACGCAAACAATGTAGATGGTGTTAATTATTGGGTAAACCAATGGGCAGGGAAATTTGATGCTCTTTCTGATTTGGCTCTTAATTTTTACAATAAAATATTAAATAGAGATTTAGGATATACTCCTGATAGATTTAAAAGACTTCAAGGAGAAACCAAGGAAGTAGATTTAGAGAATGACGAGTCAGCATTTATATCAAATACTGATGGAGTTCTTTATAATAAGAAGTCAGGTAGCTTGATGGATAAACAAGAGAATAGAAAACCTCCTAAGGGTATGTTTATAGATCTTTCTTTTGATTCTAAAAATTCTAACTCTATGTATGATGCTATGATTGACTTAAATACAGCATTTAGCATTAGAAAAGTTCAGTCATTCCTGAACTCTGACAACTTTAAGAAAATATTTAAAGATGATGCTGACTTATTTAAGAAAAGAATATCAAGTTATGTTAGATTGTCAAGAAGAAAAAGTCCATATATAGGAAGTGAATTATCGGGATTGATACAGAAACTAGATAAGATTGCAACCATTGGTGTAACTCAAGCATTAGCATCTCCAACGCAACCATTTAAACAAACCATACCTGTAGCGGCAAGTACACTTATTAACGCAGGAACTTTAGGAATGGGAGCCGCATTTAATCCATCGTATAATAATTGGCTTAATAAATTAGGATATGCTGTATCAAATAGAGGAATGCAATCTTCTGCAGAGATAGAGTCTATAAATAGATTATTAGAAAAAGCCGCAAACACTAAAAAAGAAAAGGTAGGTAAATTTATTAGAGAGGCAAATGAAAAAATGTTAAAATTAACTCTTGTTAAACCTGACGTTTGGATTGCTAGAGCATCTTTTAAAGCTTACTATGAACAATATCTTAAAAAAGAAGGTCTTTATGATGATGTTCCTAAGAAACAAAGGTTTGGAGTAACAGAAATAGATTACGATATTCATGATCCGAATGATGATGCTGCAGATTATGCTCAAGAAATGATTGATAGACAGCAAAATATTTCAGACCATGACTTAGCAGGAGATTTATTTACAGATAAAAATTCAGTCACAAAAGCTTTTATTAAAATGTTGATGGCTTTCTCAAGTTTTAGAATGAACCAAGGTTCAAGATTAGGAGCTGACTTAACTACATTAGAGTATTGGAATACATCTACTAAAGAAGATAAAGTGATTGCTTTGCGTTCTATTGCAGGATATACTGCAGAACAAGCTGTATTTAGAGGTCTGCAAATAACATTTGGAATGATGTTCTATTTTGCTGCAAAATCACTTATGGGAAGAGGAGAAGATGATGATGAAGATAAGAAATTCAAAAACAATTTGATAAAAAATAGTTCCACAGGTGCAATTACAGATACGTTTTCTCCGTTGCCATTGCTAGATCCTTATATTCAAAATTTAGCAGCAGCATCAGTAGATACATTTGAAGATATTGTAAACATACCGGAGGAAGATAAAATAAAACTTTTTGAGGCCAATAAACAAGAAGCTATAAAAGCATTAGGTGTTTATGGTATTGTTCCTGAAAGAGCGGGTCAAATGTTTGACTTAATAAAATTAGCTTATGGAAAAAAATATACAGATGACTATGGTAAACAAAAAGAAATATCTGAAGAAGATGCAGATGCTTTAAAAGTTCTTATTGGTCCATATTTAGCAGCTTCAGTAACCGGTGTTTTAGCGCCTGATGTATCATCATTAGTTAGAAAATCAATTAAGATATCTAAAAAAGGAGATACCAATGCTACTGAAGAAAGAAAAGCTAAAGAAGCAAAACAAGCAGAACAAGCTTTAGAAGATAAGCAAGAAGTTAGTTTATTAAAAGAGATGATGGATAAGGAGACTAATTCTGAAAAGAAAATGATAATTAAGAAAAAAATAAATGAACTTATATATGAAACTGACGAATCAAAAGAGGCAAGAAAAGAAGCTAATAAAGTTGAAAAAGAATTAAAAGAAAAATTATTGGAAGGTTATGATAATCAATCTGAAATGAAAAGATATGATCCTGTAAAATGGGAAAAGAATTTTGGAGAAAAATCTGATTGGTATAAAAATCATAAAAATGAAAATGAAATAGATAAGCAATTAAAAAAAGAAGAACAAAAGCAATTAGATAAAGAGTATAATTATACTCCAAAAAAAGAATTTGGCTCAAAAACATTTGGTACTAAATCAAGTAAATCAAAGGGATTTGGCTCAAAAACATTTGGTGCTAAGTAAAACGAATATACTTTAAGTCTTTTTGTTTATCGTAATAAACCATTAGTTCTTCATCATTATAGGAGTTATCTCGTGGGGGTCTTCCACCCCACTTGATTTCTCCTTTTAGTTTATTGACCTTTCCGTAGATAATACCATCTTCACAGGCCCATATCATAACAGGTATAAGTCTTTTATCAACCAACTTAACGACTTTTCTTGCAGCCACCGGTAACGGATAAGCACTATGCATTGTTCTAATTCTGCCCTTAACTTCTGCGTAGGCAATTAAGTTTCCATCTTTGTCGAATATCTTGTAATCAACATCAAATGGGTCTAATTTCTTAAACGAACCTCCAAAGGTGCTTACGAATAAAGTTATTGCTTTCTGCTCTCTTTTTAAATCTTCTTCTTTCTCAAAAATCATCTTCTTGTATTGATTTTAATATACACCTTAATTCCATTATTAAAAACTGAGTTTCTTTAGTGACCGTTTTAAAATCTCGGTCAACTAAATTTTCGTAAATGTTAGCTAATACAAAATGATATTCATTTATTCTATAAGCTATTCTATTTGCTCTTTCGTTCTCAGTCTTAATGTTTGGTTCCATATCGTTTTATTGATTAAACAATGGCAATATAGTATGTCTGTATTCATAAACACTTGGCAAGAAACCATTTCGCTTTTTGTAATCTTCAATGTAGTCAACAAAATTATCTAATATTTTTTTTCTAATTGACACAGCCTCTTGAAGTTCGCTTGTTAATCTTACTACAGTTACATATATATCTACATCTTTTTCTATTTGTTCTTTAATAGACTTTCTCGTTGTTATAAAAACATTTTTACAAGCAACGTATTTATCTCTTATTATTTTATCATAGGATAATATATACTCTATGTTCTTAATGTAATGTATTATTGTAGCGTGGTTTTTACCTAATGTCTTTCCTATTAAGTCATAACTATATCCGTTATCTCTTAATATTTTAGAGTAAACTTTACGAGCATCAACCACATCTCTTTTTCTACTAATAACTTCTAAATCAACTAAGAAAATATCATTAACTATTTTCTTGAGTTCGTCTATTTCTTCTTGTCTTGAATGCATTTGATTAAATTGGTTTATAAACTTCTGTTTTAATATTCTTATTTGCTAATTCTTTTATTCTATACTCCTGTAATGAAGATAACTTACCTGTTGGACCTTTCACTTCTACGAATAGAACGTCAGAGTTCGGTGGTATAGCTATCAAATCAGGAATACCGTTCTTATTTGTCTTAATGAGCTTAATAACGTAGTATCCTTGAGCTTCAAGTTCCTTAATTTTCTTGGACTGTATTTGGCTCTCTTTCATGTAAATTGGTTTCTTTCATTAACTCATTAACTGAGAACGTAATTTTGTTACACTCCTTGATGAACTCAACAAGCTTATCAAGATCGCTTTGTCTGAACGCAAATCTTTTTGCGAGGAACCACGTATAGGGAGAACAACTATCATCAAGGTCAATCTCTTCTACTTGGAAAGCTAATTGCTTCTGTGGCAATACAGTCATGCTGAAAGCCAACGTGTACTCTTTGTCCTTCTCTAACCATTTGTGCTGAGGTATTTTACTTGGCCTATTCTCAGCATCTATACATAAACACTTTATCATTTCTTAGTTGATTTTCCGTTTTTGCCATTACGAGCTCTGTTGGACATCATATTTTCTTTAACCACACTACCTGCCTTGGTATGGCTCATGTCTTTGCCATCTCCATTACCATAGGTACCGGCATCACGATTGGCTTTGTTAAGCTCAACCCTGTAGTTCTTTCTTTTCTCAGTAGCTTGATACTTCTTATCATAAGCTAACTTCTTTTTCTTTCTATCTTCTGACATATTTAATTTGTCATACGATGGGTGTTCCCCGGCTAGTTTATTTTTCATAATAATTTTTTAAAATGTGAAAGTGTAAAATCTTTCTTTTTGGTTACTGCTTTATAAATCTCTTGTTCAATACCTCCCTTTGAGAAGATCCAAAATATCTCATTGTTTGGTCTATCTTTTGTTGTCATTCGATCCTTGCTCTGCCAATAGCTTGTTGCACTAAAGTCAATGTTATAATACACAAGGTACTCTGCTTTCTTTAAACTTATACCTTCACGACCCGATACAATCTGCAACGCTATATTCTTATACGTGGCATTGAACTCATCAAGATCGGTTGTTAAATCATCTCCAAATATTTGTTGTAAAGCTACTAATTCTTCTTTAAACTTATAGAAGATACCAATCTGACATCCTTGCCATTGTTCTTTAATAAACTCAGCCTTTGTGGTATCAAGTACCATAGACTTTCCACTCTCAAACTTCACTGTTCCTGAACACAACTGATGCACTTTACTCATCAACTTTACAGGGGTATCTCCTAAGATAACTTCTTCCTTACCTTCAACAATCAAGTCACGCTTTAACTTATTTATAAGCTTATAAGTTGATTCTTTTAACTCAACCTCAAATACCTCTTCAGTAGTATCAGCAATAAACCCTGCCTCTTTCTGAGTGTAGTTTATAGTGAATGGTTTCATTTCATCTATAATAGTCTCCAATCCATCTGAGTAATCATTCATAGATAAGCCATTGATTATTTTAGTCTTGACCTTTACAAATTTACTACAAAACTTGTAGAAAGTTTTAAATTCTTTGAAAGGATTTTTTGGTATGCCATAAACTTGATGATACATCTGTGAATATGACTCCGGAGTAGGTGTTCCCGATAACAAAATAACATAAGGTTTATGGTAACTTATAAGTTCCATTACTTGTTTTGCTCTATTGCTTGGCTTAGGAAAAGCACCCATACCATGAGCTTCATCGCAAATTATTAAATCCCAATGCATATCCGGATCTATCTTATGTATGCTTTCATAATTAGTAACGCATAAAGAATAAGAAGGCTTTAATAAATCAAAATCATTTTGAATACTGCTAATGGCTTTCTTCTTTGTCAAAAACAAAACATTGTAAGCATCAATTCTTGATGCAATACCTAAGCTTGTTAATGTCTTTCCTGTACGCACTTCCATAGCAAGATATAAGAAGCCATGTTCCTTTATAATCTTCGTGCCTTCGTGTATTATTCTTGTTTGGTAGTCTCTGAATTGAATTGTATTCATATCTTCTTCATATAATTTTTTATAATACTCACAGCTATTAACTATTCTTTGTCTTATTTCGGAAGGAGTAGAGTGTTTGAAGCTTTTAATAACTCTAACACTCTTACCTCTGCCGACCTTGGTTTCTACCATTTGGAACACAACGCTTCTTAATAACTCGCATTGCTTCCACATCTCATAGTTATTAAACCCTGAGTTCCTTTCAAATACATCTATCTTTTCAATGTCAGATTGCATATAGAACATTTTACGTTGACGCTATACTTTTCTATGTCAGGCATATCGCACTCGCAACACTTCTCTTTATAGCTTCCATCCTTATTGAATGTTTCACTAATATACTTCTTTAAAGCATCGCATTTCTCATACATCTCATGCTTTTCAAAATAGTATATCATAAACTCAATACTCTTCATTGCTGTGTCCTCATCAGGAGAATGAGCAAACATTCCTATTCCTGAATTGACTACATCTTCTACTGATGCCTTACCCATTAAAACATTGAATGAATTTATCATTCCAATGTGTACTATTTGCGTATTATTCATGTGCTACTTTTAATATTAAAAATATAGTAATAAAATAAATCATTACTAATAAAAACTTAACTATTGCTTTTTTCATATTAGTTTAATTGTATTTGTGTATTGTTATCTGCTCTCTTCTTGATGATTATCCATCTACCGATATGGTCTCTATCTTCCTCGGGCATAATACCTTCTTTGTAGATAGCGTAAGCTACTAACCATTTGTAGAACTTAGTCCTGCTAACAGTCATCTTACCTCTCGATCCATAGTCCGGGTACTCATCAACAAACGCAGTATACAATTCGTTCTTGTATAGTTTCACATTCGCAGGTAGCATATTGTTGCTCTCGTCATTATCAACCAATCCACACCACTCGATAAACTCGTGGCAAGTCTCTGCCGATAACTGACGAATCTTAAGGTTTACGAACTTTGACTTAACCAATCCATATCCTAAATAGAATCTCAAACATGTAATCATGTAGTTATCAAACTCACACCAATCATCATCGTTCCAATCGCCAAACATCATCTTACCGAAATCATCTCTTGGAGTGAAGTTCATATTGTAATACTGATGCAACTCTAACTCCCACTTTCTACGTGCAAATGAATTACCTGCTCCCTTGATAGCATAGTTAGTTGTTATAGCAACCTTTGGAGACTTAATGAATGGTATCTTAATAGCATCCTTATTCTTCTTCTCTAATGTCAATCCCTCTGTAATAACACTGAACAGTCTCTCGAAGTCAAAGTGTTTCTTAACATCATCAAAGCAAAGTATCTGCGTATCTGCTGATACCAACTGATAAGGGAACGACTTCTCAAAGTTGAAAGACTTGCCATCAATCACTACTAACTTCTTCATTTGAGAAAGAGCATTCATTATCAATCCCTTTCCTGTGCCACCTTCAGGGTTATCACTAATAACCTCATCGTTTAGTATTACTGCCGGACAGAAAGATAAGTTCTTGTATCCGTGCATTAAGAATCCAATGGTACTCTCCATTGTCTTAATACGACTTCCATCTCCACCATTAATATTACTGATAAACTTTTTGAAGTCACAATTACCTGTAACATCACATAAGTTAAATTTCCTATCTATAACGTGGTCCTTCCATACATATCCACCCAAGTCTAAATAGTCAATAGGACTAATACCATCTTTTGAAATCTTAACAGCGCAGTTCTTATAGTACAGGTATGCTGAATCTCTAGTGTCTGCTATGAAATATATATCTATAGTTGATAGCAATGTCAAGAACTCATCCTTGAAAAACCTTGTATTGTCTGCGAAGTAATTGTAAACAGACACATCATCAAGATCTATTAGGTAGTTCAATATAAAATCTTTAATCTCTTTCTCTGATGTATTGTCTATAAGATTATTTGTAACCTTAACAAACACGTAGTTACGACTTCCTTCAGGACAGAACTTATAAAACCCCGAATCCTCTAAGAACTTCTTGAATAGTATATGCTCTATCTTTATAACTCCCTTGTCATTCTTGGTCCAAAAAGTCATCTTGGAATTTTCTTCCTCAACTTTATTTAGAACAGAATCAATTACACCACTATCCAAATTGGAGTCTTGCAATTGGTAGCGTATATCTTTTTTTGATACACCTCTCCTTAACTTGGCTCTGATTTGATTTATTCTCTCCTCATCTTCGTAGTACTTAGTACCAAAGTTTGATGTGTGCTTATAGGCAGACTCAATAGTTGTTGCAATCTCTCCAAGAGTAAAGTCTTGAGTAGCGAATTGATTAAGAACATAACCGGCAAGACTTTTGTTTATACCGAAGTCATTGAATGCCATAGCAAGTATATAAGCATTGTGGTTTCGCTGTCCCTCATTCATAGGATACTTCTTCTGCCACCACTTGATTAATATTTCTACAATCTTATTCTCATCTGTAATTGGTATAGTAGCTACATCTCTAATCTTATTTACCTCTGTATATTCAGGCTCCTCAATTATATCCCAAACAGAAGAATTGAAATTAACGTGAATTAATGGATCATAAGACTCGTAACATACCCTAGATAGGTTTTTACTTGTTTTGTCAAAATAAGGGCTGTTAAAATGCTTTTCAAGGCTATTAAAATAGTTTGTATGATTATCTGCATCTGCAGGTATCTTTACAAGAACCTTTAAACCATTTCCTGAAGGAGATATGAATGCAGAGAAAACATATTTGTTTTTACATAGCATTTCTTTTTCTTGCAGTAAGTCTTTCTGTTTTGCGTAGCCATCAAAGTCCAAACAGATAAGTCCCGAGTGTTGCTCAAGGGCAGTATCTAATCTTTTCTTGAATGTACCACTGAAACAAATAGCCGGTAACAACTTCTTAATCTCATTACGTTCAGATTTGTTTTTCTCTGCTCTGATACGCTTAACTATATCCTTTGTCGAATTTGTACCCTCTCTAATTCTATCAAGAATAAGCGCTACATCCCTGTAGAATGGGGTGTCAGTGTCTCTTATTGTTTTAAATATTGTTATATTGTGCGTCATCTTGTGTCGATTTTATGTCGATATTTTTTTCTTAACTTATTGATTATTAAATACCTTGTCGATAATGTTAATTTTATTCTTTATAAATTAAAATAAAAAAAAATATATATTATATATTTATATATATATAGTATAGGGAAAAAAACTGCATTTTCGGTATGGTCATTTGGTAAAAAAAGGGAGACTTTAAATCTCCCTCTTTTTCTCTTGGTATTAGAAAGGCATATCATCCTCTTCTTCTACCTTCTTAGTTGGCTTAGTAGTTGTTGTAGCTTTGCTTGTTGCTTCGAATGTGTCTAACTCCATGTAGTAGTTACCACTTCTTGCTTGTTTCACACCTAGGTTTACCCACCCATTCTTTACGTGTTGTTGGATGAATGCTACTGCATCATCAACTTTAATTGAAATTCTGCCCACGACAAAGTCAGGAGCGTTTTCGCTTCGTTTAAATACGAAACCATCAGCGAAGATTTTTTCTTCTTGTGCCATTGTAAATAATTTTTTAGTTTACCTCAGTCTGTTTTAACCAACCACAAACCTCTGAGGTTAAGTTTGTGATTGGTGTATCATTAGTATAAAAATTCGTCAATGTAATAATTATCAATGCTATCTGATGGCTCTGCTGAGAAGTATCTCTGATACATATCAACAGCTCTCGCTACTTTTAACTCTCCTCCTTTTACAAAGTCATCAGTTGGTTTGAAGATCGCAAGTAGTCCTGTTACTTTGTCTATCACATAGAACACTAAAGGTTTATTGAATAGTTTTTGGTATATGTAACACTGCGAGTCATAGTTGTACTTCTTAGCGTTCCATTTGAACTTGTGAATATCACTTGTGGTCTTAAGGTCAATCACACACTCATCAGTAACTATATCAGCTTTACCCTTCCACATCATGCCTTGGATCTCTCCAATGGCAGGAACCTCAAACTGATTACCTTTTTTGTATATCTCATCAAAGAATAACATATTACCATTGATTATAGACACAAGGTTCTTAACATCATCAACCTCCTTCTTCAATAAACAGAATGGTAAGTTGTTTACCTCACAAAAAGTTTTGTATTCTTTAGTGGTTCTTGTGGTTACATCCACAAAAACTACATCTTTTACTTTGTGTGGCTCAAGGATTGACTGATGGAAATATCTTCCTTCTGCAAATGCTTTGTTATCCTCACGTGGTTTACCAAACTCCTTTGGATTCTCCAACAACGTACCGATGTCTGAGTTTGATAAATAATTCTTTCCTACTCCCGAGTAGTACTCTTTGTCGTCTTTCAACAACTCAAGTATATGGTCATTTACTACTGCCATTATTTAGATTTTAAAATTTTATTGATTTCTTTTTTTACCTCAGGAGATACAATGTATTTAGTTCCCAACTGCTGAACTATCTTTTCAATACCCAAATTGGTATTTGAAGTTACAAAGTTAGTAACCTTATCCCAATTAACAGTACCTGTTTGCAACTCTACTAAATGAGTCTTTGTAGGTACTGCTGTTTTGATAGGAGTTACAGGTGTCTCTGCTTCAGGTAAATCCTCACCGGCATAGATATAGTGACCAAGACCAAACATAGCTAAGTTCTTAGTAAGGCACCTCATAAGCGTCTTGTTGATGTCGAACATGGTAGCTGCCTCAACAACTTTCTCTCCATATCTTGTTTGGTAAGTGTACGACTGATAAGTCATTGACTTGTTGGCACCATCCATAACAGGAAGCCACATCTCTAAAGTTTGGTCCTCGATAGTAACTTCTGTCATTACCATATACCCTAAGTTCTCATCGAAGAAGTAAGGTCTTTTGGTGATTGGATCAGCAACAATTTGATAAGTAGCACTTGGATATGCTTTCTTAACTTCTCCCCATGCCCATGCCCATGAAAGGTATGTCAGGTTACTCTTTTTTTCTACTTTGTCGTTCACATTGATTGCCGACAGTTTTTCAAACACGTTTGTCATTTTGATTAAATTTGATTAAATAAATACTGAGTTCTCGATATTACTGATGATAGTTTTGTAATCTCTATCTTCAGTAATTTTTTGATTGATAATTTTAATTGCATGAGCAAATGTATTGTGATTACTTTTATAGCCATTGTTCTCCATAAAATTCACAATAGTAATAAGTCTCATTTGCCTGTTGTGGCACAAGTAAGTAAGTAACTGTCTCGCATCAACAACTTCTCTTTTCTTTGTATAAGAGAATAACTTTTCCTTAGATATACCGAACAATCTCGCGACTCTATCGGCATACTGATTAAACACTTCTTCTTTCATTGGATTAAATTTAGACTACAAATATAACATAAAAAGATAAATAAAGCAAACTAATTGCAATAATCCAAAAAAATAAACTAATTATTTTATACTTCATATTCTTTCTAAATCATTTAGTTTTACATACACGAAACCTTCGTGTGTTATCTTGTCTGCTGTGTCCCAACTCCCCTTTGTTATTGAGTATCCATCTTTGTTTTCCAATTCCGATTTCAACTTCTCCACATACAATGTGGCATCCATCAATTCTTCCTGCAGATGGCTTAACCATTCTACAAACGTGAGGTCATCACGTTCCAAAGTAACTCCGTACTTCTTCTGACCTACGTCAGATCGTTGCTCGAACTTATCGACAACGGACTTTACAATTTTATCTTTCATATTCTTCTTTATAATATTCTTCTCCTGTCAGGATATAGGTGTAATTAGAAACACAACCTGACTTTTTTTGTTTATTACCATGAGCATCAATTATCTGTTGCTTTTCCATTTCTTTTGCATCTCTAAATAATAAAATAGATGTTGGAGTTAAACCATACCTTGTTTTTAATTCTTCTTCTAACCATTCTACTGCTGTTTGTTTCATTCTGATCCTTTGTTAATTAAATAATACCATAACCAAATTATCTTTGGTCTTATGAGTTCATAAACTATTAATATTAATATATATTTCATAATGTTAGTTATTACACGCATTAAGTATATTTTTCCACTATAATGTTGGTTTTGTCAAACATTTTCCATTACTTCCTGTGTCAATATAAACCCTAAAAATTAGGGTTTATCTTTAAACGATTAGTAATTATTTTTTTAAGTTAATTATTTTACGATAAACAATATTTACGCTTTCTTTATTTATTCCTCTTTTATAGTAAAAATTAATAACTCTTTTGATTCTTTGATAATTTGAGTAACTCATAAATTTATTTGTATTTTACGTGTTGGACAACTCATCTTGTGTTCTCCCTCTACCTTATGGCATTTAGGACAATACGTATCTTGTACGCATTTTGGATACGTGCAATAGTTTAAATTGCAGATTTCTCCATCGCGTTTAACTCCGTTAAGTTTGCACTTGTTTGAGTCTTTGTCATTAGGCCAAAACATATCACAATTATCTGCATCGTCTTCTCTGTTAAATCCTCCATAAGATTGATAAACTAAACTTGCCGGAGCAGTAAACCTATAACAGTACTCTTTACTTGGACATAAACTGTCTGAACATTTTGCTATATCTGCCATAACTATCCGAATATTACTTCTCCCATTGTTAAACATTGAAACACTACATCACTGCTAATAGCATCGCCTTGCTCTTCAATCTCAAGTCTTAATGCCCAATAAGGACATTCACTTAACCTCTGCTGCATGGTTGATCTGCTTAGCGTACCTAATATATCATCAGGGTTCTCAACATCGTATATGTTGATGTCTACACCATTGTCATACACTGCCTCTAACAGTCTCTCACTAAAGGCTTTACCTTTTGTTGAATTGGCATAGACTACCTCAATTTCATTCTCCGGTATCTCTGCCCAATAACTGCTACCACCTTCAATGGCTGTAACAAAAATGTTTTCTAATACCTCTCTAGGTACTCGGGTTATAACTTCTATAAAGTCATTAACCTCAATTTGATTTACGTCTTTCATCTTTTTCTTCTTTTAAATATCCTACTAAAATAAATTTACCATAGCACCACTTGTAGTATGGTATTCCTTGTTTCTCCATATTGTTTGATTAAAAAAATGCTTGTCTTTCCAAGCTGTCAGTCTTATTGTAATTTCAGCATCATGATTAATAGGAGATATAAGCTCCCGAGAGTACCCACTGAATTGACCTTTAGCATTACAACGGCCTACATTACCGACAAGTAAGGAGTTAAAATGCACTCTCTATCTATATTGTGATTAGTTCAAACTCTGTGTATAACTCAATCTTCTTCCTTGGATAACGCCTTGTAAGTGCATCTAATATCATTTCGCTATCATATACCTCATAGCTATCGCGTTCTGCGTTTACAATAGGGGTGAGTACCTCAACGATGTCTTCTTCGCTGAGGTCTGTTTGCAAATAGAAGTCTTCTTCTTTGTATGCTGTCGTGTTGATTCTAAATACCTTCATCTTCTAAAAATTTTATTAGTTTTTCTTTTAATGCATTTGTCTCTGCTAAGCTTATCCTATCTAATACTGAATGCATAGCCATGAATAATATAATCTCATAGTCTAATCTATTATGCATAAGCTCACATAGTTGGCTTTGCTTCTCCAAGTTGTCGTCTAATAAATAATCTTTGATTAGATCTTCGATTATCTTGTTTACTGTTTGCCCATCGTATTGGCTATCAATAGCCTCCAATGTGTCATCCTTTTTGTGATTAAATTTTAAATGTATTT
>Ga0181355_1000257_pt1 | contig 22050 bp, 47 predicted proteins | sample Fa13VDMM15DN_FD_130099 | JGI IMG/M metagenome (GOLD analysis project Ga0181355, IMG submission 130099) | Freshwater viral communities from Lake Michigan, USA - Fa13.VD.MM15.D.N | ecosystem: Environmental > Aquatic > Freshwater > Lake | place: USA: Michigan | collected 2013-09-23 | reverse complement strand
GATCCAGATCTTGCTATCCACCTCTTCTGCAAAATAGTCAGGCTTAAACTTCGAACAAGACTTATAAAACACTGAGGCTGTTCTTATACTCTCGCAATCATTACCTTTAAACTTTTTAACCGCATAAAGAAAAGTTTCACCTGAATCGGCAAGGTCGTCAACAATAAGAATATTAGCATCTTTAAATCCATTAAAACAGCCAATAGATTGATACTCATGAATGTTACCTCGAGAGCGTCCCTTGTAGGATTTTAAACCTAAATTTACATTATCACACTCAAACATTTCAGCTAAAACAACACCCGGGATAGACCCCCCTTTACCAATAGATACAATTAAATTAGGTGGAATATCAATTTGTTTCTTAACCCTATTAACAAGTTCATGAAAACGATTCCAAGAGTAGTATTGTTTTTTTACTTTTATATCTAAAATTTCATCAGGTGCAATTGAGGTTGGGCCCATAATGCACTATTTTATAAACTATCGATAAGATTTCCAGGTATAACCCCTTTTAACATGTAATTTAATTTTATTTTCTTAAGAAATTCTTGCTTTTCTTCTGGCGTTGTTAATTGTATAGAGGAGTTGTAGTTACCTGTTACTTTGTCACCTTGTAAGATACTTTTTAATTTGTTAATAAACTCTTCTGGTCTTTCCTTATATAGCTCAACTTCTAAATCAATAATTTGATCTCCAATTTCTATATAAGGCATCTCTGTTAATAGTTCTTCAACTAATCTATCAAATTGCATATTAATATTTAAACAATTTCGGTAACTTCCCAAGCATCTGTAACACGACAAAAGGTTTTAGGTCTTGTCATATCTATAGCTACCCCATCTTTAACTACAAAAACATGTCGAGTTATTCTTACGTAAAATGTACCGGTAGGGTATTTTTGTACAAATTTATTAAGTGTAATTTGTTTACGAAATTTCAACTTCGTAAACACTTTGTTTAAGACTATACGATTGTTTTTAAAAAATTTACGGATGTTAGTTCCTTTATTGGCCATTCGACCAAAACCATTAAGAACCATATAAGCCTCATGATATGAGCCTTCAGTTGATATAGCTAAAGCTCTCACAGTACAGTCATTACGTTCATGCTCAGGAGAACCTCCACAATCTTTAAAATACTCTATTTTCATAAATTTATAATAAAGGAAATTATCTTTACATCAATAGTTAAAAAGCAAACCCCTCGGCGCGCCGAGGGGTGCTTGTTTAATATTACTATCTTTTAGTTCCTACTAAACGGGTTAGGAGCTTGAAAAGATAGGTCTGGTCCTTTGAAGAACAATTCTGAAGCTAAAGCATTCAAAGCTGTTTTAGTAGCCATAGGCAGGGTCGCCTTGTGAGTAGCAGCATGAGTGAGTCGGTTGAACAAATCGTAACCGTTAACATTACTATTAGCAGATGCTAACCAACGTTTGTTCTTGTACCGAATGCTATAAGGCTTATAGGCATCTTGAATCTCGGTGTCATCAAAGTACTCTTTTTGTGGCTCTTTTTTACCGCTCAAGATACTACGAGCAGCGAAGAACTCCCGAAGAGAGCAATTAACATTCTTTAAGCGACTACCATTCGCTTGACAAACAACCCGCATATCTTGTTCTACAACATTGTTAATCAATTTGTTGAACGTTTCTTGCTTCATAGGCTTATTGTTAAAGTAGCGCTGAAAAATCTCATGCGCTGCAGTCATACCGTTAGTACAGATCAAACGGAGGTAGTAAGGAGCAACTGAGGTCCTATTTTCTCCGTAATTGATACCGAACCCAGGATTCCAGATGTCATTGCCGTCCCCGAACACATCTATGTTGTTAGACTTGTCTTGAATATTAATTTCGAGAGACAAACTATCAGAGTTAAAATGGAAATTACGAATTTCCAAATTACCTTCTGCCGTTTCGAGATATCCCCCAATCTGTTCAATACCTTTGTCGAAATCGAGAGGTGTAGCTTCTTCAATTGAGGTATCAACAAACTTCGTAACAAAAGGACGAGAGGTTGAACCCTCATTTACAATTGCTGTAACTGTGCGATCCTTTTTAATGTTGGTCAAGGCATGCTGAAGTGGCTGCCATTGTTCTTTGTCATTTTCAATCTGGTCTACCAAACTCGCTTTAATCGAGAAGATATTTGCCAGATCATTAAGAGCCCTGGATGTGACTTCCACATCATTGACTGTGAATAGTTTTCCGTCCCGACGAATATTCGAGAGACGGACCGGTTGTTTCCGGAAATGCGAATAGCTCTCCCGGACGATGTTTGCCTGTTTGTTGTAGGCTTTAGTTAATGTTGCGTTCATATTGCACTCACCATTATACGGAGTTCAGCCTGAACTGCAAGAAAAAAAATTAAATAAATTTACCTTCTTTAAAATGAAGAGTTTCTATGCCCGCTTCTTTAGCATCATCTAAAGCAAACTTCATATCGTCAACATGAAGATTTGAACTGAGCTTAAGAAGATAAGGAGTTTTGCTTTGTAGATTAGTACAAACGACAGATTTAATAGGTAGATTGTACATTCTAACAAAACGTTCAACCTCTGGTCTTTCTTTTTCAGATCTAAAGGAAACAATATGAATCTCAGACCCCTGTTTATGTTCTTTGTTTATTAGATCCAAAATAGTTTGATATGGTACTAAAGACTTACCTCCCCAACCTGTATTCATTTCAGTTGCAAGGGTATCGTCAAAATCGATCGTTACTACTCTTTTCATAGTATTATTTAAGAATGGTGCGCGGTGAGGGGATCGAACCCCCGACCTTGTCCGTGTAAAGGACCTGCTCTACCGCTAAGCTAACCACGCATTAATCTTTATATTTAGATCTAACGACCATTTGTTTCCCAATAAGTTACTGCATTACAACCACATTGTTTTACAAGATCTACAACTTCTGGTGCGTATACAGATATTACTTTTGTTTTATCAATTTTCCTAGCAGTTATAAGAGATTGTAGACCGAGCTTTGTAACCCCTTTGCGTCTAAATTTAGGATCTACAAAACATTCAACAGTCTGAGTTGTAATTGTTTCTCCTTTGAGCTCTTCTAACCAAGGCCGAGTACCTACCCAGCCAACTAACACATTATTAAACCTCACTAAAGCTATCGCCATTTCAGGATGGTTTTTTTCTTGAATATTAATGTAACGCTTATCGAGTTCTTTTTGTATAGAGCTATTACTAGGAGAATCAGACCGGGACAAACGATCATAAATAAATGCTACTTCAGCAGTATCGAGAACATTAATATCTTTAATTTTAATAGTTATGTCTAAAAATTGTATTAAAGATTCTCTCATTTTTATTTTATCTCTGGAGTAAGCTCATACTGCAATTTTAATATAAAATTATCAAAATGCAAACACAATGGTGCCCGCGACAGGATTTGCACCCATACTAAGAAGTCCGTAGCTTCTCGTGCGATCTATTACACTACGCAGGCTTTATTCTAAATATTTTTGTGCTAAGCCTTCTTGTATAAGTTTTTCATTTATTAATTCAGAATTAAAATAAACTTTACCAAGCCAACGGCCGTATTTTTCTTTTTTATCTTTTACACTTTCAATAATAACTTCCTTATTTAAAATTAATTCAATTAAACGATCCCGGGTTTTTAAACCTTGAATTCGCTGCTCACCGCGAACTTCTGGAGTGTTTATACCTTGTAGACGAATTTTCTGTGCTTTTAACCAAACACCAAAACCTAAATCAATATCAACTGTAATTGTATCCCCATCAAAAACTGAAACTACAAAAGCTTTATATATGTATTGTTGCATTGTAAATACTTATAAAGGTAATGGCGGTTCGTAGGGGTTATGCTCCCCTGCTTCTAGAGTGACAATCTAGTGTACTGCTATTATACTAACGAACCATAAAAAAATGGTGTCCCAGCACGGTACTGCCCCGAGTTCTTTAGTTTGGAAGACTAACACATTACTTTTATGTTACTGAGACGAAAATGGCACGTATACAAGGACTTGAACCCTGACAAATTCTTTTGGAGAGAATTGTGCTACCATTACACTATATACGTATAAAAAATTGCGGAGGCTGGATTTGAACCAGCGCATGGAAGCTTATGAGACTTCTGACTTAACCACTTGTCGACTCCGCAGTTAAATAAATGGCGGGTAGAGTAGGATTTGAACCCACGGAACATTTCTGTTCTTCAGTTTTCAAGACTGATGCAATAAGCCGCTCTGCCATCTACCCTTAACGAAATCTATTTTCAGCTCTTTTATTTTTCATATAGAACTTCTTGAAAGATGGAGTCTTTGTTTGATCTTTTTCTTTGCTCATAAGGAGAGCAAATACTTCCTCCACTATTTTCTTTGTTGACATAACATCAGCCAGGGCCTGGTGCCAGTTATCAATCTGACCGAAGAGAGCCTTGGAAAGTGTCCCAAGGTTGCTTACAACAGTCCTTCTCTCATTGTTCTTTGTGTATTTAGTTGTGAGTTGATCAAGGAGTTGCTTGGCTTCCTCAGAGCCTTCTTCTTCTTGCGAGCGAAGAAGAGGAATAAAGAATCGTCGGGAGAAGGCAAGAGAATCAAGAACTGGGATATCTTTTTTTATGCTCTGAATACCATATCTCTTCATCCGTACATTCACCATCTTCATGTCGAATTCAGCATTATGAGCTAATAAAAAGCTAGATTGCTCAGCAAATTCTTTAAACCTTAATAGAGCTTCCTTTTCACTAGACGTCGTCTTAGCCTTCTCATCATAGTAATTTGTCATCTGTAGTAACTCATCTACTGATTTATCAAAAGGGTTTTTTCTTTCAAAATTTTGTGCTTGTTGCCGTATGAGTTGTTTTGTATCTTCAGTTAACTCTATTTTTTTATAAAACTGTTTTTCCCCTCTTACGGCAGCAATTTCTACTATTTGAGCTATAGAAGGCTTTAAGCCTGTTGTTTCAGTATCAAAATAACATATAGTGTTAACATCAATACCTTCTAATGGATTTGATTTATTTAGATTAAATGGATTGTAACCCTCTCTTAACATTTAAAGATATTTATTACGGAAGTGGTAGGATTCGAACCCACGGAGGCTGTTAGACCTCGGAAGTTTAGTAAACTTCTGCTATAGACCGCTCAGCCACACTTCCAAAAATATGCCCAAGGAGGGACTCGAACCCCCACTCCTTACGGAACAAGTTCCTAAGACTTGCGTGGCTGCCGTTACACCACTTGGGCTAAAGTTTGGAGAATACCAGAGTCGAACTGGTGACACCTGAATGCAAATCAGGAGTTATACCACTTAACTAATTCCCCGAAAATTATGAGACGTTTACCCGCGACGTCTCAGGATTAATCTCAACCACCTTTCACAAAGTGGAATGTCGGCTCCATTCACAAGATTAACCCAAAAGGGGTTGCTCGACGGGGTTCGAACCCGCCCCGACTCAGTCACAGTGAGTAATGCTAGACCGCTACACCACGAGCAACATTTAAAGATATCGGGCAGAGAGGACTCGAACCTCCGATCATTCCTGCTCCCAAAGCAGGTGCCATGGCCACTAGGCGACTGCCCGTTTAAAATTGTTAATATAGCTTTGAACTTGTTTCAAAACTAATTTTTTATGTTTACTATGCATATATTGATGATGTGTTGGGCACATCGGTATTAAATTTTCTATACTATTATTAGTACGATTTTCATCAAAATGATGAACAGCTACTATTTTATCTTCACCGCATATAATGCATACTTTTTTATGTTTAGCAAAACAGGTTGATCGGTAAACATCTTCTTTCCAGTTTCCATTATTTGGACCAACTCTGTAATAAGAATTAGAACAAGATCTTGAACAAGTTTTTTTCTTTTCTCGTTTATAAACTAAAAATGTTTTTTCACAGAACAAACAAGTTCTAGTTTCTTTAGAGTTTTTACTCTTACAACCTTTACAGATATAATTTTTTATATCTTTATATTGATCTACTTCATAACGCCAACGTAAAACGCTTTCGTTACAGCAGCTACAAATAACTAGTTGTTTGGTCATGTATATATTTATCGGTCAGGCTGGGTTTGAGCCACATCCCGTTTTAAAATTGGTCCCTCCTCAAGGTACTGCCCCTTGTTCTATCGGTTATCAACCGATTGTAATGCTACTATACTAAGGAGGGAGAATAGTAAGTGAAGGGTTTTGTCTCGAGTTTTGTCCCTTCCTTAACGGAGTCCGGCATGGAGCCAGATACTTCCGTCTACTAGCCTGTGTTGAACTAATGCTTAGAGTCGTAGTTGTATGTAGCCTAACTCGTCTAGCCCGGATGAACTCCCTCAACACACTAACAGGCAACGGGAACACATCCTGATCCGGTTTATTTGCTACTGCCGGATCTATAAAATTGGAGCACCAGGTCAGAGTCGAACTGACTAATAAAGGTTTTGCAGACCAATGCCTAACCGTTTAGCTTCTGGTGCATTAAAAAGAGCCTAGTGACAGAATCGAACTGACGTCAGATGATTACAAATCAACCGTTTTACCATTAAACTAACCAGGCGTAAAAAATGAGCGGATAGAGGGAATCGAACCCTCGCGAAAACCTTGGCAAGGTTCCAGGCTACCATTACATCACATCCGCTTTTTATGAACCTACACCTCTACATTTCTGTACCCACGGATTCACGGTGGCTGTTTCAGTGATTCAGGCTCACTTCCCAAAAGGCCTTTAGAATTTAAAACCCGCTGCTCATTTTATTGAGTTCAGCGGGTTTATCAAGTTAAAAATTTATGATACCCGCTTACATAGAACATGGTGTCCAGGTCCCGGAAAGACCCGAAATAGCCATGTTCAAGCGTGTATCTGTATGCTTCATTTTTAAATATACTATTAATTATGGCAGTTTATTAATTTTTTGCAAGAAAAATATCCCACTCTTTTATCTTATGTCTGTTTGTGATATAATGATAGATGGGAAGCTCTTTAGGAGGTTCAGGTCTTTTGAGTAATCTAAGACCTATCTCTTCAGGGGTAGCATCTGCTTTTTTTGCATTAACTTTTTTACAAGCTAGTACACAATTTGTCCAATCAGTAACCCCTCCACGAGATTTCGGAACAACGTGATCAATATTGCCCTCCCCGGGTTTAAGCTTCTTACCTGTATACTGACAGGTATAACCATCTCTGATCCAAATATTTTTTTGTGAGAACCTGGGTCGTTTTTTTGGCACTCTATCAAACTTTGCTAAAATAATAACTTTAGGAATTTTTATTTTAGAATTAACTGTTTGTACAAACTCATCTTCGTCATTAATTGGTAATTGCGTCCAATCATTCCAGCAAAGTGGTACCATATAGTCTGTACCTCTAATATCTAGACTCGTTGCTGTATCAGTCATAAGCATGGCAAAGGTATCTGCAGGAGATTTAATTCCTACAGCTTGCCAATTTTTATTGAGTACTAATACAGTATTCCGACTTAATTTTTCGGACATATTTAGAAAATTATTTATTTTAAAATTAGAAAACCGATGCAGGGCTTGAACCTGGCATCGGCTCTATGATTACTTAGCAGCCTTTTTAAGCTCCACAGTCTGCTCAGTACGCTGACGGGTACCGCCATTGACTCGGGTCAATTGCTCCTTACGATCAGTAGCGATCGTCTGATCGTTTTGCAGCTGCTTAAGACCATCCTTGGAAACATAATTGTTGATAATTTCATCAACAGATACTCCCAAGCGAGCGGCTTTAGCGTTAAGGTAGTTCTGGTTGGTGGCGCGAGCTTTGCCCGTGACCTGACAGACCAGCTTAAGAGTCGGATTGCCGGAACCAGCCGGACGCCCACGACGCTTACCTTCTTTAACACGGCCAACAGTACCGTCGGCCTTACGTTCGATTTTAATTGTGTTTATTTCGTTCATTTTTAATTTCACCTCCTTTCGGATTGATGTTCTAATATTACAGGAACCTTATTTGAAAGCAAGAGTTTTTATTCAGAAACTTTCCGAATGGATATATCTCCTTCTTTAAGAAGATTAAAGATATAGCGCTTCTGTGCTGAGTTAAACATACCCTCGTTATAGACAGAACGAAGGGCACGGAGTACGAACTCTAGAGTACCACGAACTTCGAAGTACTTCTCGGAATCATTGAGGTGTTTCATTACCTCTATAATACCGGAACCTTTAAATTAAATCAAGCGTTTCTTGTGATATACTGACTTGTAGATGCTTGAGCAGCTCTAACTTCTTGAGGAGCTGGAGCATCAGGAGGCATTTGAGCAACTTCTGATTGAGGTGCGTGCATGTCTGCCTCGTATTCATTTTCTGCAGAAGGTATATCAGCTGTATCGGAATATGAATTATCTTTATACTGATTAGCAGTCTGAGGATCTTGTACATCAGGAAGAGGGTTATTCTTTTCTTTCTTTACTAAGAAAGCCTCAAGATCTTTTGGAGTCTGATCATGATCTCTAAGAATAGCTACCAAATCCTCTCTCTCTGTTTTTAAAGCTCCGTACTCTTCTGAACCGGGTTGTGCTTTAAGCATGGCGGCAGTAACTTTATTATAACGGCGCGCAAATTTTTTATTGATTTGTTTGAATTCTAAAATTGTTTCGTAAGCCTGACCCATTTCAGCATTTTCTTTATGCATTGACTTCTTTTTACCAGCTACCATCTTTTTAAAACGCTCTCTATTTTCTGCTTGAGTAAGTTTGCCTTTTTTATCGGCATTATCATCTTTGCCAGACTTTTTATCAGCCCAATCAGGTACCCCGTCTCCATCTGCATCTGGCTTTTTAGACTTTTTGGCTTCGCTCACTGTTTGATTCTCTTCACACTCTTTACAATCATCACAGTCACAGCCTTTCATAGCTGCTTTACAATGTTTAGCTTCTTCGAGCACTTTTTGATAAGCCTCGGCCAAAAATTCGGCGTCTTTATTCATATATTATATTTATACGAATGTACCTTTAAAAGTTACTAAAATTACTCTTTATAGGCCTGTTCCATATAACCTTCATCTTTTAGGTACTTCTTTAAAGATTGAAAGTCCTCTGCATCCATCTTACCCTTCCAGCCTGTTATCTCTAAGTCACAAGAATAGGTAGGTTCTTTGCCCTTAGCTTGAGTAATACAGGGTATAATAACTACCCCTATTGTTTTGCCTCTGAACCTCAGTTTATCAATCTTCATTTAAACCAAGTATAAACTAAACCTATAAACAAGCAACAATTATATTAATCTCTATGACTATCTTTATATTTGTCCTTGCGATTATACTTCTTTTTGTCTTTAAAAGCGGTGCCTGTAGGAGGGGTAGCCTTACGAATCATCTTGTAGTAGTCGTAACCTGAAAGTGGTTTATCTTTCTTCTCTCTAATAACTAAATTATATAAATCGGTAAATGAGATCATTTGAAAGGGTTCTTTTCTGCTGCATCGTAACCTTTATCAAAAGCTAATTTAATGACTCTCTGAACTACTTCGAATATTTCACTCTGTTCATAAGCCTTAATACCCTTCTTAGTCAGCATATTAGCAATTAGTTTATAATGTGATTCAATTTTTGAATCTATTTCTTCTTTGAGAACGGTCTGAGCCACCTCGTTAAATTTATTCATATATTGTATTTATTCTCCTCCACCGCCTCCATCGCCAGCTCCTCCTACATCTCCTGCATCTCCTGTTCCATTATACATACCTGAAAACCCATACCCGGCATACCCCCAGCCATAGTGCCTAGAGGAACGTTTCTTTTTAGCCTTCTTTCGCTTTCGCTTTTTCTCTTCTAATACCTCTTTATTATTTTCTAAAGCCCAATGGTGTTTAAAACTCATATAAGCTATTTAAGCTCTTATTCGTAATACTTTTTTTCTACCAGAGCTTGGAGTTTAGAGAGCATTTTAAGAATTTCAGTATTGATCTTCTTGTCCTCTTTAAACCTATCTAAACATTCATCAGAGAGAGATTTGATACTCTTAATAACTCCTTCAGACCAATCTGAATAGGGTATGTAGGTTGAAGTGACCGGTTGTTTTGATGGATTGGCTTTAGCAGTCATAAACTATTCTTCCTCAGGCTCTTCAAATACCTTGTTATAAAGTTCTTCGTAAATATCATTAAGCAGCTCAATGGCCTCAGCTAGTCCATCCACGTCGTCATCAGTAACGTTCTTTAAAGCGTTCTCTTCTGTTATAGCTACCGAGCACTCTAGAGCTGCTCTGTTTATCTTTTTAAGAAGCTGTCTCATATTCATATTTATTAATTCCAGGCCCAATTAATAACAAAGATCCAGAAAATAAGACACCAAAGTAAGATACCGATCCAGGTGAAGAGTTTAGTGTTATCATTCATTGTTTCTATATTAGATGAACCTAATGGAAGGGCAATAACTTTCTTATAAATACTATAGAATGATACTCTGTCTATCCGATATTCATTTAGGTTCACCGGTGTGCCAGGCCGAACTAACTCTTAAGCTCCTGGAAGAAACCAAATACGATAAACTTATTATCTGCGGGGATATCCTAGACTCATACAACATCCATAGACTTTGTAAGAAGCAATGGAAGGTGCTGTCAGCTCTGAGAAAGATATCTAAGAAGAAAGAATGTATCTTTATAAAGGGCAACCATGATAAGGGCCTGGATATGATATCAGCTCTCTTAGGATTCGACTTCAAGGAAGAGCACATCGAAGTAATCGGTACAAAGAAATTTTACTTCGTCCATGGTGATAGATGGGATTACATCATCCAACTTAAACCCTTCCTTACTGAGATAGCTTCCGGGCTTTATTACTTCTTACAAAAGCTAGATAAAAAGCAAAAGTATACTAGAATAATTAAAAGAAAGATTAAGTCTTGGCATGGAGCAGCTAAAAAAATATCTGAGAGGATTTGCAAATACGCTAGTAGTCATGGGTATGACGTTGTGGTTTTTGGTCATACTCATATTCCTTTACGTAATACTCTTCACGGAGTAGAGTGCATAAATCTAGGATCCCAATGCGACCTACCCATTACGTACTGTAAGATAAATGGGAAGGGTAGAGCGGAGCTTAAAAGCCTAGATATCTAAAGACTTAACAATAAGAGCAGGGTCAAAGCCCTCTTTTGGCTTTAAAGTGTAGTACCAAGTAATCTCGGTATCTCCTACTTCTTCTCTTTTAACAAAGGCGCTAATGTATTGAATGCCTCTATTAATATCACTTTCGATTCTTCTGAGAAAGCCATCAATATCGTCTAAAGGAATAACATTTTTGTAATCTCCTATATAAGCCATAGTTGGGTTATCGTTTACTTGGCTGTATGCTTCTTTCTTATCTAGCTCATCATCGTACTCTTCTCTTGAGTCCTGTTTGGCTAATTTTTCAATATCAGCCTCTTCCATATACTTGTTAATCTGTTGGTAGAATTTCATATTACTAATTAGGGTTCTTAATCTCTTGAAAGCTCAGCTTCTGACGCAAGCTTAGGAAGCAAGTATTGAATAGCGTCTGGTGAATCAGAAGTACGTCTTGCGTTACTAACTATATCTGTGAACTCCTCGATAATATCATTCAGAACCTCTGAGACTAAACCCTCCGTTCTGGTCTTAGCATCAGGTGAGAGGTTTGTGTAGAGGTTCTTTAGCATTGAATAGACGCTAGCATTGTTGTTTACAGCTTCATTAAGGACCTTAGTATAGGCTTCAGCCAAGAGGTCAGCGTCTACAGATTTCATTTTCATTGTATTATACTTAATCTCTCTTGCTTACAATATCTGTTTGATACACCTCTTTGTAAGCCTCTCTCTCAATGAACTCAGGATCTGGCTCGGCAATAGACCAATCAACACCCCATCCATCCTCTGAAGCAGGCTCACCAGCCCAAGTCCCGTAAACATTATCAACACTTATCATACCTCTAATAGTAGAGGAATCTTTAAACCAGGTCAAGAAGCATTTTACAGATTAGATGTTTTTCTCTGCATTGAAGCTTCCAGATCCTTGGCCATTACTGGCCAGTAAAACAAAGTAGCTATATCTGACCCGGAAGGTTGCTTCTCTAACATCCTTAAGCCTCTCTTCTCCGGGACAATACGTACTGAGATGCCTGAATGGCCTCCTTCGGCATCATCATTAACCACCTCATTATTATGCACATGCCAGCCCCCAGCACCTTTAGCTGGAGCCCCCGACCAGACTTCATGCTTGTTAAAGAAGTCAGCTATATCTTCTAGTTTAGCAGTAGGGTTTAAACGACCAGACTTTTCTAAGAAAGGTTTCTTTCTTTGTGTGAATTGAATATCATCGTAAGCCTCGGCCAAAAGTTTTTGATCTTTGTTCATATTAGTAATCGTTGCCTTCGTTCTGATTGTAATCAGCAAAGTCATCTTCACCTGATCCATCACCAGGCCATCCGCGATGTTCGTACTCATCGTCCTGATAGTCTTTCTCAGCGTCTTCATTACCGCCTAAGAGCTCCATAAGGTGTGAGACATCAAAGGACCAACCGTCGTACTTGGCGTACTCTAAAGCCTGTTGAAGAGTCTCTAAACTGTACTCATCATTGGACATACCACCGTCTTTAAGCTCTTTAGCTAAAGCAATATAATCGTCTGGTTTAGCAAACTCTGACCCATTAAGTGTATCGTGAATGACTACATAGGCTGAATCAGCATCAGACATTGTTTTGCCGAGCTTGTGGAGTCTTGAGATCTTATCGATCTTTGCCTCCGGGCCCTCAGCACCGGTTCTGTTCTCGGTCATTAGCTTACTATAGAGCTCGTCAAATTTCATATCTTTTATTTATTAGGATTAATAGCCTGTAGTAAAGCGCGAGCTACTACCCGGTCTTTTTCTTTTTCATCTTCAGGCAATTGAGCATATTGAACATTCATAAGCTTGTTTCTTTGTTCAAGCTTAGCCTGAAGCTTGCCACTCTCTTTAAGCTTTGATGTGTCGTCAAACTGGTCTGGGTCCTGTACAAAACGCTTAGCTGTCTCATTCCAGCCTTTATGAATAGCGTCACTTATCTTTTCAATATCCGTCTCTCCGCTATTAATAATATTAGCTGCAAACTCTGCACTCTTTAAATTAGCCTGCCATCCAAAAGTATTCCCTGGGTTGCTTCTTCCGTAATGATAAGCGTTATCTAGAGCTTCATCACTAATGGTAGCTAATTGATTAAGATCTAAATTCTCTTTTAAATAAACTCTTTGATAAGCTTCTGCTAGGAGTATCTCATCTTTTTTATTCATGTCTTTTATTTATTCTAAAACTAGTTATTCCAGACCCTGGTCATAGAGGACTCAATGTTAAGCTTCATCCAAGCCCGGACCATATCACAAGAACGTGACGGCTCTTCGGCCCGAATTTTTTTTATCAAAGCTTCATGAGCCCGGAGCTCTTCCGGGGTAATTAGTTCGTCCATTACTACTTGTTCTTTACCTTATGATAGAGGACGATGCCAGAATAGGACTCAGTCTTGGCCGAAGTAGGCTTGAAGCCTTTAATGCCTTCTTGTTCTAAATGGCTGCAGAGCTCTTTAAGCCTTTTAAAAGATACAATACCCTTACGCTTAAACTTGTGCATATGCACTGTGACGTCGTCCTCTACATACGAATCATGATAGTAGGTGAAGCGTTTAACGGTATGTTTGTTTAGTATGTCATAGATGAGATGTATAAACCTCAACGACATATCCTCTTCTAGGGTTCTCTTTGTACTCATAAATTACTTGTTCCGTCGCCAGAGTTTGATAGAGCTTTTCGCATAAGCCAGAGAGGTATAGTAATAGGTTTCGTAACAATACCCAGGCTGTTTATCAGCCCATTCCACAGCGTATACCCTCTTACCCACCCTGCGCTTAGGATGGTTCTCAGGGTAGTCCCAAACCCCGTAGAATAGATAGGGGCTGGTATTAATGATTTGCTCGATCCTGTAGCCGAGATACACATTAGGTTTGAACTCTTTCTTCATATTTTAATCTCTCTTATAAGAAACACCTGCAATTATGACATGCAGCCAACACACGGCCAGCCAAGTCCAAATAGTAAGAGGAATAGCCAGAGAGGGAAAGACAGTGTTGAGAGCCCAAATGGTCAGGATGGGGGATACAAAAAGGAGTACTAGGATGAGTAGCCCAAAGAGTAGGACTGAGGATGTTTTCATTGTTAGAAGTATAAAGGAACCTTCTTAATCAGGCAAGTACTTTACTGTAATGCCTAGACTGTGTTTATTGCATTAATTGCTTTACTTTCGAAAGATCATTACTATCAAAGGCAGCAATGATGTCATAAATCTGAGAAACTTTTTGTCTTTGTCTTTGCTCATACTCTTCGTTCTCAGCATGTTTCTTTTTTACTTTCTCCATGTCTTGAGGATCAACTCTTAGATCAATAGTAGGAAAGGTATAAGTCTTGTAGAGGTCTTTAAACATTTCTGAAGGCTTATCTACCTTAAAAAGAATTGATACTGGAGTCTCTTTATACTTGTCCGCTGCGCCGCCAAACGTAAAGATTAGATGGGTGCCAAGCTTGTTTGTCTTTTTAAACTTTGTTCCGCCTTCTACATTTTCTTGTTTGAATCCTTTTGCTATTAAACCTTTCACAAGCATGTTAGCAAACTTGACTCCAACTTGAGGAGCTTCTTCTTTTTTACCAAAGCCTAAAAATTCGTTCAACACTTTGCTATAAGCGTTCTCTAAAAGGATCTGATCTTTCTTTTTCATTATCTTTTATTTATTCAGAACAGCAACACTACTCTCGATGGTACCAGTGCTGTGGCTGGTTCAGGGCCCACTCTCTTAGATAAGAAGGATCACCGGTGTAGTCTTCAGACCAAGCTAGAAGCCATTTCCGAAGCTGCTTACGCTCCATGTCCCCTGCCATGGTTTCATCATTGAGGAGTTCATCTGAGAAGTACCTCTTCACATAACCCTTGATGGAGTATTCTGATTGATTCATTGTTCCTAGTATATCGGAACTGGCTAAGCCTGGCAACTACTTAGCTAGAAAGGCCTTCAGGGAACACTCTTTCAGCTCTTGTATTCTCGTAATCAACATTACCGAGAGGGTAGATCCAGATCTCACTACGCTCTTCACCCCTCTCAATACCCACCACTACGTACTGTCTTTGATCATCTTGTTCTGAATAAGCTTTAGTTACAACCTGTCCAAGTTTTGGAAGCGGACGCTTTACATAAGCTTCATTGACAACGTTTCTTAGATACCCTTTGTTCATATCTTTTATTTATACTCAAAAGTTCTCTAACTTGACAACTTTTTGCCCGCCTTCACAGCTGCCTTGTAGGCCTTGGAGTTCTTACTACTGGACTTTCTACCTGCTTTCTTTTTAGCATTGATATTATCCCAGAGACTCTCTCTTTTAAGCCGGGCCATCCTGTGTAACGTTTCAACGTCTTGAAGTGGCATGCTATTAAGAGCTTTCTGTACTAGCTTTTCTGCTAAGTCTTCATCAGACATCTCGATGTTTGCAATACCAAGTGCTTCTTTAGCTGCAGTAAGATAAGACCCAACAGACATACCTTCGCGTGTTGCCATGAGGTTTAAAACATATTCTGTTACTTCAGGCGTTAGAACCATTGGGGCTGCTGCCAGATGGTCCATGTCTTCGTTGATAATCTTTTTGTATAGTGTTTCGAATTTTGACATATCTTTTATTTATTCTACTCCTAACCCTGGAACCATTAACGAGGTCTATTAGTAATCTTAGAACTGTACTCCTTGCCCTTCCATTTAAAGGACATTACGTCAAAGCCTTCAAAGTCTTCGGAGATATCTTTAAACTCAGTCCAGTCAGCCGGGATCCAGCCCTCTGGGTGATCCTTGCCAACGTAGACATGACCACAGAGCTCTGCATAGTCTTCAGGCATATTATAGAGGCCCATGCTTGATGTAATAATCAATCACAACCAATACCAGAACAATAATCAAGAGCGTAGTCATTGTGAGTCGCATGTCTGATAGACATCTTTGTACTCCGCTATAGCATCCTGCACCTGCTCAAGAGCCCTGGGGTCGTTGAACTCCAGGTAGTCCTGGATCTTAGGATCAAGGGCGATAATAGAGAGGGCCTTATACATGCGAAGTGCCACGGCGTCGTTGATGATGTAGTCCAACAGGATGAAGTTCTCTGCAGCCTTAGGCTGATTGTTAAACTCTACCCTACCCACAACTAGTTCGTTATTCATTGTACTTAGTATATCGGAACCTTTAAAGACCGGCAAGATTTTATTGCTTTATTCTGTAATCATTAACTGGGCCTGGAAGACCTTTATACTTCTCAATATTAGCCATCCACTTAGCTCCGGTGTTTGACTTCATGAAGCCATGAAGACATGAGAGGGGATCTCTTCCATAACGTGAAATATCGGGTAACCCTTTGTTATAGAGATGACCAGAAGTAAATCCTGTATAAGAGGCGTGCTCAAGTTCTCCAACCTTTTCTCCGTTCTCCAAGATGTCATAAGATGATATCTTATTATCTTCACCCCATTCATCTTCATCGCGTGGCTGCACTTTCTGGCTTTTTTTAACTACCGAGAACCTACCCATGCCTTCACCTTCATTGAGGATCTGTTTATAAAGAGTAATGAATTTTGTCATATCTTTTATTTAAGCAACTCGATTTTATAAGGATCATCGAGAACCTATTGAATAAGCCTGTTAGGCCTTCTTAGCACCCCGAGAGACAAAGCCCTCAATGAGCGCTTCGACTGAGCCGTACTTCTGGATCTTAGCTTGGAGGTTTTGGCCAAAGCAGGTGACCATCTTGCCGGTTACAGTGCAGGGGATCTTCTTAGCAGAAGGCTTCCCGGTTTCATGATATTGTTTGATAAAGAGAACCTTATCAAACGTTTCGTTGGTTGTGTTTGTTTCCATAGAGTGTTTATTAGAGAGGGTTAACGCAATGATCGGCGATCGTAGAGATCAGATTTGAATAGTTCCCGGCCATCGCTTTGTCCAGGACTTCTTTGATCTCAGTCTGAGACCAGCCCTCGTTACGAGCCTGGCGTTGAAAGGCTCCCATAACCGCGAATGCATTGCCATCCAAGCCGACCATCTTGAGTTTAACCTTCTTCATTAGTTCAAAGGCTGTTCAGCGTTGGCCAAAGCTTCGAGGGCTGAGTAGTCAACCCATTGAAAATCTGTAGAGCCAGTAGCATTGTCAGTCACCTCCCAGACAGCAAAACCTCTATCGACGGCCTCTTTCTGAAAGGGCTGCACGATGTAGAGCAGCACGGCAATGGTGCCCAGGATGGCAGTCATGATGGAGGCGCTCAGCGCCGTGACGGTTAGGATGATGTATTGTTTCATTGTTAAAAGTATAGAGGAACGTTCAGGAATGGTCAAGCATATCTCCGGGAGAGCCATCCTTCAGAGGCGCAAAGGTATTCAACCTGATCGCCTACCCGCACAACGTCCCCAACCGAGAGCGACATGGCTTTAGCCGCCCTGAACAACTCTGCGATATGCTTCTCAAAGTCATTCAAGATGGATTCAGGAGCGTTGGTGATGTGGAAGCATTGCTGAGCCGCCTCCTGGCCATCCTTATCGGTGTAGTAGGTGAAGGCATGCTTACGAGGCAGGGTCCAGTCTGAGGTGAAAGGGAACATGCCTCTGAGGGGTTGTTCTTTGCGAAGCTCGTCAAGCTGGTCCAGGTCCTGGGTGAAGATTCGTACTGTTTGCATCATACCTATATACTATCAGAACCTTAAAGATCGGTCAAGCCTATTGTTATACTCCAAGGTGTCATGGAGGTGGTGGTCCAGGGAGGCTGCGAGCTTTTCATCTGAGCCTTCAAGCACCCCGAGCATACCCGTGAGGTAGCCCATCACGAGAGAGTCGCTCAGAGGGTGGGTGATGGGGTAAGCCTCGGTGGCAAAGCGCTCACGAAGAGCGTTAACGAGTTGGTCTGTCTTTGTCATAAGGGTTAAGCACCCAGCTTGAAGGCTGTCATGATGCGATTGTACCAGACGGGGTTAGCGTTCTGGAGGATGGTGAGCGGGGCAACGCCGTTATCGTATTCCCGAAAGTAAGACTCGGGTGTATGATTGGCTATGAGCTCCTTGCGAAACTTGGTCATGGTGAAAGGCCCGCCATGCTTGAAGCGTGCAACGAAGTTGCGATCGGGTCCGAAGAGCAAGTACTGCCCTTCCCTCTTGAGGTTCTCTTTGGTGAACTTATTCATTGTTACAAGTATATCGGAACTGTTATCAGAGAGCCAGCTTTTAACTACACGCCAGGTCGGCGGCCTTTACTACCTCCGCCAGATGGCACTCCAGTTCGTAAAGCTCCTCAGAAGAGACCTCCCGCGCCCAGGCGTTCTTGGCACACCTCTTGACGTACGGCGTCCAGGGCTTGGGGCCATAAGCATCAAGCCAAGCCTCCTTCTCTGTCTTGCCCGAGCCAATGAGGCAGTTGCCAAAACGGGCCCCGGAGACAGTTTCGATGACGTAGGTGATGTCTTTGTTCATTGTTACAAGTATATCGGAACCGTTAATGCCCGGCAATCAATTAATCCGTCCACCGGGCACTACCCACTAATGCCACCACATTGCCACATAGGGACCGGCCTGCTAGAGCTGAGGCATTGTGGTTGATGGGCAGGCCCTTGGGTAGGCCTTCTTCGTCACAGAGGAGCTGTACGCCTTCCTTCGAGGTGACCATCACCACGTACCCTCCCACCAAGTCCTGCACCTCTTCCAAAGTAGGCCGGCACTCCCGGAGCACTATCAATTTGGCTTTGTCTTTATTCATTGTACAAAGTATAGCGGAACGTTCAGGAAAGAACCACTGCTTTGTTCTGAGGAATGAAGGTGGAGCTCATGTCCTCGTCCGTATACTGCCACTCATTGACCCCTTCGGTGTACTCAACCACGTCTGAGAAGCAGGTACCTGCAGGGTGGGTCACAATCTTCTCATCCCCCGCTCGGATGACAATGCATTTGGTATCTTCGTTTAGTTGGATATTAATCATGTTTAAGAGTTTAGCGGAACCTTTATTAAGCTGCAACAGATTCTTTGCGGCCTTTAAGCTCTTCACGATAGCCTGCCATCTCGCTCTCACACTGCTTTATCCACTTGATGTGCCCTTCCAGGAGCTCATCGCTATTGGGGCACCGGGCTGCCAGGGCCTGGATAACGGTGTGCATGTAGCCGATCTGGCCATTGGGGAGGTTTTCGTAGTAAATGTCCAGGACATCGAGGAGCTCTTGTGCTTTATTCATTGTGTTAAGTATATGGGAACTGTAAATTAGAGGCAAGAAGAAGATGCGAAGTCGCTGTAGATCACTTTATTGCCTTTGTAGATGGTGAGGAAGACATCCGCCCAGTTGGTGGCTTCGGATTGTTCGTACTGCCTCCAGGCCTGGATGCGGCAGCGCTTGATGGCGGACTTGACCGATTTGCTGAGAATGGTGATGGTTTCACAGCCGCGATTGTGGATGAGGGTGTAGGTGATCTTGAACATGATTAAAGTATATGGGAACTGTTAAGTCTAGGCAACTCAATTATCGATCGTAGAGGCAGCCGTTCTCGATGTAGTCGGCACAGCGGTTGCAGTAGGCGTAGTCATGCTTGATCCGCACCATCTGCCCACAGCCCTGGCACTTCTTCTGAACTGACAGGCGCTGCATCTGGTGGTAGAAGGCCACGTCCTCGTCGGACTCGATGTTGTAGTGGCCGAAGTTGTCGTCGTAATATTCCATTGTCTAAAGTATATGGGAACTGTTATTGGGCTGCAAGCCAGCATTTTGATACTGTCGAGAGCTCTGTCTTGACGTTGAGGTAGTTGTATTTGAGAACAGCCAGCTCAGCCCCATCCACAAGAGTGGCACCAAAAGACTCCCGGCAGCTGAACCCCTCCGCCCGGCGATAATACAGGCCGGTGAGGGAGTTGTAGGCTTTGTACGTCAAGGTGAAGGGTTTGTTATTCATCATACCAATATATTAGCGGAACTGTTAAGCGTTGGCAAGAACATCCGCGCTATTCCAATCAGGTTCTTGGTTGACTCCAACCTCCAGAACAAGAAAGTTATCAACGGTGCAGTCTTCAACCTCCAGCTTCAGAGCCTTCAGAGCCTTCTTCTCCGTCGAATAAACTCCGTAGATCGTGTCACCTTCGTAGGGCTCTCTGTACACCAGGATGTATGCTTTGTTCTTCATTGTGTTTATTATATCGGAACTGTTATTAGGCGGCCAGCTTTTGTTGGATGGCCTCTCCGTAAAACTTCATGAGCTGACGAGCATATTTGGGCATCAGCTTGAAGACAACGTTCATCTGCTTAGGACTGAGTGAGCCCCGAGTCTGAAGTTGGTTGGCAAAGGAGGTGAGGATGATGGCATCCATGCAACGGAACCCCATCGCATTGTGATGCTTAACGTCGGCAGAGACCTGCTCATCGGAGGTCTGATTGCGGAAGATGGCGAGGAGGCCGCGCTGAGCCCAGCGGACGTCAGAGCGGAGTTTGGCTTGGAGGGTGACGAGGGCGGTTTGTTTATTCATCATACATATAGTATCGGGGAACCGGAGGGAACAGTCAATGCTTAAATGTTCAGACCAAAGACTCAAGTATTCCATACAAGTACCCCCAGCTAACTAACCTTCGCTTTGACAGCTGTTGGCCCTGATGTGCGCCCGAGGCTCGGCGTTGTTCGGAATGTTGCTAAATGTTAGTCTCTGAAGATCAGAAAGCTAACAAGAGTAGAAACAAGGAGTGTAGTGATGCTTACAAAGAGGATGTCTTCAATCATGTTTAAGAGTATATCGGAACCCTAATCAACCTTCAAGCTTTTCCCAAAACACTTCCCATTTATCCATACCCTCTCCCTCATCTTCATTATTATCAAACATCACACTATCATTTTCTTTTACAAAACATCCCAACTTAATACCCAACTCTATAACCTTATCAATCCCTATCTTAACAACCATATTCATCGAATCATCAACTAAATCTAAGATTTTAGTTTTATTTTCGTTTCCTTCAAATCGAAATATCTCTTCTCGATTATTTCCCATATAATAACCAAACACTTTAACAACTTTTAGGTTTTTCTTATTCATCATATACATTATATCGGAACTGTTATTGAACCTCCAGCTCAAAGTACAAACTAAGACCCCCTTCACCCCTTCTCTCTCCTATTTTGTTTGAGAGCTATACCGACACAACATCTCTCCAAACAAACCGCGTCTCCCATGAGCTCGCAACGAGCAACCGGGTTTTTATTCAGCGCTCAACTCTTCCCACCTCTCACTAAACCCCTCCTCAAACTCCTCTTTCAAAATCTCATCCAAAAGCGAGAAATCAATCTTATATCCCGCGAACTCCTTCCGCGCTTCACCCGCGGTATTAATCTCTCCGCGCTCAACCAAATCCATAACCAACTCAATTTTCTCTGCGAGGTTTAATTTATTTATCATACCTATATAATAGCGGAACTGTTAAGCTTTGGCAACTGTTTCGTCGGCCAGCGCTTCAAGCACATTGCCCATCTCCAAGCGGATCAGATTGTAGCGCTTGGCAGCTTCCGGGCTCTTGGTCCCTTCAGCTAGCTTGGTGAACCACTCTTGCATGGTGGTGGCAGCGACGATTAGCTCTAACGAGGTGTGGTATTTGTTCTTATTCATCACAGATAATAATAGCGGAACTGTTAATCGCAGTCAACGTTTTCTTCGCTCTCTTCTTCAATAACTGTCCACTTCTTCTTATCCCTCTCCACAACCATTTTAAAGATAAAGTCACATCCATCTCCATTAGACCCAATAATTGAATCTAAAACATCTTTACAGCTCAAAACATCTCCCTCCTCATCCTTTCCAACCTTCCAACTATAGGAATGGTTTTCAGAAATAAGGTTCAAAACATTCTCCCAACTACCACAATACCTTTTGCTAACTACTCCACAACCATCATAATCTTCGGCTTGGACTTTGACTTTGACTTTGTCAGTAGGTTTGATCTTCATTGTTCTAAGTATATCGGAACTGTAAAGATTAGGCAAGAACTTCCACCACCATATACTCTTCACCCTTCCAAACATTCAAGACCCCTTTCTTCTTTTTGAG